>OMCS01001128.1_pt1 | contig 12621 bp, 7 predicted proteins | sample 1674241 | NCBI WGS metagenome assembly OMCS01 (sample SAMEA103958153, study PRJEB25191) | human gut metagenome
GAGGTGAACGGGTACTGGGCCGCCGGTGCGGCAGCCCTGACCGTGGGCGAAAACAGCGCCAACGCCTACCAGACGGTGCAGCACGAGCTGACCCACTGGATGGAGGGCGAGAACCCGGAGGGCTGGGCCAGGCTGCGCGCGCGGACGATGGCGTTTGCGGCAAGCGAATACGGGCTGGGCGGCGTGCAGCAGCACATTGGCCGGTACGAGAGCAGCTACGGCGACAGGACGCAGGCGGCGGACGAGTATGCCCGCGACCTGTTTGCCGGCATTATGAGCAGCGAGGAGAACACCCGCGCGTTTGTGGAATATGTGAGCGAGGACAGCGAAACGACGCGGGAGGAGAAGCGCAGCGTTTTGCAGGCTTTGCGCGAGATGCTGGACAAGATCGTGGGCAGCATCCGCAGCCTTTTGCGCGGCGGCGACGCGACGCTGGGCGCCGCAGACGGGCGGCGGCTTGCCGAGCGCGCCGAGAACGCCGAGAAAGCGCGCGCCGTGTGCGACGAGGCCCTGGCCGAGCTGGAAACCGCGCGCCGGAACGCCCGCGCGCGCCTGGAGGCCGCCGGACAGGCGGACAGCGATACAAAAAACGCCCCCGCGGCAAGCGAGGGCGTGAAGCTGAGCAAAAACGAACAGAGCGGGAAGAAAGACTTCCGCGAGGACAAATATTACCGCCGACAGGTGGAGCAGTGGCAGAGCCTGAAACCCGGCAGCCGCGTGAAGGTGGGCACGGTGCAGGAGGGCAGCGCGCTGAACCAGGTGGGATTTGCGGCGGCGGACGTGTACTTTGACGCGAGCAAGCTGCAAAAGGAGCTGACGAACCACGGCGACCATTTGACGGCGGAGCTGGTGCAGAGAATACCGGAGCTGCTGAACGACCCGATTGCCATTACGCAGGCCATGACGCTGAAGAACACAGTGAACGTGTTTGGCGACCTGCAAACAGCAGACGGCACGCCGGTTCTGGTGGGTGTTATGGTGGCCAAAGATGTGGCCGGGCGAAACGCCGTAACAAAAATCCGCACGATCCACGCCCGCAGCGACTTTGCAAAGCTGATTACAGATGAAAGCATTTTGTATTTGAATGAAAACAAAAAGAAGACCAAAGAGTGGTTCCAAGTCCGCGGCAACCGCGTGCCTTTGGACGGAACCAGTTTTGGTCTTATTCGCAGTATACAGCTTGGGGACGCGGATGTCAAGTACAGTGAGAAGATCAGCGGCGCGGTGACACAGGAAGAACTGGAAAAAGCGCGGGCGGAGTACCGCGAAGCGGAACGCGCCCTGAAGGACAGCTGGGCGAGGGAAAAAGCGTGGCGGCAGCAGGACGAGGCCGAACATGGGCGGTTTTTGGCCCGCCTGATGCAGCACAAGCGCGCCGGGGACGCGGTGCAGTGGAAACAGAGCCAGGAATACCTGGAATACAAGGCGGCGGAAAACCGGTTTAAGGCCGAGCAGGACGCGCTGCTGGAACAGCGCGACCTGGCACAGGAAGTGATCAAACAGGCCCGCGAGCAGGAGCAGGACAAGGCATGGCAGAAAAAGCAGGCCCAGCAGGCCGAGTACGACGCCGAGGTGCGGGAAAGCGGCATGAGCCGGGAGGATTACCACCGGGAACAGGCAGCGGACACCTACGGCACCACAAAGTGGTTTGAGAGCGCCGGGTACATTTTGCCGGACGGGCGAATGCTGGATTTCAGCGGAGGGAGCGACAAGAGCGTACGCGACCTTGACCACCGCGACATCCAAAGCGTTTACGGCCCGGCGGAGCTTGCGCGCGGGGCAGAACAGACGGATTACCTGAATGCCTTTATTGCCGAAGGCAATGTGCGGGTGATGGCGGAAAGCCCCGGCGTGGACGTGAGCGCCGAAACCGAGGTGAGCGACGCGCAGAAGGCGGCCATTGCCGAGATGGCCGACACGCTGGGCGCGGCAAAGCATGGGTTTAACCTGGACATCAGCCGCAAAGACGGCAGCACTGCCGCGACGCGCTGGTACGAAGGCCGGGTGCGCGGCAGCGAAGTGGTGCGCGACCTGGAAACATATTACCGCACAGGCAGCCTGCCGGAGCAAAGCGAACTGAACCGGTTCCGGTACAGCAAGAAGGTAGACGCCGAGAAACACCCGCAGAGAAGGAAAACGGGCGAAGAACAGGTGAGCTTTGAAACCCTGCGGGAACTGCCGGATATGGAGATCACCGAGGTGGAGGAAAACGACCTGGCCGACAAGCCCGTAAAGGAAATTTTGGATGCGGGCCTGGCGAGCACGCAGCGCATACCGGGCAAAAACAGCGGGAGCGTGGTAAACCGATACACGGGAGATACCATTGTTGTGACGAGGGCTGGGCTGCGGCACGGGCTTTTGAACGCGGCCCAGATACAAAAAAATGCCCCGTATGTGGGGCAGATCGGGCCGATTTTGGAGAACGCCGTAAAGGTGAACGAGCTGGAAGCGCGCGGCAAGGAGGTGCGAAGTGATTTGTACCTTGGGGCGGCACGCATGAGCGACGGCAGCCTGATGGGGGTCCGCTTTGTTGTAAATATGTACGAGGACGGCCAGAAGGTGCTGGATGCCGACAGCATGGAACCCTTGCGGGGAAGCCTGTACGCCCATACAGGCAGACAAATTAAAAATGGAACCGAATCCCTCAAGGGGCGAGAGGTCAGCACGAATGCCGTTGCTCTGTACGGTTCCAACATCAGTATAGAAGATTTTTTGGGCAGCGTCAAGGAGGAACTGGGCGAAAATTTATCTGCGAATGTAAAATATGCCTTTGGCATGGACACGGAAACAACGGCTGGCTTTGGCGAAGGACTGCGGTACAGCGCCCCGACGGAGGCGGACTATGACGACCTGCGGGCGCAGAACCGGGAGCTGGCGCAGAAAAACCTGTACATGGAACAGCAGATGGAGGTGCTGCGGCAGGAGTTTAAGGCATCGGGCGGGCACAGCGTAAGCCGGGCGAGCGCGCGGGGCATTGCCCAGCGCATTTTGAAGCTGACGGGCAGCAAGTACGGCGTGGACAGGCTGAGCGGCGATTTGTGGCGGGTGTTTAACGTGGAAGGCAACGGCGAGCCGACGCTGAACGCCGACGCGATGGACGCCCTGACCGACGTGATGCGCGGGGTGCTGAACGAGAGCGAGCAGAAAAACACCGAGCTGCGGGAATACTATAAACCGCTGCGCGAAACCCTGCGCGGCACGACGCTGGAGGTGCGCCGGGACAGCGCGGAGTTTGCCGAGCTGATGAACGCCTACGGCGACGGCAAAAACGGGCGGCAGTGGGGCAACGTGCGCAAGGCGCTGTTTGGCCGGCTGAACGTGCGGCTGACCGACGGGGCCGGAAACTGGGACACGATGCAGGCCGAGCTGGCCGAGAGCTGGCCGGGAACCTTTGACGCGGAGAACACCGACATTACCGCCTTTACCGACGCGGTGCTGGGGGTGTATGAGGCAAGCGTGCCGGTGGTGGAGAACCCGTATGGCATGGACATGGAAACACTGGCGCTTGACCTGGCCAACGAGGCGGTGGAGGGATACCTGAACAGCCCGACACGCCGCACCATGGCAGACCGCGCGGCGCAGGACGCGCAGAAGGCCGCGCGCGCCGAGTACCGCAAGGGGCGGCGGGACGCGCAGGCCGAGATGAAGGCCCTGTACGACCAGGCATACGCCAACCGGAAAGAGCGGTTTGACGCCATGCTGGAGGTTTACAAGCAGAAGGCACAGAACGCCAAGGACGACGCCGTGATGCGGGAGCGGATGCAAAAGCTGAAATGGGTGCAGACGCGGGACAAAAAGCTGGTGCGCCAGCAGGCGGAGTTTGCCACGCGGATGCAACGGCGCAACGACGGGCTTTTGTACCGCAAAAGCCGGGACAGTGCCCAGAAGCAGGTGCGCACCCTGGCGGCCTGGCTGCGGGAGCCGACGGACACCAAACATGTGCCCAAGAAGATGCGCACCGCCGTGCTGAACGTGCTGAACCTGTTTGACTGGAACACCAGCAACGCGGGCACGGCGACGGCGCAGCGGTGGCAGGAAACCATGAAGGACATTGCCCTGATGGCCAAGGACGCCGAGGCGCTGGAACACATGGGCGCAGGCGCGGGCGACTATGCCGATTTTGACCCCAGCCTGCCGGGATACATTGACACGCTGTTGCAGCAGACCGGCGGAAAGACGGGGATTGGGCAGTTCAGCGGCGAGCAGATGCGGCAGCTGGATGTGATTTTGAAAAGCATGACCAAGAGCATCACGCAGGCCAACAAGCTGCTGGCCGAGGGCAGCAGGGAAACCATTGCCGCCGCGGGCGACGCGAGTGTGGCCGAGATGGCCGCGCGGGAAAAGCAACAGGTAAAGAACAAAAACAACCTGTTGGGCAAGGCGGTGAAGGCCGCCGCCGACACCACGGCGGGCGACGCCCTGGGGCAGCTGCTTGGCGTGGATATGATGGACGCAGGGCGGTATTTTGCCGCCCTGGGCGACACGGCAGAGCAGATGTACCGGCCCATACGCGAAGGGTTTGACAAGCGGGCGTGGAAGCTGCGCGAAACGGTGGAGTGGACGCAGGCCCTGCTGAAAGACAAAACGGACGTGGACAAGTGGACGGGGCGCAAGGCCGAAAAGCGCAAATTTACCGTGACCGACGCGGCCAGCATGGCGGACACCGTGCTGGAGCTGACACCGGGGCAGGCCATGGAGCTGTACTGCCTGAGCCAGCGCGCGGCGGCAAAGGAGCATTTGATGATCGGCGGCATCCAGCTGAAGGACGCCAAGGGCAAGCCGGGGCGGCGGGTGAAGCTGACGCCGGGGCAGCTGGCGGAGATTACCGGCAGCCTGACGACCGAGCAGGTGCAGACGGCACGCGCCATGCAGGAATACCTGAGCACGACCGCGGCGGCGTGGGGCAACGAGGTGAGCAACACGCTGTACGGGTACGACAAATTTACCGAAACGCACTACTGGCCGATGAGCAGCAGCAACGACTTTACCGCCACAACGGCAGCCAGCAGCAGGCAGGCCGGGCTGAACGGCATTAAAAACGCCGGCATGACCAAGGCGCTGGTGAAGGGCGCCAACAACCCGCTGGTGGTGGGCGACGCCTTTGACACGTTTTTTGGGCACGCGACGGAGATGGCGACCTATTACGGGTGGTGCATCCCGTTAAGCGACATGATGAAGTGGTACAACTGGCGCGCACCGGAAAGCGCCGTGAGTGTGAAGGAGGGCATTGACAACCTGCTGGGGCGCAAGGGCAAGGACTATTTTGAAACGCTGATGCGGGACATTAACGGCCAGGGCCGCGCCGAAACCGCCAGCGGCGGCGAGCGCCTGATGAACACCGTGACGCGCAACTGGAAGGTTGCCAAGGTGGGCGCGAACCTGCGCGTGGCGGTGCAGCAGCCGACGGCGTACTTCCGCGCGGGGGCGGAGATCGCGCCCAAATACCTGCGGGGCGCTTTGGGGCGCGGCGCGGCCAACCTGGGCAAAGGGCTGGCGGCCAGGGCCAAGGGCCAGACCTTTGAGGGCGGCATGGCGAAAGCCGAAAAATACTGCGCCATTGCCTGGTGGAAAAGCCAGGGATATTTTGAAACCAACCTGGGCAAGGACGTGCGCGCCATGGCGCTGGACGAGGAAACGGCGCTTGAGCGGGTGCGGAGCGCCAGCACCGCGATGGCGGAGTGGGGCGACAAAACCACCTGGGGCGCTTTGTGGAACGCCTGCGAGCTGGAAACGCTGGACAAGCACCCGGAGCTTGAATATGACAGCGAAGAATTTAACCGGCAGTGCGCCGCGCGGCTGAGCGAGATTGTGGACAAGACGCAGGTGGTGGACAGCGTGCTGCACCGCAGCCAGATCATGCGGAGCACAGCGACGTTTACCAAGATGGTGACAAACTTTATGGCGGAACCCATTAAAAGCTATGCCATGGTGGCCCAAGCGGCGGTGAACCTGGCGCAGAACCCGAAGGACAAGGCCGCGCGGGCAAGGTTTGCCCGTGTGGGCGTTACCTATGTGGCAACGGCGATGGCGACCGCCGCGGCCGCGGCCGCCGTGGACACCCTGCGGCACCCGCGCGGCGGCGACGAGGACGACGACGAACGCCTGACGGCGGCGAGCCTGGCCAAGGTATATGCCCAGAACGTGCTGGAAAACTTTGCGGACGGGGTGAATTTGCCGGGGAACCTGCCGCTTTTGCAGGATGTGATCGGGTACATCACCGAGCGCGCGGACGGGAACGCGACCTATACCATAAAGCGCAACGACGTGGAGTGGATCGGCGACGTGATGGACGCGGTGAGTGTGTGGAACAAGTACCTGACGGGCAAAACAACGAGCCTGTACCAGGTGCTGTACCGCACGGCCAACGCGGTGAGCAATGTTACCGGCGTGGCGGTGAGCGCAGCCCTGCGCGACGTGAAGGGCGTATACGACACGCTGACCGGCCTTGCCGGCGCCGACGACCCGCTGGGGATGGACAAGGACCTGAACCGCATTGCCCTGGCGCTGGACGGCGGCGACGCTGACAAGGCGAGCCGGCTGTTTGCCGGGCAGGTGGATGCCAAGGTAAAGAGCGGCACCGACCCCGCCGACGCCGTGACCGCCGCCCGCAGCACCGTGACGAAGCTGTACAGCAAGGCGTACCAGCAGGCGGACAGCGAGGAACGCGCCGAGATGCTGGACGCCCTGATGGGGCTGGAATACGGCGGGGAGCGGGTGTACGATTTGGACACCGTGACCGGCTGGGGCGTGACGGTGGGCAGCGCCGACATTACGGCGGCGCTGGACACGGCGGACGCAGACGCGGTGCAGGAGATGATCGACGAGAGGGTGCGGCAGCTGGAGCGGGCCGACGAGGAAGCGGCGGCGCAGGCAAGCCGGATGATGGAGGCCGGGACCCTGACCCGCGAGGAATATGACAGCGTGCTGGACAGCGCCAGGGACGCCAAGGAACTGCGCACAGCGATCCGCAGCGCCATAACAAAAGAGATGAAGCCGAGATACCAGGCGGCGGACACGGCCGGGCGGCAGGAGATTGCCGAGATGCTGTGCAGGCTGAAGGTGGACGGGCTGACGGTGTACGAGGCGGACGATTTTAAGAAATGGGAATGAAGCTCCTGAACCAATAACGCATAAAGATGCCCCCGGCGGGCCGTGTGAGAGCGGCAACCGGGGGCGTTTTGGATTTTACGGGACAAGTGGGGGCGCGCCCGGATACGGCGGCATGGCAAAATAAAGGCAGAAGCGGGCGCACCGGCGCAAAAGCCGGAAAAACAGCCCGGCAAGGAGGGTATGGTATGACCCAGGGAACGACCCCGACGCTGGTGTTTAAGCTGGACATAGAGCCGGGAACGCTGGTGAGCCTGTATTTGACGTTCCGGCAGGGATACGGGAGGGAAGTGACCCGGCGGGAGGACAGCATTACCGCCGACAATGACGCCAAGACCCTGACGGTGACGCTGACACAGGAAGAAACCTTAAAATTTGAGGAGGGCGGCAACGTGGAAATACAGCTGCGGGCCGTGACAACGACCGGCGCGGCGCTGGCCAGCAACATTGTGGCGCTGCCGGTGGAGCGGATACTGCTGGGCGGGGTGATCACATGAAGCTGAGTTTGCTGAACAGCAGTGAAACCGTGCAGATGAGCATGAGCGGCGGCGAGGCGGTAAGCCTGAGCCTGAAAACCGGCGCCGTGCAGACCGGCGGAAGCCTGAGCATTGGCCACGGCCTGAAATGGGAGAGCGGCGCTTTGTGCGTGGACTGCGCCGACGCCGTGGAAACCGACAATACCCTGCCCGTGACCAGCGCCGCCGTGGCGGTGGAGGTGGGCAACATCGCGGTGCTTCTGGGCACCATTTGAGGAGGATAGAACATGCCAGACACGACACAGACCAACATTGCGACCGAGATCACCCGCATCCAGAACGACCGCAACACCATACGCACCAAGCTGGTAGAACTGGGCATGGCGGAGAGCACGGCCAACCTGGACGCGCTGGCCACCGCCATCAGCGGAATCACCAACCAGGGCGCAGTGAGCGCGACGGTGCAGGAGGGCGACACCTACACCATTCCAAAGGGCTACCACAACGGCAGCGGCACGGTTTCCGGCGTTTCCGGCGGCGGCAATTACAACCTGCAAAGCAAGAAGGTGACGCCGACCAAGAGCCAGCAGAGCGTGACGCCGGACAGCGGCTATTATGGCCTGTCCGATGTGACGGTGGCCGCCATCCCGTCCAACTACCAGGACGTTTCGAGCGTGACGGCGACGGCGGCGGATGTGCTGTCCGGCAAGATCGTGGTGGACAGCACCGGCAAGACCCTGACCGGCACGATGGCCAACAACGGCGCTGTGACCAAGACGCTGGACACCACGACCACCAGCTACACCATCGCCAAGGGCTACCACAGCGGCAGCGGCAAGGTGAGCATTACCAAAGAGAGCAAGAGCGTGACGCCCACCAAGAGTGCCCAGACCGTGACCCCGACCAGCGGCAAGGTGCTTTCCAGCGTGAGCGTGGCGGCCATTCCCGCGCTGTATGTGGACACGACGGAGAGCACGACCGACGCGGCGAGCGCAGCCAACATCCTGAGCGGCAAAAAAGCCTGGGTGAACGGCAGCCAGGTGACGGGCACCATGGCCAACAACGGGGCCACCAGCCTGACCATTGACGGCCTGACGACCCTGAGCGTGGCTGTGCCCGCGGGGTACACGAGCGGCGGTACCGTGAGCCTGACGGATGATATTTACGACGCGCTGGCGGCGATCTGATGCTGCTGAAAGGAGAAGCGGATGGCGGACACGAACATTAAAACGCAGATCAGCCGCTTAAACGGGGCGAAAAGCGACCTTGCCACGGCGATCACCGCCAAGGGCGTGACCGTGCCGGATGACACAACGCTGGACGGGTACGCCGCGCTGGTGGAGCAGATCGACACGGGGGTGGATACCAGCGATGCTACGGCGACAGCCGGGGAAATCCTGAGCGGTAAGACTGCGTATGTTGACGGGTGCAAGGTAACGGGGACGATGACAAACAAGGGCAAGATAACAGCCAATCTTGTTCCCGGACAGACCTACACCATTCCTGAGGGGTATCATTCGGGTGAAGGCACCGTTACTGGTGTCTCATACCGAAAGGCTATATCGTACACCAAGACCCTGGCGAGCGGGAGCAACGATATTGCATCGTATGTGCTGCCGGAAGCAGATTATGCTATTTCGGTATTTGTCAAGCCGTACAGTTATAAATCTACTGCAACAATCGGGATTCTATGCTCTGAGCTTGATAAAAAAGCTGATGATGGGACGCTATCTTATACAAATTGGGACGCTGGAAACGGAATACTCAATCAAACCGCTGAAGGGACAAAATTAAAGTCAATTCATCTATATGCTGGGACGGACGATATGCCGAGTATAAAAGTAACGGCAACTGCCTCCGCGGAAGTGCTCGCAGAGGTGGGCGTATATATTTCGCGTGTTGGGGGAAATGCCGCCTTAACAGTAAACGGCACAGATACCAGCGATGCGACCGCCACCGCCGCCAACATTCTGAGCGGTAAAACCGCTTATGTTGACGGGGCAAAGCTGACCGGCACCATGACCAACAACGGGGCGGTTGCCAAGACCATGACGGCCAACGGCAGCTATACCATCCCGGCGGGCTACCATAACGGCAGCGGCAAGGTGACGGTGAACGTATCGTCCAGCAGCGGCAGCAGCAATAACAACGTTGAGGCTTATGCCATTACGAACACCAACCCCAGCGTTAGTTTTAAGCGCACTGACGGGGCAATCAAGATCTGGGGCTACGGCACCATGACCAGTTCCGGCGGCTGGGGCCAGCAGACTACGAGCCTGGTCGCGTTTGAGGGCGACAAGTACCACAAGGGCGCTATATATGGCAGCCCAAGCAGTACCAGTTTGAGCCTAAGCATCAGCAACGGAAAACTGACTGGCCTGCCGAGTGGTTTGACGGCGATCAACGCGATTGTAACAAGAGGTATATGATATGGCAACACAAGCAGACGGATTGACCAGCAGTGTGCCGGACCCGCTGAGCGAGGTTTTGGGCTGCGGGCTGGACAGCGGCGACGACAGGCGGCAGGCACAGGCCTATGCCGTGCAGGCCGCCCAGAGTGCCGTGCAGGCAGACGCGGACGCCAAAAGCGCAGGGAACGCAGCGGTGCGCGCCGAAAGCTGGGCGGCGGGCGGAACAGGGACCCGAACCGGAGAGGATGCGGACAACGCCGAATACTATGCCGGGCAGGCCAAAACCAGCGCGACAGCCGCAGCGGCAGACAGGGCCGCCGCGGAAACAGCCAGCCAAACCGCCGTAAGCAAGGCGGAGGCGGCGGCAGCCAGCGCAGAAGCGGCAGCCAAAAGTGCCATTGAAGCAAAGCCGAGCGATGTGGCAACGCAAAGCACAAACGGCCTGATGAGCGCGGCGGACAAAACGAAGCTGGACGGCATTGCCGAAAACGCCAACAACTACACCCACCCCAGCTACACGGCAAGGGCCAGCGGGCTGTACAAGGTGACGGTGGACAGCACCGGCCATGTGAGCGCGGCGACGGCTGTGACCAAGAGCGACATTACGGCGCTGGGGATACCGATTGGAGAAGATCACGAAATAACCTTTTCAAACATTGCAACAGGCATAACTATACCGAACGGCATCGGAAAGGACAAGTGCTATTGCTATACAGTAGGAAAACTGGGATTTTTAAGTATAACATTTAAGACCGGAGATAGTACCAGCGGCACGGCTATTGCAGCAGGCAAAACACTTTTTTATGTGGAAGGGGTGCCAAAATCAATTCACACCAGCTATGGGAGCCAGAATGACGACGATGGGGATTTCATCGCCATCAGAAGCAGCGACGGGGAACAATATATACTTGAAGCAACTCATATCTCAACCGGCGCACTAATGATAAAAGCAAAAGAAGCTATCCCTGCCGGATACAGGTACAAAATCAATGTGGTGTTTGTTGAAGTATAAAATGTCTGAACGACAACGGAGGTGTAACCCCAATGAGATTACAAAACGGCGATGTACTGCTGGCCTGGCCGCTGGCACAGCACGTCATCACGGCCGGCTGGACGTACACCAGCGGCGCGGCACACAATGCCATTGACCTGCGCACCCAGAGCGGCACCAGTTGCGTGCGGCCGGTGTATGCCGCCGAGGACGGCACGGTAGACCAGGCGCAGACCTGGGACGGCAAGACCTGCACGGGGATGCAGAGCTACGGCAACATGGTGCGGCTGCGCCATGCCGATTACAACGGGAAAAAGCTGCAAACGCGGTACGCGCACCTGCTGAAGCGTGTTGTGGAGCTGGGCGACGCGGTAACGGAGGGCCAGCTGATCGGGTACAGCGGCGCAAGCGGCAACTGCTACGGCGCGCACCTGCATTTTGAGGTGCTGTACAAGGGCAGGCGGGTGAACCCGCTGAACTGGCTGGACGCTGACTTTACGCCTGCCAGCGCGGCGGTGCGCAGGCACCTGGGCAGCTATACCAGCGTTGCCCGCCCGGCGGATGCCGAACCCGCCGCGAATGCCCTGCAAACGGTGCAGGCCAACGGCCTGACGAACGCTGAGGCCATGAGCGTGTACAGCCTGGCGCTGGCGCTGGGCCTGGTGGGGCTGGGCCTGTACAGCGCCGAGTACGCCGACGCGGCGCACACAAAGCAGAACCTGCGCATTGGCCCGGTGAGCGCCGGGGACGCCAAGGCGCTGATGGACAAGCTGACCGAGCTGGGGGCCGCGGACAAGGCCGCCAGTACGGCAGCATAAGAAGGAGGGAACAGGCATGACAAAGCTGTTTATCAGCCAGCCGATGCGCGGGCGCAGGATGGCCGACATTGTGCGGGAGCGCAAAACGCTGGTGGCCGACGCGGCGGTGGCGCTGCAGGAGGACGAGATCGCGGTGCTGGACACCCTGTTTGACGACACCGATGCCACGCCGCTGGCCCTGTTGGCGCGGGCGCTGGGGAAGCTGGCCGAAGCGGACGCGGTGATTTTTGCGCCCGGCTGGGAAACGGCGCGCGGGTGCCGCATGGAGCACCTGGCGGCGGAAGAATACGGGATCAGGATCGTGGAGGGGTAGAAAAAATGGAAGAGCAAAATATGTTTTTGTGGATCAAGGCGGCGGTGACGGCGCTGTGCGCGGCGTTTTCGGCGGCCTTTGGCTGGCTGGGGTGGCTGGTGCTGGCCTGGGCTGTGTGCATGGTGATCGACTGGATCAGTGGCAGCGCGGCTGCGGCGTCCAAAGGCGAGTGGTCAAGCGCTGTGGCGCGCGCAGGCATCTGGCACAAGGCCGGGATGGTGGTTGTAGTGATTGTAGCCGCCATGGCCGACGGCGTGCTGGGCGTGGCGGTGGAAAACCTGCCCGTATTGGGCATACAATACACCGTGCTGATTTTGCCGGTGGTGCTGGTATGGTACATTTTTACCGAGCTTGGCAGTATTGCCGAGAATGCCGCAGCCATGGGCGCACCTGTGCCGGAGGGCCTTATAAAACTTTTGGCCGCAGGAAAACGCGCGGCGGAAAAGTGCGTGCCGGATACCGATACTGACGAAAAAAATTGTGAATAAAACGCGAAAGCGGCGGG
>OMCS01001134.1_pt1 | contig 12596 bp, 8 predicted proteins | sample 1674241 | NCBI WGS metagenome assembly OMCS01 (sample SAMEA103958153, study PRJEB25191) | human gut metagenome
CTTTTTGTTTTGGTGGAGATAAGCGGGATCGAACCGCTGACCTCATGACTGCCAGCTGCTATCGGTTCGTGATTTCTGGTGATTTTGAGTATAATATGTCCGTTCTGTCAGCGAAAAGTGCGGGATTTCGCAAGACTTTGCCCACTGCGTCCACCCGCTTTCGCGCACACCTGGGTCAGAATCTGGGTCAGTTCCTCGCGGCTGGATATTCGTTGCAGAGCAGACGATAGGGGGCTTCGTCTTCTTCAATCTTTGGGAAGCGGCCGACTGGGGGATTGAAGCGATTGTCGGTGTTGTCGTCGTTGCACTGGCTGACTTCGCCCAGCAGGACAGCGCCGGTACCGGGTTCGACCTCGAAATCATGATACATGTACTGCTGGATATGGATGCTCTCGCCCGGCGTCAGGCGCACCTGCGTTCCGGCAGGAACCGTATAGGTTCTGCCATCGCAGTGGACGGTCACATCGGATTCGCGGTCGATGGACTCGTCGGGTAGGCTATTATAAACGCGGATGAGGATGTTGCCGCCGCCGCGGTTGATGATGTCCTCGGTTTTGTACCAGTGGAAATGGTTTGGGGAATACTGCCCCTCTTTCATATAGAGCAGCTTTTCGGCGTAGACCTTCGGGTACTTGTCCTGCATAGCGCGGTTGCCGTTGCGGATGGTGATGAGCGACATGCCGACCTTGTCAAAGTTGCCGAGACCGTAATCGGTGATATCCCAGCCGAGCATACAGTCGCGGACTTCATCGTATTCGTGCCCCTTGGACTGCCATTCTTCAGGCGTAAAATGGCAGAACGGCGGCAGGTAGCAATGCTCCCGCGCACACATGGCTTCGAGCTCTTTTAAGGCTTTGTTTATTTCGGAGCGTTTCATAAGACGGATTCCTCCTATATTGTAAAATGATGCGGGTTATGGCTGCTTGCGGCGGACGGCGCGGCGCATCTGCTGGTAGCCGCTGAACCCGCTTTCCAGCGCGGCGCGGCGCGCCGAGAACTCACCCTTTTCCAGCAGCGCGCAGGCGTAGTGACGGCGGAGTTCTGTCAAATATGCGTGAACCGTCATGCCGTAAGCACGGCAGAAGATGCGGTCAAGCTGCCGCTGACTCAGGAAAAACTGCGCGCACAGATCCTGAACGGAAAACGGCGTCCGGAAATTGACGTCGAGGTAGCTTTTGATACGAAGTGCCGTCGTGTCTGCGCGCTTTTTCCCGGAAAGCGTATCGGGCAGCCTTGCCTCCGATAATACACCCAGAAAATCAAACAGACACCGCAGATACAAAAGCTTTGTCTGCAAAAGCTGCGGATCCGAAGAGGCTGCCTGCTGGTCAAGCTGCTGCAGCAGCGGCAGCAGCTCATCCGGCGCGCTGGCAGAGGAAAATGCCTGACGGGAAAGGAAGCGGCGCAGAGACGCAAGCGGATCTGTCTCACCCTTCACTGCCGGCGGCAGCTCCAGTGTACATTCCACGCAGTATTCCTCCATAATATCCGCCGCAGAGGAAATCTGGCAGTGTGGGACAAACGGCAGCGTTACATAAATATCGTTCGTTTCCACATGAAAGAGCGTATCGTCGATCTGAATCTGTCCTGCGCCGGAGAGAATATAGTGCAGTTCGATCGTCGGATGCGTGTGCAGCGGAATCACCCATGCGTGGGTATTTTCGTGAATCTTGGAGAAGCGGAGAATCTGCAGTGCAGCGTTTTCAAATGAGATGGATAACGGCTGCATCAGCAGATTGGTTGTATGCAGCTCCGGCTGCTTGTTCATGATCTCGCCCCCTGTGCTGTATTCTGCTGACAGTATAGCAGAAGTTTTCACAGGCGGCGAGTCCTTTTTACAGTCGGATGATAAATGTCATGATTTTTGCGTGCGGTGCGGAAAATGCCAGCGTATCGCCGGAGATGTCCACTGCTTCGCGGTGATTGCCGGTAAAATCCGTGCGCCACGCGGTCTGAATGGACCGGCAAAACCGAATCGCAGCCGAAAGCGCATGACCGGTGTGTTGATAGCCGCGAATCAGAATTTCTCCATCTCCCAGCCCCTGCACGCAGGAAACAACAAACTCCGGCACATCCAGACAAAACAGGCTCTGTGCAGATTCCTGCATCTGCGCGGGATGTGCGGTATCCTGATAATACAGTTCCGGCGTGTGATAGCGCTCGGCCAGCATGGAAAGCTCGCGGTCCGGTGTATCGAATGCCAGTGCGTATTCCATCTCCCAATTGCCAAGCAGCTGCGAATCCTGCGGATAAAGCGCGCACGGGCCGGGCGGGGCGTAGGCGGTCATGGAGCGAACCGAGCCGCACCGCCCGACGGCGCGCAGCAGCGTCACGGCAAGATCTGCGCCGTTTTCGCCGTCCGATGCTTCATATTCCAGAAGCCCCGCACCCATAAATACCAGCCGCTTCCGTCCGTTTTGCAGATAGACAAAGCGTTTTTGCGCATAGCAGCCGCTTTCTGTCTCAACCCACGCCTCCGGCTTTGGCTGCCGTCTGCGAATGGGGTGGGCTTCCACGGTAAAGATGGAATCGGCAAAGCTTTCGTCACAGGAAAATCCGGTTGGGAAATGCACTCGCAGGCGATGATCGCCGGCGCGGTTCTCAATTTCCAGATGAAACCGAAGCAGCGGGTCATTTTTCCGCAGACTGAGCGTCAGACGGAGCGACTGCTCCGCCTCGTCCGGCTTGCGGCGATAGCGCCAGTCCAGAATGGCGCTGGTGCAAAGCGCCCCCTGCTGGATACGGATGGACGGTGCGCTGGTCGCCGAGTTCCAGACCTTTGTGGTAAGCTCCGGCGAAAACAGGTACGCATCGCCGATATCCGCTTCGTCGGTGAAGAGATTTAACCCTCGATATGCTGTGCCGCTGCGCTTGTTTTTTACGTCCAGCGTTCCGTTCGGCTGAATGGAAACCTGCAGATATTCGTTTTCCAGCGTCTGAAAGCGAACAACCGGACGCTCTGGCAGCGACAGCGGCACGATCGACGGACGGCAGTATAGCGTCGTCCAGCTCATGGCCGTCTGATGCGGAAGCTGCACCAGCACGTCGGCAAGCAGATAGTCGTCCCAGCTTGGATCGCGATCCATTGGGTGCAGAATCACGCCGTCTTTTCGCAGGCGGACGATCTGACAGGGAATGTCCTGTCCGTCCGCTGTTCGGATAGCAAGGCCGCGGAGCAGCGTATCTGCCGGCAGCCGCAGTGTAAACGTCTGTACGGCGTTTTCCTCCGGCCACGGGGAAAGATGGAACAGCTGCACCGGAATTTCATCCGCAAGGGTCTGCTGCGTGTCTGTCTGCGCGGCAAGGCGGCGCATGGCCTCCTGCTGATACTGCTGCATAATGTCGCGCGCCCACGCAAAGCGGCGCTCCATATCGCGCGCAACATCGTCGCAGCTGCACCCGCAGATGCTGTCGTGCGGATGGTTTTGCAATAGATATTTCCAGGCGGTGTCCAGATAATGCAGGCCAAGCGGCAAGTGTGCCGCTGCCAGCATCGCGCTCAGCGGCTCGGCGCAGCGCACAAGCCCTGCCTCACACTGCGCATTTTCGATTTTTTGCGGAATATGCGTGGAGAGTGTATTTTTGAGCGTTGGATTCAAATGGCGGCCTGCGGAATAATTCGTCCGGTTCTGTTCCCCGCAAAATACGCTAAGCGTGTCCGGCGATACGCGCAGCTCGTCAAGATACTGCGTCAGCGATACCTGACGCAGCTCGTAATCGTCATACGTTTCATTAAAATACCGGATAAATTCCGGCAGGGCATAATTTGGTGTCTGATGGTCACAGCCGTTCATAAACAGAAGCTGCCCGCTTGGTGAGCGCGGCAGTCGTTCACGAAACCAGTCCTCGAACTGGCGGCTGACGGCCTCCGGCGTATCGGCCAGCGGGAAGGCGTTGAGATAGCCCCGGTCGTCCGGCAGGCGGAGCGTCAGAAGCTGCGTGCCGTCGGGCGCGCGCCAAAGCACCTCGTAGGGCGGCTCAGGATCATCTGAGCTTCCGCGCCAGATCACAGCCGCGCGGAAGCCATACCCGGCGAAGATCTGCGGCAGCTGCGCCGGATGAGAAAAGATATCCAACCGGCGTGCCGCCGCCAAAGCGCTGCGCCAGCGCGAGGCCGCGGCTGAGATTGCGCAGAATAGACTCCTGACCGATGCATTGTAAATCCGGCAGGACATACCAGGGGCCGACGGCAATGCGCCCGGCTTCAATTAAATACCGCAGCCGCTCCTCCTGTTCCGGCCGCACCTCCAGATAATCCTCCAGACAGACCGTCTGTCCGTCAAGGTGAAAGTGTGGAAATTCCGGGTGCTGCTCCAGATAGGGGATCAGCGTATCGAGCATATCCACAAGGCGCATCCGGAACAGCTGAAAGGACAAATACCATTCGCGATCCCAATGCGTGTGGGAAAGAACATAACCGATCGTTTTTTTCATGACGGCACCTCCTGCCGTATACATATCACGAAGCGGGTTCAGATACAAGCACGCATGCAAAAGATGTCTTGATTTGATAGCTCGATGTCGGAAATTTATCTTGCGGCGTTTTTCACAAAATTCTATAATGAAACCAGATTGAGCCGTGAGGTGCTGCCGTATGAAAACTGCTGGAAATAGGAAGCGAAATATGCACTTTCAGACAAAGGTTCTGATTGTGTCCGTGCTGATTGTCTGCGTGATGGCCGGGGCAATCGGCAGCTTCTGGTATCGGCAGACATCGAAGCAGGCGCAAAGCTCGGCAGAGCGCTATATCGGCAGCGTTCTGGAGCGGCTGAACGGCTCGTTTGAAACGATGCTGCGCGACGTGGACCATCTGGTAATCTGCGCATCCATTGATACAAACCATATTGTGAACCCACTTCGAAATTACAAGACGGCAGCTCCATCCGAAAAGCTGGCGTGCAACCAGACAATTCTGGACACCATGCTGAGTCTGTATCAGTTCAAGACATATCTGGAGGGAATGATGATCTCCAGTGTGGACGGGAACTATTTCCGAATCGGAACGACGCTCCCCTATCAAACGCTGATTCAGCAGCCATGGTTTTATGAGGTGTCGATGGATGGAAAAAAGAGCGCCGTGATCCTGCCGTACAGCAACGGCTCGGAAATGGTGCTTTCCATCGCACGCAACATCTATTCCGGCAGTGAGCAGCTGGGCGTTGTAAAGGCAGATGTGCGCTATACCATTTTGAACGACTGCTATGGCAAGGACTTCAACGGTCTTGGCGCAATTTATATCATTGACCCTGTAAGCGAACGCATTATCTACCCGCTGGACGTGCCGCAGCAGATCGGAGCACAGCTGCTGACAAGCGGCGGGCAGGGCGAAGCAAGCGGCAGCGGCTATGCGGAAATCGACGGTGTTTCCAGTCTTGTGATCTATCAGCGTTCCGAGCTGACCGGCTGGCTGACGCTCGGTGTTGTGCCCGAAAGCGATGTAACGCGTGAATTTCGAAGCGTCAGCCTGACAGCGATGGCAGTCAGCCTGCTGTTCGGCGTGGTAGCAGTCGCATTCCTGGCAGTCTTTTTGTTCGGTGAAACCGCAAAAATCCAGAAGCTGTGCACTGCGGTCGCACAGATCGGCGGACAGAATCTGCAAATGCAGCCCGTGATTCACTCTGGCGACGAAATTGAAACGCTTCAAAATCAAATCATCTACATGGTTGACCGCATCCGGAATCTACTGTACGACATTCAGTGCGCGGAGCAGACGCGCCACAAGCTGGAATTTCAGATTCTGCAAAACCAGATCAATCCGCATTTTCTGCACAATACGCTCAACACCATCCGCTATATGGCCTATGTGCAGAAAGAGGAGAATATCGTAACCGTCGTTGACAGTCTTTCCGTACTGCTGCGGAACAACATGCGCGCAAACGAATATCTGACGATCGAAGAGGAGGCGCAGAGTCTGCGCAGCTATCTGGAGATCCAGACCTTTAAATACAGCGGAAAATACATCTATACAGTTGAGGTTGAGCCGGGACTGGAGCAATACGGGATTTTGAAGATGCTGGTTCAGCCATTGGTGGAAAATTCGCTCAGGCACGGCATTGCGCCGTCTGAGCGGCCGGGGGTTGTCAAGGTGCAGATGTTTTCGGACGATGGAATGCTGCGGGTCGAGGTCGTGGACAACGGAGTGGGAATGCCGCAGGAGATCATTGAAAAAATTCTGAACGAAAGCGACGACAGGCATATCGGTCTGCAGAACGTGATCGGCCGGATCAAAATTTACTATGGCGCGCCGTATGGCGTGGAGCTCCACTCCGGCGGGTTCGGGACGAGAGTGGCGCTGCTGCTGCCAAAAATAGAAATGAAAAAAGGAACGGAGGCGGCAGAATATGTATAATGTGATGATCGTGGACGACGAATTGTGGTTCCGCAGCTATCTGAAAGAGCTGATCGACCAGAGCGGCAGCGAGTTTCTGGTATGCGCGCAGGCGGCCAACGGCGCGGAGGCGCTGAAAATTCTTGCAGCGCAGCCGGTCGATGTGGTGATCGCGGATGTGCTGATGCCGGTCATGGACGGGGTAGAGCTGATGCAGCATCTTTCCGACCTGCCGCACCGGCTGCCGGTGTTTGCGCTGAGCAACTGTGACGACTATCTGCACGTCAGGCAGATGCTTCAGCTTGGCGCGCAGGACTATCTGCTCAAGCATGAGATCAGTGCCGCGGCTCTGCGGGAGCATCTTCAGCGTGCCGCCGACTGGATCCGGCAGCAGGCCACGGTAAGCAGCGAGCACGCGCGCGAACGGGACGCGGAGGCCTATGTGCGCAAAAACCACATGGTTCTGAAAAATGAGTTTCTCCACCGGCTCCTCACGGAGGAAATGCCGCCGGAGGAGCTTCGGCATCATATGGACGTTCTTGGCATTCGGCTTGCGCAGGACCGGCTGATGCTGTGCCTTTTGACGTTTACCCCATGCGCAGACGGCCGGTCTGCATACGCTGCGCAGGACGACCCGCTGTTTGATTACGGTGTGCTTAATATTGTTGAAGAGATCCTGCATGAGAGCGGAGATGGTCTGGCGGGAAGCCTTGGCGACGGCATCTACGTGCTGCTGTTTTCGCATGGCGGACAGGTCAGTCAGGCAAAAATCGACGCCCGGACGCAGAACGTCCTGCAGAGGATCTCATTCTGCATGAGAAATTACTTTAACCGGCAGGCGAACTTCTGCATGGACAAATCGCTGCGGGATATAGCCCACCTGCGTGAGGGCTATCGCTATGTAACGGCGCTGAAGCAGGAGCTGTTTTATCACGACAACACCTGCGTGCTGCGCAGTCCGGAGGAACAGACGCAGTCTGTGCTGATGGGGCTGCCGCTGGAAACAGAAAAAGGCTTTGCCTCCGCGCTGGAGGATGGCACAGCGTATGAGGTGCGGCTGAACGAGATTTTTGACATGATCGAAACACGCCGCGTTGATCTGGAAAATGCCCGCATGATTCTGAATGATCTTCTGGGCGTACTCAATCGTGCGGCAAAAAAGCATCGTGTGCCGCTGGAAAGCGTCTATGGCAGCTGCAGCAGCTTTGATGAAATCTGGCGGCGGTTTTCTTCCGTCGCCGATGCAAAGGCATTCTTTTCTAGTGCGTTTTCCCGGCTGGTTTCGGCGATGCACACAGATGCACCGTCAGCCGGATACTCCCATTATGTCCGTCAGACGCTGCGCCGCATTCAAACGGATTATGCCGACGAGCTGTCGGTCAGCGAGATTGCGGAGCAGCTCGGCATTTCCAGCAATTATCTCAGCAAACTGTTTAAGGAGGAGACCGGGACAGGTTTTGCGGTTTATCTGACGGACTATCGCATTGAGCGCAGCATCGCGCTGATGAAAGAGCACACGCTTCCGCTCAGTCAGATTGCAGAGCGGTGCGGCTTCCGACAGTATACCTATTTTACGAATGTATTTAAGAAAAAGACGGGAAAAAGCCCGCGTGCATACTTGTCCGAAGTGTAGAAGAGTATAAGTTATTGTGGTTTTTTGCAGTTTTTTCATGGATGGACTGCTTTACAATCATAACAGAAAGAGCCAAAGGCTCCGAACAAATGAAAAGGAGAACCAGAAATGAAAAAGATGCAGAAAATTCTTTGCATGCTTCTGGCGCTGGCCATGCTGCTGTCCTTTGCAGCCTGCGCAGCGAAGGAAGCTGCCCCCAGCACGACGGATACCCCCGCTGCGGATGCGGCAGATGAAAAGACGGAAACCAAAGCCGAGGACACCCCGGCCGAGCAGCCGGCAGCGGAGCTGCCTGAGCTGACGCTGATGCTCCAGACCTCCGACGAGTCGAACGGTCTGCTTGCAGCAGTTGACTATGTCAACGCCCATGCCGAAGAAATCGGCGCAAAGCTCATTCTGGAAAAAGTGCCGGACGGCGATCAGGGCGAGCAGGTGATTCAGGTTCGCTACGCCGGCGGCGAGGACGTGCCCGATATCCTCTACTTCCAGCCTGTGTCCTACACCAACTCCCGTCTGTCCGTCGCCGACAACTTTGTTGACCTGACGGCAAACGACTATTCCTATCTCTACAGCGATTCCTATCTGCGTACCCCCGGCTACCTGCTCGATGGCAAGCTTTACAATCTCCCGATTGCAACCGGCGGTGGTATGTATATGTTCTACAACAAGGACGTTCTGGCCGCATCCGGCATCACCGAAGTCCCCACCACATGGGACGCGTTCCTTGCTGACTGCGAAGAGATCAAGGCAAACGGTATTTCCCCGGTCTACTATTCCGGCGTTGACACCTGGACCCTCCAGTTCTTTGCGCTGATGGGATGGTACAGCGATTACGCTCCCGAGGATGCACAGGCCTTTGCCGACGCAATGAGCACCAACCAGAAGCATTGGAGCGACATGAATGGCTTCATCGACTCCATCGGCAAGATCAAGGAATTGGTCGATCTTGGCTATGTGCAGGAAACCTACCTGTCCGATACCTATCAGCAGGCGCAGCAGGCACTGCTTGACGGCACTTGCGCATTCTATGCACAGGGCGACTGGGTTGTCGGCGAGCTGGAGAAGATTGACGCGGACAAGACCGCTTCCTCCATCGGCGCGTTCCTCATCCCGCTGGCAGATCATCTGTATTGCGGCGTCGGCGTGAACAAGGGCTTCTACGTCTCCAAGAACGGCAAGAACCCCGAGCTTGCGCAGAAAGTTATGGAAGCACTCGTTTCTCCGGAAGCACAGCAGGCATATTTTGATGCACAGTCCGGCATTCCCATTGCAAACGGCGTTACCGCCGATCTGAAAGGTCCGTATGCCGACATCAAGAACATTCTCGACACTGCCGACCTCAGCCCGCAGTGGACGGACTTCTGCAAGTATTCCAAGGGCCCGCTGGAGACCTATATCTCCGAGGTGCTCGTCGGCACCAAGACGCCCGCGGACGTTGCCGCAGCGCTCGACGCTGACTTTGCAAAAGCCGCGATTGACGCCGGCGATCCCAACTGGAATTAAACACAGTCATTGACCACAGCAAGGGCGTCTGCCAAACGGATACTTGGCAGACGCCCTTCCGTATAGCGAGGAAATTGTGAAGTATGAATAAGAACAAGCGCTATCCCGCGTTGTTTATGGCGCCCGGCGTTCTGATTTACGGCGTCTTTTTCATCCTGCCTGTGCTGATCGGCGTCTGGTATTCCTTTACAAACTGGAACTTTACCAGAGCGGACTTTGTCGGGCTCATGAACTACAAAAATATCATCAGCGATCCCAGCATCAAGCGGGCGCTGCTCAATACGATCATTTTTACGGTTGTGACGACTGTCGGAAAGGTTGGCCTTGGTCTTGCGCTGGCCGTATTTCTGAACCGGAAGCTCCACCTGCGCAACTATCTGCGCGGAATCAGCTTCTTCCCGGCCATCATCAGTACCGTTGCCGTTGGCATTGTCTTTACGGCAATTCTGCATCCCTACGGCCTGCTCAACCAGTTCTTCCGCGCGCTCGGACTTGATTTTATGGCGAAAAACTGGCTGACAGATACAAAGCTGGCGCTTTTGTCTGTCTGCGGCGTGGAAATCTGGAAGTGGTCGGGCTTTAACATGGTCATCATCCTTGCCGGGCTTCAGGCCGTTCCGCCGGAATATCAGGAGGCAGCGACCATCGACGGCGCAAACGCATGGCAGCGCTTCTGGCGCGTCACGTTCCCGCTGATTCTGCCGGCGTTCAATAACGCGTTCGTAAACAGTCTGATCGGCGGACTGAAAGTGTTTGATATCATTGTCGCCACCACAAACGGCGGCCCGGGCGTTACCACGCAGGTCATGAACACCATGATCTATCGCTCGTTCTCGTTCAATATGCAGGGCGAAGCAAATGCAGGCTATGTCCTGCTGGCGGTCATTGTCGCACTGTTTGCCGTTTCGTCGTACAGCATCATTCGCAAGCGGGAGGTAGACCTGTGAAAAAGAAATGGAAATCCATCGCAGCGGAGCTGGTGGCGCTGCTGGTAAGCGCAATCTTTGTCGTCCCGATCTGGATGATTTTTGTAAACTCCCTCAAGGACTCCAAGCATGCAAACCAGCTCAGCCTGTCCTTGGCAGGCGTCAACCTGAAACAGGCAGCGCAGAACTATGCGGAGGTGTTCCGCGTATCCGGCCTGACCACGGCGTATCTCAACAGCACGATCATCACGGTTTTGTCCGTCGCGCTGATCGTACTTACGGCAAGCATGGCCGCGTTCATCATCCAGCGCCGCAAGCAGAAATGGGTCGGCCGCGTCAACAGCCTGATTATCCTTGGCATGACCATGCCCGGCTTTACCGTTCCTACGTACTTTTTGCTGAAATCACTCGGACTGCTGCACACCTACCTTGGAATCTGCCTTGTCTATACGGCAAGCTTCTTCCCGCTCGCTGTGTTTATCTTCACGGGCTATTTCCGCAGCATTCCGGATGAGCTGGACGAGTCGGCGCTGCTGGACGGCTGCACGCCGATGCAGATGTACTGGAAGATCATCCTCCCGCTCATCAAGCCCGTCATGGTGACGGTTATCATCATTGCCGGTATGTCGATCTGGAATGAGTTTGGAACGGCGCTGTTTCTGCTCAACTCGCCGAAGCGGTATACCGTCTCTTTGACGATCTATTCGTTCTGCTCACAGAAGAAATCTGACTGGAATCTTCTGTTCGCGAATATCACCCTGATTTCCCTGCCAATCATCGCAATCTACTGTTTCCTGCAAAAATATATCGTGTCCGGCATGACTGCCGGCGCAGTGAAAGGATAGACGATATGCGTTCAAACAGACAAATGAGACGATGGATTTCGGCGGCGCTGTGTCTGCTGCTGGCATTCTCGGTGCTTGCTGGTACGCTTCCCACCGTCCGCGCGGAAGCGGTTTCGGCCAATACAAAAGAAGTTGTCCTCAATTCAATGGACAGCGCTGCGGACTGGCACGCAGAGAGCAGCGACAGCGTCGCAATTTCGGCTGAAGCTGCCGCAAGCGGTGATCGGACAGCGCTGCGCGTCACCGGCACCTATAAGCAAAAAGCCGGCGCGTTTGCGAACCTGAGCTGGAACGCGGGCGGTCTGAATCTGACCGGTGCGCTGAAGCTGCTGATCGACGTATACCCGGAACAGACGCTTGAACCCAGAAGTCTGAATCTGAACATCTCAAACGGCGGCAGCATCATCTATATGGGCAGCCCCTTTGCCGATGCGCCCAAGGGCACATGGACAACCGTAGAGATTGACCTTTCCGGCAAGGACGTCAGCAATCTGACGGAGCTGAAATTCTGGCTCTACGGCGACGATATGCCCCGCGATACCGAATGCTCCATGGCGTATCTGCTGGACAATATCCGCGTTGTCCTGCCCAAAACCGACGCAGAGGAAAATGAAAAGAGCGTTCTGATCTGCGGCATGGAGGACACGGATGCGTGGAAGATTGACGGAACGGAAAGCGTCCGTATCACGGCGCAGAAAAGCGAGCTGCACACACAGGGCAGCGCCGCGCTGAAGCTGACCGGCACATATTCATCAAAAAGCGGCGACTTTGCCACAATGGTGCTTCAGCCGGGCGAACTGGATCTGACTGGTGCAAAGCGTCTTTTGATGGATGTCTACCTGGAAACGCCGCTTTCTGGCGGCAGCTTCAATATGAACCTGACTTCCGACAGCGGAATGGTCTATATGGGCGCTGCGTTCCCGGACACGCAGGCAGGAAAATGGACGACGGTTGCCATTGACCTGAGCGATAAGAATGTTACAAAGCTGACGGAACTGAAATTCTGGCTTTACGGCAACGACATGCCGGGTGATTCCGAGTGCTCCATGACCTACATTGTGGACAATATCCGCATGATCTGCGAGAAGCAGGAGACGCCGCCGGTGCTGGAAGAAGTCGTGCTGAACGCAATGGACGATGATTCTGCATGGCGGACAGAGAATGACGCCAGCGTCGCCATCTGCACAGAGCCGGCACAGAGCGGCGATCGGACAGCGCTGCGCGTCACCGGCACTTACAAGCAGAAAAGCGGCGCGTTTGCCAATCTGATCTGGAACGCAGGCGGTCTGAATCTGACCGGTGCGCAGAAGCTGCTGATCGACGTATACCCGGAACAGACGCTTGAACCCAGAAGTCTGAAT
>OMCS01001138.1_pt1 | contig 12565 bp, 9 predicted proteins | sample 1674241 | NCBI WGS metagenome assembly OMCS01 (sample SAMEA103958153, study PRJEB25191) | human gut metagenome
TCCCGTATCGTCATTTCGAGCGAAGCGAGAAATCTTCCTTGCAGACCGATAAACGATGGATGTGTGAAAGCAGGGATGAGTGACTTGTGACTACAACTTCGGGCATCGCTTTATGCATACTTCGCGGCGCTTCTGATTTTTATGCGCCGTACCACCCCCTTAGAACCCATTGAGTCTTTAGCCTTCTTCCCATGAATGCTATAATGATACATATATATTCGTATTTCCAAAGGAGTCTTGTTATGATGCACAATGAACAGAAAGTGACGGACAGCATTTACTGGATCGGCGCAAACGATTTCGTGACGCCTCGCTTTGATAATCTGGTACCGCTCCCGCAGGGGATTTCCTATAACACCTACTTTATCGATGATGAAAAGACCTGTGTCCTGGATGGGATCGACAATACATGCCGGGACATTTTCATGGATAACCTTTCCTACCTTCTGAAAGGCCGTGCGCTTGACTACATCATCATCAATCACATGGAGCCGGATCACAGCGGTTCTCTTCTGACACTCGCAGAGGCACATCCTAAGGCGAAGATCATCGCTTCTCCGCAGGCGATCAAAATGTTCGAGCAGTTCTTCCATGTATCGTTCAAAGATCGCACCATCCTTTCTGACGAAAAGATGGTGTTGGATCTTGGCGTGCACAAGCTCCGCTTCATCAAGGCACCGATGGTTCACTGGCCGGAAGTGACATTTACCTATGATGAGACAGACAAAGTCCTCTTTTCTGCGGATGCCTTCGGGACATTCGGTGCGATCCATGGCTCCATCTTTGCCGACGCCGTCGACTATGCGGATGTGTATGGCGTGGAAGGCCGTCGCTATTACACGAATACGACGGGCAAGTACGGCATGCAGGTGCTTTCCGCTTTGAAAAAGACAGAGGCTCTTCCCATCGACATCATCTGTTCGCTTCACGGGCCTGTCCTTCGCACGGAGAAGGACAAGGCGTATGTGATTGATCGCGTGAAGAAGTGGGCGTCTTTTACACCGGATTATACGTCGGCTTCCATCTTCTTCGCTTCTGCCTACGGTCATACCGCGATGGCAGCTACTCGTCTCGCGACACTTCTCGGCGAGCGTGGTGTCAGAAATCTGAAGCTCATCGATCTCTGCGTGACCCCGGCGAGCGATGCGTGGGCGGAAGTGTTCCGCAGAAGTCACATGGTACTGGCAGCACCTACGATGAATATGTGCCTCAATCCGGCGATGGCAGCCTTCCTTCACGAATGTACGACGATGGGCATCCAGAACCGCAAAGTGGCGATTCTGGGGAACAGCAGCTGGGCGCCCAATGTATCCGGCAAGCTCATGAAGGATATCGTCAGCACGTGGAAGAAGTGTGAGATCATCGAGGAGCCGCTCCACATGAAGGGCAGTATCACCGGTGATGACGAAGCATTGATCTCCCTCGCAGATACGCTGGCTGCGGATATTCTTGGCAAAGAAGGCGCATGATGAAGAAATGGATCTCTTGGATGGCGGCAGGAGCGCTCTCTGCCGTATTGCTTCTCTCGGGCTGCGGAAAACCCTCCGTGCATGTCATGAAGGCCGAAGCCAGCCAGGAACCATTTACCCTGGAGACGAAAGCGGTGCCGGAGGCGCTTCATGTCGCGCCGGTCATTCCGTCCGTATCAGGCGGCCTTCTTTCCGATCTGCCTGATATTGGGACCACGGTCGAAGCGGGCGATGTCCTTTTCCGGATCGACTCCTCTCAGTATGAGTCGCAGGCGGCAGCGCTCGAGGCGAAAATCGCCGAGAGTGCTTCTTCGGCTCCGGCGGTCAGCTATGGCGGCGCGCCGATCGATAACAGCATGGAAGCCTCGCTTCTGAAGCAGGGCATCATCACCCGTGCAGAGTATAACCGCATCAAGGGACGGAGCGCAGTGGCTGAGCCGGCCCCTTCCGGGGGCGGGGCGCAGGTGGATGGAAATCTGGCATCCGCACTGGCAGCCTTGCAGAAGACCATCGCCGGCTGCACCGTCCGTGCGCCGATCAGCGGGATCATTTCGCAGGTCTACATCGGAGATACGCACATGGCCATGGCAGGCAAGCCTGCTCTCGTCATCCGTCAGGATTCACCGGTGACGGTCTCCATCGAGATCCCGTCCAAACTGGATACGCTGATGGAACGCGCCAAGGATGACAAGACGCTGACGGTCACGATGACGGATGGCGATGAGATCTGGTATGGCGAGCTCAAAAAACAGCCGAATGAGGACGGCGACAAATACACCACCTACAAAGTACAGGTGGATAACAGCGATGATGAGATCACCATCGGGAATGAGTACAATATTCGCATCGAAAGCGGCAAGACCATGTCTTCCTACATGATCCCCAAGACAGCTCTGATCGGCGAGGACTCCGTCGCTGTTGTGAATGATGACGGGCTCATCGACATCAAGACCGTGGATATCGCCAGTGAGACAGGCGGATTCCTGCTCATCATGGATGGTCTCTCTGAGGGCGACCGCGTCGTGACGGATCCGACGAAGGATCTTGAGATGGGCATGGAGGTCGATGTGAAATGAAATGGGAGCGCGCCGACTACGACACCGATCCCGTGACATTGGCGAAGAAGCTCATCGGCGCTGTCCTCTGCTGCCGCACGAAGGAGGGCTTGACTACGGGCCGCATCGTGGAGTGCGAAGCCTATGGCGGATGCTGGCGCGGTCATGAAGACGATGGCGCGCACTCTGCCAAGGGCATCACCGCGCGGACGAAGGTGATCTTTGGCGAGCCTGGTCATGCCTATGTGTATCTCATTTATGGCATGTATACCTGCCTCAATATCGTCTGCGAGCCCGAAGAAATACCCGGCTGCGTCCTTATTCGCGCCATCGAGCCGCTTTCCGGCGTGGAGCTCATGCGGCATCGACGCAAAGGCGCGAAGGGCAGGCTTCTCACAGGAGGGCCCGGCCGCCTGACGATGGCGATGGGCATCGATCGCTCCTTCTATGGGGAAGACCTCACCGGAAACCGGCTCTGGATCGAAAAGGGAGAGGGGCATTTCCCCGTGAAGCGCACCAAACGCATCGGTATCGACTATGCGAAGTATGGAAGAAATTTCCCATGGCGCATGGTGCTTGAAGATAATATATATGTATCTAAGTAAAGAGGGCAGCTCTAGGGAACAACGGATCACATCTGACTCTGCGATCGAACCGGCGTTTCCCTGAGGCTGCTCTTTTGTGATGAAAGAAGTGCTTGCCATCGATGTGTCCATGCATAGCAAGCTACAGCAAAGACGATTGGCTATGTATAGAGCCTGCTTTTGTTTAACTTTTCAAAAGGATCCCATAAAACGCTCTCAAATGGCTGTGAGAGCGTTTTTGTGCTATAATAAGATATGTAATTGTTTAATTTACAGCGCGAAAGGCGCTGTCTTTTTTCGCAAGGAGACACTATGGATATCGAATGGAAAGAAGGAAAGATCATCAATACCCCCTTGGAAGGGCAGATGAAGAATTCCTACATCGACTACGCCATGTCGGTCATCGTGACTCGTGCGCTGCCGGACGTGCGAGACGGCCTGAAGCCCGTACATCGCCGCATCCTCTACGCGATGAGCGAAGCCGGGATGCTGCCGGGCAAGGCGTACAAGAAGTCGGCCCGCATCGTCGGTGATGTCTTAGGTAAGTACCACCCGCACGGCGATATCGCCGTCTATGAGTCTGCTGTCCGCATGGCGCAGGACTTCTCGACGCGCTACCCGCTGGTCGACGGACACGGGAACTTCGGCTCTGTCGACGGCGACTCCGCGGCTGCGATGCGTTATACGGAAATGCGTATGGCGAAGATCACTGTGGAAATGCTGCGCGACATCGACAAGAATACCGTCGATTTCATGCCGAACTATGACGGCTCACTGCAGGAACCTCTCGTCCTGCCGTCCCGCATCCCGAACCTGCTCGTGAATGGTTCCTACGGCATCGCCGTCGGCATGGCGACGAATATCCCGCCGCACAACCTGTCGGAAGTGGTCGATGGCCTCTCTGCCATGATCGATGATCCAGACATCACGATCGATGGGCTGATGAAATATATTAAAGGTCCGGATTTCCCGACCGCCGGTATCATTCAGGGCGTGAAGGGCATCGAGGATACCTACCGCACCGGCCGCGGCAGCATCACCGTGCGTGCAAAGACGGAGATCGAAGACATGGATCGCGGCAAACACCGCATCGTAGTGACGGAGATCCCGTATCAGGTGAACAAGGCGCGCCTCATCGAGTCCATCGCCGACCTGCAGCGTCAGAAGGTCTTAGACGGCATCACTGCCCTTCGCGATGAATCCGATCGCAACGGCATGCGCATCGCTATCGAGCTGCGTGCCGACGTCAGCCCGGACATCATGCTGAATAATCTCTTCAAACACACCCAGATGCAGGTGAATTTCGGTGCCATCATGCTGGCACTGGTTGACGGACATCCGCGCATCCTGAACCTGAAGCAGATCCTCTACTATTACCTGAAGCATCAGGAAGAAGTCATCACCAGAAGAAGCCAGTATGAACTCGACAAGGCCAGAGCCAAAGCGCACATCTTGGAGGGTCTCCTCATCGCGCTCGACCACATCGATGAAGTCATCAAGACCATCCGTGAATCCCGCACCGATGATGTGGCGAAACAGGCTCTCATGTCGAAATTCGGACTTTCGGAAAAGCAGGCCATCGCCATCCTCGACATGCGTCTGCGCAAGCTGACAGGCCTCGAAAGAGACAAGCTCGAACAGGACTATAAGGACGTGCAGGAAACCATCGCTTACCTCGAAGACCTCCTCTCCTCCAGAGAAAAGATCATGGGCGTCGTCAAAGACGAGCTCCAGGATGAAAAGAAAAACTTCGGCGATGAACGCCGCACCCAGATATCGGCCACGAAGGAGGACTTCACCCTGACCGACCTCATCCCGGATGAACCGATGACCATCACCCTGACGAAGCAGAACTACATCAAGCGCATGGACTCTGCGGATATTCGTGTCCAGAAGAAGGGCGGCCGCGGTGTCTCCGGCATGAAGATGAAGGACGAAGACTATGTCTGGAAGATCCTGAATACCTCCACGCACAACCGCATCCTCTTCTTCACCAACAAGGGCAAGGTCTACATGAAGACGGCCGTGGAATTCCCGAAATCCACAAGGACCGCACGCGGCAGTGCGCTCATCAATTTCATTCCGAATCTGGCCCGTGATGAAAGAGTCACCGAGCTTCTCGATCTCGACAATGTTCAGGAAGGAACGAAATACCTCCTCATGGTCACGAAGAAAGGCTACGTGAAGAAGACGGAGCTTGCGGAATACAAGAACATCAATAAGAACGGTCTCATCTCCATCCGCCTCAATGAGGGCGACCGCCTCGCTGCCGTGCTTGCGATCACCGGTGAAGAGGAGATCATCCTTGGCACCAAGGATGGCATGGCCATCCGCTTTTCTGTGGATGACAGCGAGGTCCGCTCCATGGGCCGCGCCGCTGCCGGTGTCCATGGGATCAAGCTCGCTGGCGATGATGAAGTCGTCGGCGCATGCATCGCAGCAGATAAGGATATCTTCACCATTTCTGCGGACGGCAATGCGAAGAGAAACAAGGCCTCTGCCTATCATATCCAGAGCCGAAACGGCAAGGGCATCCGGAATTTCCGCCGCGGCTACGAGGTCGTAGCCCTTGTCGCAGCGGATGACAAGGATGAACTCGTCGGCGTCTCCGAACAGGGCATCACCATCAAGACCAAAGCGAGCCAGATCGTCAGCAAGAAGACGAAAGCAGGGCAGGGCGTCATCCTCCAGCGTCTCGAGGATGGGGATCGCATCGCCTCCATCGACGTGCTCTCGAATGATCCGGAAGCAGAAGACACCGAAGAATAAGTAGGTGAGAGGGGATCCTCGTGAGCTTGATCTGAGGACCGGTTGCCAGCCGCCAGTCACATATATCCCTGCGAAACCCGCCGCGTGGAAAGCGCGGCGGGTTTTTGCGTCTGACTCTCTGATGAAGTGTTTGGGAGGCATTCAGGGAAGACCGATTTCGAGATTTAATCTGGGGTTCGCTATCTTTTCCCCTTGCTGTATCGTATAATTGCAGTATAAGAAAACGATTTGAGACTTGGTTTTCAAGGAGGTATCTATGGCAGTCACGAAAGAAATGAATGCACAGCAGGACAGACAGAAGGCGCTCGAAAATGCGATGAAGCAGATCACCAAGGAATTTGGTGCCGGCTCCATCATGCGTCTTGGCGAAATGGGGGATAAGCTCGATATCGAGGTCATCCCGACGGGCTCGCTCGCCCTTGATATCGCTGTCGGTGTCGGCGGTTATCCGCGCGGCCGTGTCATCGAGATCTATGGGCCGGAGTCCTCCGGTAAGACGACGCTGGCACTGCATGCGATCGCAGAAGCGCAGAAGATGGGCGGTGTCACCGCATTCATCGATGCCGAGCATGCACTCGACCCTGTCTATGCGCATCACCTCGGAGTCGATACGAAAGAGCTTTTGATCTCCCAGCCGGACAGCGGCGAGCAGGCGCTCTCCATCGCAGAGTCTCTGGTCAGAAGCGGCGCGGTCGATATGATCGTCATCGACTCGGTCGCAGCCCTCGTACCGAAGCAGGAGATCGAGGGGGATATCAGCGATGCTTCGGTCGGCTTGCAGGCGCGCCTCATGAGCAAGGCACTCCGTAAGCTGACGGGGATCATCAGCAAATCGAAGACCATTGTCATCTTCATCAACCAGCTGCGTGAAAAGGTCGGCGTGATGTTCGGCAATCCGGAAACCACGACGGGCGGCCGCGCGCTGAAATTCTACTCCTCGATCCGCATCGAGATCCGCAAGCTCGAAGTCATCAAGAATGGTTCGGATATCATCGGCAACCGCACGAAAGCGAAGGTCGTGAAGAACAAAGTCGCTCCGCCATTCAAGGTGGCTGAGTTCGATATCATGTACGGGGAAGGGATCTCCAAGGAAGGCACGCTCCTTGATATCGCGGTCGATATGGAGATCATCCAGAAGAGCGGGGCATGGTACTCGTACAAAGGCAGCAGGATCAGCCAGGGGCGTGAGGCAGCGAAGCGTTACTTGAAGGAACACCCGGATGTCGAAGCGGAGATCGATAAGATCATCCGTGACACCCTTGTCGTAGAACCGGATCATTTCGAAGATGGCGTACACTCGGAAGCGGACAGCGAAACGGACTCGTCCGAAGGATAGGACCTGCTACGAGACGGCGGTGTACCTCCTGCAGTTCCGCGACCAGAGCGAGAAGGATCTCACACGGAAGCTGAAAGAGCGGGAGTACACGGAGAAAGAGATCGAAGAGGCGATGGAACGGCTCAGGGACTATGAATATGTCAATGATGAGAACCTCGCTGATGAGCTTTTCGAAGCCTACCGCCGCCGCGCGCAGTACGGAGACGCCTACATCCATCAGAAGCTGAAGCTGAAAGGGCTTGCTACGGAGAAGCACCTGCAGCTTGAGGAAGAGATCGAGATGGCGTCCGCCCTCCTGCAAAAGAAGTGGGGCATGAGCCCGAAGCTGCGGACAGATTTCAAAAAGTCAGCCTCCTTTCTGCTGCGAAGGGGATTTTCCCATGATGCCGTCATGACGGTGATGCATGAGATGGATTTTGAGGAAACAGAAGAGTAAAAAGGAAACGGCAGACCGATGGGTCTGTCGTTTTTGATTGGAGGCGGCTGGCTGCTGACTGCCTGCCGGTCACACATAAGCTCCGATCTCTGATCTCTGGAACTCCTAAAAGAATAAATCAAAAAGGCTATTGACTATTTGACTATTTGATGTATAATAGATTACAGAAATAAGGTAAGAGGTCAAGTGGAAAGCGGTGAGTGATATGAATAGCACGATGCTATCTGATAAAATAGAAAATTTCATTCTGGATCTGATGGATAAGCAAAATACAGACCAGCTGCTGCTAAAGCGCAAAGAGGTGGCCGACCGGCTCGCGTGTGCGCCTTCACAGGTGACGTATGTGATCAATACGAGATTCTCCGCCAATGATCGATTCATTGTCGAGTCACGGCGGGGGAGCGGTGGATATATCAAGATCTCCCTGCGTCCTGTCGAGCGTGAGGAGGTGCCGGACTACTACCATCGGTTGAAGGCGGCAGCGAGCCAGTATCAGAATGAAAAGTCAAATCATCAAACAAAAGACAAACCAGTATCTCAGGAGGAGATAGAAAATGGTCTTCGGGGATATTTCCAGATGCTTTTGAATTACGACATCATTTCCGAGCGTGAGTATCGGCTGATGTATGCGATGACGCACACGATGCTGGAGTATTGTCCGGAAGGACACCGAAAGGAAGCCGGACGGACGATGATCCATCGCATCGAGTGGGCGCTGAAAGGAGAATAAATATGCTTTGTGAACGCTGTCATGCACATCCTGCCACCGTTCATATGGTGCAGGTGGTGAACGGACATAGAAAAGAGGAGCATCTCTGCAGTGAGTGCGCAGAGAAAGAGCATGTGTTCCAGAAGGAGCAGAGCTTCTTTGGACATGGATTCTTTGACAGTCCGCTGGATCATTTCTTCGGCGGATCGATGCTGGGTCATCTCTTAGAAGACCCCTTCGGGACCCGCACGCTGGAAGATCAGGGCGGCGGACAATTCATCGAAGTCAGCCCGGGAAAGCTGCCGGAGAATGAAGACGGCTACAACCGCTTCAAAGAGTCCATCCGTCCGTCGTTCCAGAAAGGGAAGAATGAAATTCCCGTCAATGAACCGAAGGTCAAAGAAAAGGCGGATGCTCCGGCGGAGAGCGAGGAGCTGCAAGCCTTAAGAAAGGAGCTCAAGAGCTGCGTCGATCGCGAAGACTTCGAGCGCGCCTGCGAGGTCAGAGATAAGATCAAGGCGATTGAAGGAAAGAAATGAGTGACTGGTGACTGAAATACCACCTTCATTTCTAATTTCTCATTTAATATAAACCCCAAAACAAAGGAGGGATTTCTATGGAAGACAGATATACAGATGGTGTAAAAAATGCCTGGAAATTTGCAGGAGAAGAGGCTTCGAAGCTGGGCAGTGATTATTTGGGGACCGAGCATCTGCTTTTGGGCATTGCCCACGAAAAAGATTCGGCCGGCGGCAAGATCCTGAATTCGCTCGGCGTGACCGTAGAGGCGGTGGAGCCGCTGCTCGCCGGGCAGGGAAGAAGCGGCTTCTTCTCTCGCCGTGAGCTGTATGTAGCGCCGCGGACGAAACGGGTGCTGGAAATGGCGCTGGAGGAAGCCAATGATCTTGGCAATTCCTTCGTCGGCACGGAGCATCTGCTGCTTGCCATTCTTCGGGAAGGCAGCGGCGTTGCGATGCAGATTCTGGAGCATTTCGGCGTGACACAGGAGAAGCTGCAGAAAGCCTTCGATACCTATATTTCGGAAGACGGAAATGGAGAAGGCAGTGCAGAGCTGGGAGAGATGGGTGATTTTGCCATCGACCTCAATGAAAAAGCCAAACAGGGCAAGATCGACCCTGTCATCGGGCGTCAGACGGAGATCAATCGTGTGATCCAGATCCTGTCCCGCAGAAATAAGAACAACCCTGTCCTCATCGGTGAGCCGGGCGTAGGCAAGACAGCCATCGCAGAAGGGCTTGCACAGCGGATCGTTTCTCATGATGTGCCGGAGATCCTGAAGGACTGCCATGTGATTTCTCTCAATATGTCCTCCGTCGTCGCCGGTACCAAGTACAGAGGCGAATTTGAGGAACGGCTGAAAAAAGTCATTGATGAAGTGAAGAAACATAAAGACTGGATCCTTTTCGTCGATGAACTGCATACACTGGTGGGAGCAGGCTCGTCGGAAGGCTCCATGGATGCAGCCAATATCATGAAACCGGCTCTGGCACGCGGGGAGCTGCGCTGCATCGGTGCGACCACTTTGAAAGAATATAAGAAGTATATCGAAAAGGATGCCGCTTTGGAACGTCGCTTCCAGCCGGTCAAAGTCGGTGAACCGACACCGGAAGATACGCTGAAGATCTTGAAGGGTCTGCGTGATCGCTACGAAGCCTTCCATAAAGCGAAGATCACCGATGAAGCAATGAAAGCGGCTGTCGAACTTTCCGGTCGTTACATCACGGATCGTTTCCAGCCTGATAAAGCCATCGATGTCATTGATGAAGCCGCCGCCAAGGTCCGCATGGAAGCGTCTTCGACACCGGATGCGCTGAAAGAGAAGGAAGAAAAGCTGGCCTCCCTTTTGAAAGAAAAGGAAGCGGCTGTGGCTTCGCAGGATTTTGAAAAAGCCGCCGAGTATCGTGATGCTGCCAAGAAGATGCAGAGTGAGATCGCCCTCATGAAGAAGGACTGGAAGGGTGCGGATCATGATGATCTTAAAGTCACGGAAGAAGATGTGGCAGAAGTCGTCGCTAAATGGACGGGGGTACCGCTGCAGAATCTGAAGAAGAGCGACTCTGAGCGTCTGCTCCATCTGGAAGAAGAGCTCCATAAGAGAGTGGTCGGTCAGGATGAGGCTGTCCATGCCGTTGCTACGGCGATCCGTCGTGCGCGTGCCGGCATGAAGGATCCGAAACGTCCGATCGGTTCCTTCCTCTTCCTCGGCTCGACCGGTGTCGGCAAGACCGAGCTGGCCAGAGCGCTCGCTGAATGCATGTTTGGCAGTGAGAAGAATATGATTCGTTTCGATATGTCGGAATACATGGAGAAACACGAAGTGTCCCGTCTCGTCGGTGCGCCTCCAGGATATGTCGGCTATGAAGAAGGCGGCCAGCTGACCGATGCCGTGAGAAAGACGCCGTACAGCGTCATCCTCTTTGATGAAGTCGAAAAGGCGCATCCGGATTTCTTCAATATCCTTCTGCAGGTACTCGATGATGGTCGTCTGACCGATGGTCAGGGCCGCACCGTGGACTTCACGAATGCTGTCATCATCATGACCAGTAACCTTGGCTCTGCCCTCTTGAAAAACCAGATGAAGAAACTGGGATTCAAAGCAGAGGACAAAGGCGAGAAGAAGGAAACCTTCGAGGATGTGAAGAAGCTGATGATGGATGAAGTGAAACACACGCTCCGTCCGGAATTCATCAACCGTATCGATGAGATCATCGTTTTCCATCCGCTCACCGCTATCGATCTTTCCTCTATCGTGAACCTGATGCTTGCCAAGGTCGGCGAGAAGCTCGCGCACTTCGAAGTGAAGCTCGATGCCAGCGAAGAAGCGAAAAAGCTCCTCATCGATCATGGTACCGATGTGGAATACGGTGCCCGTCCGCTGCGTCGCACCATCCAGAAAGAAGTCGAAGACCCGATCTCCGAGCTCATTCTGCAGGAGGGTCTCGAAAAGAAGAAAGTCCTCCATATGGATGCCAAGGATGGCAAGCTGACTTTCCACGCGGAATGATGCCATCGCCTTTAGGCAGATGATATAATAAGAGTGCAATGGAAATGTAGTAGACATTTCCCGTTGCACTCTTTTTGTGTTTTTAGGGGTTCAACGGGTTCTCTGGGGTCTGAAGGTTCAACGGGGAAGGTGCGGCGCGAAGCGCCGAATGATAAAATTGCGGCGAAGCCGCCACCACCACTCCTCACTTCTCACTCCTTATTCCTAACTTTGAGAAATTGTATAGCGTACTGATGAACGATATGATGATAAAGGAGATACGTCCATGGCCAAGAACCGAACCAAATTCGTCTGCTCGAACTGCGGGGCAGAGACTGTGAGATGGATGGGGCGATGCCCGCAGTGCGGCTCATGGAATACACTCGAGGAGACGGTGGGGGAAGTCCTCCCCAAGCAGCTGCGGACAACGCATGAGGTGGTCAGCGGCAAGCGTCCGCAGAAACTCTCGGAAGTGAATCTGGAAAACCATGAACGCATGCAGCTTTCGATGCCCGAGGTCGATCGTCCGCTCGGAGGCGGCGTCGTACCTGGCTCCGTCATCCTTTGGGGCGGCGAGCCGGGGATCGGCAAGTCGACACTGATTCTCCAGGTCTGCCACGCCATGGCAAAGGCGGGACGGAGCGTCCTTTATGCGAGCGGGGAAGAGTCCGAAGCGCAGATCAAGATGCGTGCTGAGAGGCTCGGCGCTTCCGATGACGATCTCTTCGTCTATTCCGGAGGCAATCTGGATGCCATCGTCTCTGAGGCAGAAAAAGAAAAGCCATCCATGCTGGTCATCGACTCCATCCAGACGATGTATCTGTCGGCCAATGAATCCCCGATGGGAAGTCCCGCGCAGATACGCGACTGCACCGCCGTACTCGTGCGCCTCGCGAAAAGTGAAAATATCGCTGTCATGATCATCGGTCACGTGACGAAGGAAGGAAATCTCGCGGGGCCGCGCATCTTGGAGCACATGGTCGATGTGGTCTTCTACTTGGAAGGTGACCGCAGCTACCAGTTCCGCGTGCTGAGGACGGTGAAGAACCGTTTCGGCTCCACTGCCGAGTCCGGACTCTTCGTCATGGAGGGGCAGGGGCTCAAAGGGATCGAAGACCCGTCGAAATACCTGCTTCGTGACCGCACGAGCCAGACGCCGGGTCAGGCTGTCGTCGCCTGCATGGAGGGACTGCGACCTGTCCT
>OMCS01001140.1_pt1 | contig 12559 bp, 2 predicted proteins | sample 1674241 | NCBI WGS metagenome assembly OMCS01 (sample SAMEA103958153, study PRJEB25191) | human gut metagenome
GGGTGGCAGCAAGCAGGATTGCGTTGCTCTTAACGGTACACCCGACCCTGTTACTTGCTATGTGCGGGCGAAGGTGACGCAAACAACCGGGAATCTGAACATCACAAAGACGTCTGAAAATGGGAAAAACATTTCCAACGTCAGTTTTACTGTAACTGGGCCGAACGGATATAACCGGCTCTTTAAGACAAATGCATCTGGCAAAATTAGCATTACAGACCTGCAGCCCGGAGCTTATACGATTACAGAAACTTCGCCGTTAGGATACTATGCTGTAAATCGGGTTCAGATTGCGACGGTTACGATTGGAGGCACGGCAAGTGTCTCCTTCCAGAACAAAGTGTCTCGGTGTACCGTTCAGGTAACGAAGACATCGGAAGACGGAGTTCTGCAAGGGTTCACCTTTACACTGAAGGGAACGTCTTACGCGGGAGATACTGTAAATCTGTCTGCGACCACAGATGCGAACGGCAAGGCTACGTTCTCCAATGTCCCCTTGGGTTCCAACTATGTTCTTGCCGAGGTAAATACGCCCGGAAGATATGTAGCCCCTGTCAGCCAGACGTTCACGCTTTCGACGCCTAATACGTCTGTAAGCAAAACATTCGAAAATAAATTGGCTCGCGGCAACGTGACTGTCACAAAGACCTCCGAAGATGGAAAAGTAAGCGGAGTCCAGTTTAATCTGAAGGGCACATCGTTGTCTGGCCAGACAGTAAACATTACTGAAACAACCAACGCCAGCGGCGTGGCCACATTCTCCAATGTGCTTGTCGGCACGTATACGCTGACGGAAGTAAATACAGGTAGGCAGTACGCCCCCGTGTCCGCGCAGAATGTCACGGTGCAGTATAACTCGACTGCGCGGGCGACTGTCAGCAACAAGTTGGCGCGTGGTTCGGTTCAAGTTACGAAGTCTTCTGAGGACGGGAAAGTTGCCAATGTGAAGTTCCGCTTGCAGGGAACATCCATTGACGGCACCGCTGTTGACCTGTATGCTGCGACCAATGCCTCCGGTGTTGCGACATTCTCGAACGTCCTTATTGGAAGTTACACAGTATCGGAAGTCAACGTGCCGGCCTATTATCAGGCCGTGAACCCCGTCAATGTTACAGTGACCATCAATCGTAAGGCCTCTGTATCTGTCCAGAATAGGCTCAAGGTAGGTGCCGTTCAGGTGACGAAGACCTCCGAGGACGGCGTTGTGAGCAATCTTTCATTTACGCTGACAGGTACTTCTGACGCGGGGACGACCGTCAGCATGACGGCAAAGACGGACGCTCAGGGCGTTGCGACCTTCTCCAATGTGCCCATTGGGACAAGGTACACAGTACAGGAGTCCAGCACCCCTACCCGCTACGTTGTTCCGGATGTGCAGGATGGCGTTACCGTGAGGGTCAACGACACTACGAAGCTGTCCTTCCACAATGACCTTGCGCGTGGAAGTCTTCGCGTTACCAAGACGTCTGAAGACGGATTCGTGTCCGGCGTGAAGTTCCATCTGGAAGGCACCTCTACATCTGGAGCCGCAGTGTCTCTGGATGCGACTACCAATGCAGCGGGCATTGCTGAGTTCAAGAATGTGCTGGTGGGCAGCAGCTACGTTCTGACGGAGGTTGATACGGCTGCCCGCTATGTTGTCCCTGCGGTGCAGAACGGTATTGCAATCACTGTGGGGAAAACCACGGAGGCTTCGGTTTACAACAAGCTGGCTCGCGGAACGGTTACTGTTACGAAGACTGCTGAGGACGGGCTGGTTTCCGGCATCAAGTTCCGATTGACCGGCACGGCAGGTAATGGTGACGCGGTGGATATGACCGCTACCACCAATGCCAAAGGCGTGGCAACCTTCTCTGACGTTCTGATTGGCGAGAACTATTCCGTTCAGGAAGTTGGCACCGCCGAAAAGTATATCGTACCGGATGTCGTTTCCGGCATAAATGTAACGTTGAATAAAACTACGAACGCCAATGTGCATAATAAGTTGGCTCGCGGTACAGTGAGTGTGACCAAGACCTCTGAAGACGGTATCGTTGAGGGCATCAAGTTCCACCTGACAGGTACTTCTGCACAGGGTCAGCGCGTAGACATGATGGCTGTGACGAACGCTTCCGGCATTGCAACCTTCGATAATGTTCTTGTGGGTTACAACTACACGCTGGAGGAAGTTGACACCGCTGCACGGTATGTCATTCCTGCAGTAAAGGGCGGCATCAATGTAAAGCTGGATAAGACCACAACTGTTTCTGTTCATAATGTGCTGAAGAAGTGGTCTGTGACCGTTACAAAGCGCGATATCGAGACGACGACAGCGCAGGGCAACGCCACCTTGCAGGGCGCCGTTTATGGTCTGTATAATGGCGATGAACTGGTGAAACAGTACACCACTGATGCGAATGGAAAGTTTGCTACGGACGTCTACGTTTGCGGCGATAATTGGACCATCAAGGAAATTGTTCCGTCCGTCGGCTATCTGCTGGATGACAGTGTATATCAAGTAGGTGCTGAGGCAAAGAACTACGTCATCGAAATCAATGCAGCACCCGACTTGGGCGTAACAGAAAAGGTCATCAAGGGCTACATTAAGATTTTCAAGCACTCGGATGTCGGTCCTACCGGCGTCGAGGAATCCCTCCCGACCGGAAAGGTCACACCCGAAGTTGGCGCTGAGTTCGATGTCTACCTGAAGGCGGCAGGGAGCTACGCTGCTGCGAAGACCACCGATAGAGACCACATTGTTGTGGACGAGGATGGGTACGCGACAACCAAGGCGCTGCCTTACGGCACATATGTTATCGAGCAGACAAAGCATTTTGAACACGCAGATATGCTTTCTGGCTTTGAGGTGACTATTTCCGAGAATGGGAAAACTTATTTCTATGTGCTTAATGACCGTCCTTATTATGCTTCTGTTCGAGTGGTAAAACAGGACGCAATGGACAATGTTCAAATTCCTTACAGCGGAGCTGAGTTCCAGATATACGACCCTGATGGAACTCTTGTGTCCCTCAAGGATGGTGCCAAAAACATTGATACATTTAGGACGGATAATGACGGCAATTTGAAAACCCCCGAAGAACTTCCTTTTGGTCGCGGCTATAAGCTGGTGGAGACCAAAGCTCCTCGTGGCTATCGCTTGAACTCCACTCCCGTTATATTCAATGTTGATTTTGAAAGTACAACCATGAATGACGGGAAAAAGGTCGTTGTCGTGAAGATGACAGATGTGCCTGTAACGCCTCAAATCAAGACTGTAGCTAAGGGCGAGGCGGGGGAAAAAACCATGGAACCCCTGACATCTGTGACAATTAAGGATACGGTGTCCTGCACCGATGTCATTCCCGGCAAGACCTATACGGTGAAGGGCTATCTGGTTTTGAAGTCTACTGGCGAACCTCTTCTGGATGGCGCCGGTCACAGGATAACTGCTACGAATACCTTTGTTGGCGGCAACAACTTTGAGGGGTCCACCGTGCTGTCCTTTACATTCGATGCTTCTCTTATCGCTGGAGATGCTGTAGTTGTATATGATACGCTGCATCGTGACGGCGTAGAGGTGGCAACCCACAAGAGCATTTCGGACGCGGACCAGACCGTATCCTTCTTCGCACCCGAAATTAAAACTTCCGCCGTCAACCCTGATGGAAATGTGAAGGTTGTTGACCCCTCCATCGGCGTATCTATCGTGGATACGGTGTCCTATAAGCACCTCACTCCCGGACATAAATACATTCTGAATGGGCAGATGATGGATAGGGACACGCAGCAGCCGGCAAAGGACGATAACGGAACATACATTGTCGGAACGACAACCTTTACTCCGGCGACAACGGAAGGCTCGGTAGATGTGACCTTCACCTTCGATGCAACTGAGATTGCGGGTGTGCAGCTTGTCGCGTTCGAGAAACTCTATCATGTTGCCATCAGTAGCGATATCCCCGTTGCAACGCACGAGGACATTGAGGATGCGGAACAGACCGTAACAGTCGAGGCGCCTGAGATTACCACTCATGCAACCAACGCCGAAGACGGAACTAAATTCCTTGACCCGCAGTACATGGTGAAGGTCAGGGACTCTGTTGCGTATGAAAAGGTTGTTGAGGGGCACACTTATCTGTTGACCGGAAAGGTGTTTGATAAAACGACAGGCGAGTTTGTGAAGGATGCTGCCGGAAATGAAATTACCGGCACAACAAGATTTACGCCCACGGCGAAGGCCGGTACTGTGGATGTTGAGTTCGTTTTTGATGCCTCGGAACTGTATGGACATACGCTGGTCGTGTTTGAAAAACTGTCTTACAGGGGTGTTGTCTTAACCGTCCACGAAGATGAAGCAGATGCCGAGCAGACTGTGAATGTCTACAGCCCGAAGATTGGCACTACCGCTATTGATGGTGAGGGTACGGGTAAGTTTATTGACCCTGCGAAGAATGTTGTCATTAAGGATACGATTGCTTACGAACATCTTACCATAGGGCAGGAGTACACTATCATCGGTACAGTGATGAATAAGCGAACAGGTGAGGCTGTTGTTTCTGGTGGACGCACTGTAACGGTGACGAACACATTTACGCCGTCTGCGTCTAAGGGCAGCACCGAAATGGTCTTTACATTTGATGCTTCTGGTCTTGATGGAGATTCCCTTGTTGTGTACGAAGAGCTGTACTTTCGTGCATCTGACAGCACACCTTGTGCCATCCATAAGGATATCGGCGATGAAGGGCAGACAGTTGTCGTGAACACTCCTACAATTCACACGACCATCAATGAGAGCATCTCTCTGAATAACTATTTCGAGCCGCTGAATGAAATTACAATTACGGATACTGTGACCTATACAGACCTCGTGCCCGGTCACAGGTACAAGGTGAAGGGCAATCTCGTTTCCAAAGACACCGGCGATGTTATCCGCGACGGTAATGGAAATTTGGTGTCCGGTGAGGCTGACTTCGTTCCGACGACCAAGGATGGAAATATTGATGTTAAATTCACGCTAAACGCCTCTATCCTGTACGGTCAGAGTGTCATTGCCTTCGAGTCTCTTTATTACCACAACACAGTTATTGCCGAGCACAAAGACCTCGCTGACGAGAAACAGGAGGCTGTGTTCTTCGCTCCTGCGCTGAGTACAAAGGCTCTGAATAATGACGGCAATACAAACTTGATTGACCCTGCCAAGGGAACGCATATTGTGGACACTGTTTATTATCGCCACTTAACCCCTGACCATGAATATACCGTTGTAGGTAAGCTGATGGATAAAATGACAGGGCTTCCTTTGCTGGATGCGAAGGGTGACGAGATTACCGGCAAAACCGTATTCACGCCGCAGCGGGTCGCGGGGGCGGTCAACGTCGAGTTTGCATTTGACGCCAGCAATATGGCAGGGAAGACTCTCGTTGTTTTTGAGTATCTGTACTTCAACGAGGGCGATGAAACTCCCGCAGGGACGCATACGGACATTTCCGACCTGAAACAGAGCCTGACCTTCAGCACACCAGCTATTAAGACCAGTGCGAAGAATGCGGAAGATAACTCCAAGTTCTTTGACCCTAAGAGCTCTGTAAGACTGGTAGATACCGTGAGTTATGAGGGTCTGTGCAAGGGACATGAGTACACGGTAAATGGTGTCTTGATGGATAAAAAGACCGGTGCGCCGGTTCTGAATACGGATGGCAACCCCGTTACCGGAACAACATCATTTACAGCTCGCAGCGCTGCCGGCAAGGTTAAGGTGGAGTTTGTTTTTGACGCTTCGCAGCTCTACGGAAAATCTCTGGTTGTGTTTGAGGAACTCGTGTTTAACGGAACGGTAATTGCGGAGCATAGGGACCTTGACGACAGAAGTCAGACCGTAACAATCAATGTTCCCAGCATCTCGACAAGGGCTGTGAATACGGATGGCAAGGGTAAGATGCTTGATGCGGCGAAGGAAACCTCTATAACAGACACCGTTTCCTATTCCCATGTAACCCCCGGTCACGAGTACACCTTAGTGGGGCGATTGATGAATGGAGGAACTGGTGAGGAAATTCCCGGCACTGCAACACGGGTGAAATTCACTCCGAAGCGTACGTTTGGTGATGTGGACATGACTTTCGCATTGGATGCATCTCTCCTTGCTGGTAAAAATGTAGTTGTGTTTGAGGAGCTGTTCTTTAACGAAACGGACGCTGCGCCTTGTGCGACACACAAAGACCTTCGTGACGAAGCTCAGACCGTTACGGTAATGGAGCCGAGCATCGGAACTACCATGAAGGCAAGTCCTGATAAGAACCAGTTCTTTGTTTCCTCTCTGTCCACGGTTTTGGTAGATACCGTTACTTATCATAACCTCATTCCCGGTCACACCTATGTCGCCGAGGGGCGTTTGATGGACAAAGCTACTGGACGTGTTCTCGTTGGCGGAAATGGCGAGATTTCAGGGAGAACAGTATTCGTTCCCAAGTCCATGGACGGGTCTGTGGATGTCTATTTTACATTCGACTCTTCTGAGCTGTTCGGCAAAACGGTCGTAGCTTTTGAAACCATTTCCTACGGCGGTCACATTATTGCCAAGCATGAGGACATTAACGATGTTGACCAGTCGGCAACATTCTATAATCCTGAACTGACCAATACGACCGCCGTGAACGGTGAGGGCGGCAGCAAGTACATTGATGCATCCAGAAATGTGGTTATCAAGGATACTGTAAAGTATGCACATCTACCGATAAAACACGATTTCAAGTTGCGCGGAACACTTGTTTTCCAGTCCTCCGGAGAACCCGTTTTGCTAAACAATAAACCTATTGTAGTTGAAAAATCCTTCACAGCGAAGAAAGCGGAAGGCTCTATCGACATGGAATTCGTCTTCGATGCATCTGGGCTGCAGGGAAAGAAACTTGTTGTTTTCGAGGAGTTGTTTTACGAAAATCAAACGATTGCTGCGGCAGCACATAAGGACCTTGGAGATGTCGGCCAGACTGTTACTGTTTCCAATCCTAAGGTGAAGACTGTTGCCTTCAATAAGGTCGATGGAAGTAAGATGCTTGAGCCGGATAAGAGAGTTACAATCCTCGATACAGTTTCTTTCTCTGGACTGATTGAGGGTCATACCTATAAGGTTTCCGGGACGCTGATGGATAAGACAACTGGCAATCCTGTGGTCGATGAAAGTGGCGAGACGATTACCGCTGAAAAGACCTTTAAGGCGAAGGCTGCTGGCGGAAGTGTTGATGTTGAGTTTACCTTTGCGGCCACAGAGTTGTATGGGAAAGACGTTGTTGTTTTCGAGAAGATTTTCTGTAATGACACTGAGATTGCTTCTCACGAAAACATCAACGACAGGGAACAGACGGTGACGGTTTATGCGCCTAACATCACTGGTACAACGGCGGTTGGAACTCTTGGAGGCGGTAAGCTGATTGACCCCGCAGCCAATGTGAAAATCACCGACACTGTTACGTATGAGCATCTGTCTGCTGGCCACGAATACACCTTGCGCGGTACGTTAATGAACAAGGAAACGGGTGAACCTATCAAAAATGGTGGCACAGAAGTTGTAGTTGAGCAGACTTTTACGCCTGTGGAAGCAAGCGGTTCTGTGGATATGCAGTTTGTTTTCACTGCTTCCTTCTTGAAGGGTAAAGACATTGTTGTGTTTGAGGAAATCTATTTCAGCTCCGAAGATACTGAACCGGTCGCCGTCCATAGGGATATCGACGATGGAAGACAGACCGTTTCTGTAACAAGCCCTGAAGTAAGGACTGTTGCCGTGAACAAAGAAGATAATGGCAAGGTCTTTGAACCGAACCAGATGGTTATTCTGAAGGATACCGTGTTTTACAACAATCTCATTGTGGGACATAGATACACCGTAACCGGAACTCTGATGGATAAGGGAACCGGCAAGCCCATCAAGGATACTGCGGGAAGCATTGTGGCTTCTTCTGTGGAGTTTACTCCTGATGCTCCCTGCGGCACGGTGGATGTTGAATTCCCCTTCGCTGCAACTGAGTTGTATGGCAAAACCATCGTGGCGTTCGAGAAGCTACTCTTCAACGGAACTGTCATTGCGTCCCATGAGGATATCAATGATGAGGAGCAGACTACTACGGTTCACAACCCTGAAATCGTGCGGACTGTTGCTTTGAGCGCGGTGGATGGAGGAAAGTTCATTGATGCCTCTGAAACTTCTACCATCAATGATACCGTGGTATATCGTCACCTGTCTACTGGACACACCTACACACTGAGAAGCAGTTTGGTCGATAAGACTACCGGCGAGCCTGTTCTGAATAACGGCATACCCGTCGTTTCGGAGATGCAGTTCACGCCTGAAAGCACTGCTGGCTCGGCTGTTGCGGCTATCGCTTTCGACGCTTCTGCCGCGAAGGGACGCGATATCGTGGTGTTCGAGGAACTGTTCTTTACTGCTGGTGACGAGGAACCTGTGGCGGCGCACAAGGATATTGAGGATGCTGACCAGACTGTGACCGTGGTAAAATCTTCCATCAAGACCTGCGCTGAAAATGCTGCTGACGGCACGAAGGTGTTTGAGCCCGCCAGCGAGGTTATCCTGAAGGATACTGTGGACTACGAAGGCATCATTGCTGGACATACGTACAAGGTCGTTGGCACTCTGATGGATAAGTCCACGGGCAAACCTGTGGAGGATTCAGCGGGGAAGTCCATCACTGCTGAAAAAGTGTTCGCGCCTGAGAGCGAGAACGGCTCTGTGGTTGTCGAGTTCAAATTCGATGCACGCACTTTCTTTGGGCGCACGCTGGTCGTTTTTGAAGACTTGTACTACGGAGAGACTGTCGTCGCCTCTCACCGTGATATCAACGACGAAAACCAGACTGTTGAGGTCAAGAATCCCATCCTTGTTGGTACTACCGCAACCAATAAGGACGATGGAGGAAAGTTGATTGACCCCACGGAGAAGGTTATTTTGACTGATACTGTAAAATACGACCACCTCTCTACTGCCCACAAGTACACACTGGTTGGTAAGCTGATGTATAAGGCTACTGGAAACCCTGTGATGGATAAGGATGGCAACTTTATTATTGCAACCACCGCCTTTACACCTGACAAACTCTCCGGTTCTATTGATGTCGTGTTTGAGTTCGACGGAAGGGTACTCGCAGGTAAGGAAATTGTTGTGTTTGAGTACCTCTATTACAACGAGGACGATGAAGCGGCTCTGGCAACCCATGAAGATTTGGAAGACGCCGCACAGACCGTTGCCTTTATGAATCCCACTATCAAGACCTCTGCTGCCAATGCTTCTACGGGGAAGAAGACTTTCTCTCCGTATGAGAAAGCCGAGCTGGTGGACACTGTGACCTATGAGGGACTTATCCCCGGTCACGAGTACACCTTGGTCGGGACTCTGGTAGAAAAGGTTAAATCTGGTGAGAAGTGGGTCGAAGGTAAACCCGTCATGGATAAGGACAAAAAGCCCTTGACCGCTACTGCGACCTTTACTCCTGAAAAGGCCGAAGGAACAACGACGGTTTCCTTTGTGTTTGGTGCTCGTTCCGTTGCGGGGAAAACTCTCGTTGTGTACGAGGAGCTCCTCTACAACAACATGAGTGTCACTACTCACGCTGACATAACGGACGAGAACCAAACGGTTACAGTTGACCGCATCCATTATAGCGGGCCTACTATGGGAACTACGGCGACATTTGCCAATGGCTCAAAGTCCAGCGGTTACGCCTCTCGCCTTGTGGTCGTAGATACCGTGAGTTATTCTGGGTTGGCTGTTGGTCAGAATTACACCTTGGTTGGCAGGTTGATGGATGCTCAGACGGGGGAGGCTCTGCGCGATGCGGGCGGCAGGGAAGTAACCTCCAAGCTGACATTTACCCCGAAGGCCTCCGATGGCTCCATAGACATGAAATTCTCCTTCGCTGCGTCGAACATCAAGGGTGCGAAGATTGTCGTGTTTGAGGAGTTGTATGTCGGAGGAAGTGTGGACGGGACTCCGTACCTGAGCCATACTGACATCAATGATGCTGGACAGAGTGTGACTGTTACCGCATCTCCCAAGACTGGAGACGATGGCGTCGGCAAGTATATCTCTTTGGGCTCGATTGCCTTGGGAACTGCAATTATTGTCGTTGTAGTGAGCAACGCCAAGAGAAGAAAGAAAAATAAGTAAACGTAGGACCAAAGGTATTAAATAGACCGGAGTTTTGGCTCCGGTCTATTTTTTTGAAAAAATTATTTGATTGAAAACAGAAGGAAGGGAAGCGTGCAAACCCGTTGCAACATAAGGGGTTTCCGTCTTTGCGAGGCACAAGACTTTGTGGTTTAAGACGAGAAAACGAAAAATTTTCCAAAAACCACACTTGACATTTTTTTATAATCGTGCTATTGTAAGCACATCAAAAATAATGTCAAGTTTTCCACAGCTTAAATCTCGTCACGGTCTATTATTTAATTACATTCCCTGAGCAAATTTTGAAATGAATGAAAGGACAAGAACTATGAAAAAGATGAAGAATTTTATCGCCCTGCTGCTGGCTCTGGTGATGACCATGAGTTTGATGGCCTGCGGCAACAAGACTGACGAGGAGACCAAGACCGGAGAGGATATCGGCTGTTACGTGCAGACCACCGAGTCCGGTGAGAAGGTTCTGGTGGATAAGGACGGCAACGCCGTGACCGACTACACGCTGGACGACGAAGGTAATGTGGTGGACGCGCAGGGCGTGGTGGTCGTCAAGGCGGCGGACATCACGGCTTACGAGAAGTCCGAGGAAAAGGATGCGGAGAACAAGACCGACGCATCCGAGGCAGATACTCAGAAGCCGGAGGATGCTGCGAAGCCCGATGGTGAGAAGAAGTCCGATACCCAGAAGACGGACGCCAAGGTGGATAACACCAAGAAGGACGAGACCAAGAAGGACGACGCCAAGCAGGAGCCTCAGAAGCCTACTGACAACAAGCAGGACACCACGAAGCCTGAGACCAAGCCCGAAACGAAGCCTGAGGTTAAGCCGGAGCCCCAGAAGCCCGCAACGCCCAACTACGGCAACGGCAGTCTGACCACCAGCCAAGTCAAGGAAATGCAGCGGTGGTATGGTGTCAGCGCAGATGGTCAGTGGGGTGCAGGCTCTGCCAAGGCTGCCGGTGGACGCACCGCCGATGAAGCATGGGCGTACTACCAGAGCAACAAGCAGATTACCACCCCCGAAACTCCTTCTGGCGGCAACACTGGCAACACTGGCTCCACGGGCGGTGGTTCCAGCGACCGGGCGGATTGGGAAAACGTTGAGGTTATAGTTCCCACTCCTACCGGCAAGGCGGACATTGATTGCGCCGCCGCTGTTGCGGCAGGAAATGCTTACGCTGAAAGTATTGGTTTCGAGATTTGGAGTGGATGCCGAAGCTATTTCCCTCCTGTTTTTCTGGAGCGCGATTGCCCTGAGTCTTGCTGGAATCAGGAATGGGTCGAGTCTGCAATAAAGCAGAATGTGGATTATGTTAAGGAAACTGCCATCCGCCTTGGACGTTGGAGTCCTGTTGATGAAGTTCCTGAGGGTTGCGCTTCCGCCGTCAACTGTGTGGTTCGTTGGAATGCCTCTGCTGGATACCATGAGATTTACGTATATTATGCCGCATGAAAAGAGGAAGCTCTCAGCTTTTGCTGAGGGCTTCCTGCTTTTTATATGTGTTACATGGCTCGTCCTTGGCACTCACCTTTTACTCACCTTTTTGCTGGGGAGATACATTGATTTACATGGACTTATGTGAGCCAAAAAGTTTTGAATTTCTCAAAACATGGAGATATATGGATATTTATGAAGATACTTTGCCGATGGGAGCACCCTCGATACCTAATTTCATTTGTACTCATTCTCCTTCGATTTTCCTTGATTTTCAAGGGGTTTCAGCGTTTAGTGTCTTGGCTGTTACACCATTTTTACACCATTTCCGCATTTGGCTTTATTGGTTTGGCAAACCGCACGCCCATCGGGTGCTTAGCGATCAGGTCATTCATCTTCGCAGCCCGCAGCATCGTTCCCATGCACTATGTCCGGCGACTCGTTGCGCCGATATACGGTGCTTCCATTCAGTCGAGAACCACGATGCAGGGCATAGACCTAACATTGGAAAGGCGCATTCGGCCGATGATGAAACAGATAAATTATAGCATATAACAGCCTTTTTCTCAAGCCGTTGCGCGAAAAAACTCTCCGCCTATTTGCAGATCCTTCGGTGTAAACATGACACGGTATCAACAACGCCGGTTCATATGCCCCTCGCTTCTTGTTTTGGCCACTCCCCGGTCGAGCCGGAGATCACTTTTGTATCCAACAACAAGAAAGCCCCCTCCGGCGGTGCCGGAGGGGGCTTTCTCGGTTATTCTGCGTAGAGTCGGTATTTCGGCAAAATAACCGTCTTCAACATCGGGTTTGCATATCCTCCGCAGCCGCTGCATAGGCTTGTCTGTACAGTGAGGAGGGATACCTGTGAAGAGAGACCGTTTCCGCCGTCTGGCCGCCATGATGCTGGCCGCCGCCACGCTATGGGTCACCGCCGCCGCAATGGTCAGCGACAG
>OMCS01001141.1_pt1 | contig 12549 bp, 8 predicted proteins | sample 1674241 | NCBI WGS metagenome assembly OMCS01 (sample SAMEA103958153, study PRJEB25191) | human gut metagenome
CAAATTAAAGATTTGCAAGAAAAAAGTTTAAAAGAATTAAAAGAAAATTTGAAAGAAAGCGAGATAAATAAAAATATTGAAAGCCAAGATAATTTTGAAATAACCGAAGATAATTTTATTTTAGAAAATGCAAATAAAAATAATAAAGAATTAAATAAAAACGAAAATAAAATTGATAATTTGAATTCTAATTTGAAAAATACGATTTCGGAAGATAAGGGAGCGGAAATTACAATTATAAATATGAAGGATTCGCCCGAAGGCGCAAATTTGAAAGGATTTAATCATTATAATAATGTTTCAAAAACTCAAAGCGGAAATAGTTTAACCGAGAATATGATAAAATTCCAAGATTTAATGGGGAAGCTTGTAGAAAAAGCTCAAGTTGCCTTAAATAATGGAAAGAGCGAAGTTTTAATGTCGCTTAACCCAGAATATTTGGGAAAAGTTAGATTAAAAATAAGTATGGAAGGCGATAATTTTATCGGAAAAATTTTTGTAGACAATGCCGAAATAAAAGATATATTTACTAAAAATTTGGATACGGTTATAACTTCTTTAAATGAAATCGGAATTAATATAGAAGGTTTCGATGTAATGTTAAGGCAAGATATGACAAACGGCGAGTTCTCAGAGTTTTCAGAATTTGCTAGCAATAATTCTTTTGGAAATAACGGAGGAGATTTTGCCGAAGAAGTTGTAACGGATATTCAAAATTATATTATTCCAGAAAGAAAATTAAATTTATTAATATAAGGAGAAAATTATGATATCAGCAGAAGCTTTGAAAATGACGGATAGAGAGATAAGAATATTAAAAAACGAAGTTGGCGCTTTTAATTTGCAAAATAATTACGAAAGAGACCCAAGCAAAAATTCTTTGGGAAAAGACGATTTTTTGAAATTATTAACCGTTCAAATGAGCCATCAAGACCCATTGTCGCCTTTGGATAATAGAGATATGATAGCTCAACTTGCGCAATTTTCTTCTGTAGAACAAATGACGCAAGTTAATAAAAATTTGGAATCAATGAAAAACTTTTATTCGAGTCAAACGGGTTATTCTATGTTAGGCAAAAGCGTTGAAGTAATGGACGAAGCGGGAAATAGATTTTTGGGACCAGTTGAAATGGTTATGGAAAACGATTCGGGAGTCGCTTTAGCCGTGAGAACTTCAAACGGTTTAATAACGGTTAGACCCGAAGATGTTATGATAGTTCATTCAAGCGGAGAGCTTATAGCTTCAGAATCTGCGGCGACTCAAAGAATAATGGACGCTCAATCGGAAGATGAAGCTACTAAAATATTTCAATCTTCTTTAATTGAAAAAGCTCAAGTTATTTCAAGACCTTCGGCGGACGATGATAACTCATCCAACTCTGATGGAATTTCTACAATTTTACGCTCTACAGGTAACATTGAAAATCCTGAAGAAAAATTAAATAAAGATTTTGGAAATAAAACGGTTAGAAAATAATTATTGATACATAAATAAAATTAATAAAAAGAGCCGTTATAATTTTGACGACTCTTTTATTTTATCTATTAAAAATGAAATTAAAATAATTCTTTTCAAAAAAATAAATTATAAACAACTAACAAAACAAAATTATAAAAATAAACTCACTTAAATATTATCGCTTGTTAAAAAAATACCCCGCCGTTAGGCGGGGAAAGTCTAAAAATTAAATAACTTTAACGCTGTTTAATTATATAATCTTTAATAATCTATTTTTACTTATTTATTTGATATTGCAAGTTTTAAATTATTAAGTCCCTCTGCAGTTAAAAAGGCATATTGATTAGTAGCATTAGTAGAAGGAAACTGAATAAAATTAGGTCCGCCAAAACCTAGAACAAATTTATTACCTGTCGTCAAGTTACCTCCGCCAAGATAGGTTTTAGTAAACGCTTCGCCATTATTATAACCTTTCAATTCTGTGGTTGTTGAATTGCCAGATTGCTTAATCTCAAGACTATATCGAAATGTTTTACCTGAATTACCTGAAATATAATATTCTTTAACAGATACAAAATAGTTGCCAACATAATCTACAAAACTGTAGCCAGAGTTTTTTACTTTCATTTTATCTCCCAAATATTTTTTATTTTTTTAAAGATGCTTTTACATCTGCAATAACCGATTCTGTAATATCAAAAGTTCTGTCGGCGTATAATATAGAATTTTCCGTTCTTTCCAAAATCAAAGTATAGCCTTCTTTTTTAACTATATTCATTAAAGAATTGGCAACCTGTCTCTTTACCATGCCTTTTAAAGAAGTGTCTCTAGTATTTGCAATAGAATTTTCAGAATTATCTTCTGTAGAATTTTGTTGTTTATATTCTTCTTGCTTTTCTTTTAATTTATCGGCTAATTCCTGGTCGCTTGTAACTTCTTTTATTACTCTTTGCAAATCTATATATCCTACTTTTGTAAGTCTATAAGATTGAGTGAATAATCTTGGGCTTATTATCGAAATAAATAAAACAGCCGTAAATATTAAACCAAAAATATAATACTTTTTCATTTTTTCTCCTCGCCATCGGCGTGCCTTTGGCATTGTTTTTTATTAATTTTTTTATATAAAATCAATAATTATTATACAATATAATCAATTTTTTCAATAGCTTTAATAAAAAGGATGATTCATTGTAAAAGCTATTCCCCAACCTCTTCCAAGCCATTTGCCAAGAGGCGAGAATGAATCGCCTTCAAAAGCTTGTATGCCTTTTCCAAATCCGACATTATCTTTATTATAAACGAATCTTTGAGCAAAATAGAATCTTATATTAAATATAGGAATCGTTAACCTTAATCCAAAACCCCAAGAATACATATATTGCGAAGGGTCGAATATATCTTTAATATTCATAAATTGCGAAGGATAAGAATAAGCGTCTCCATCTTGATTAAGTCCCGAACTTCCTGGCATCCATAATTGTCCCGCATCCAAGAAAGTGACAAATCCTAAAGTTTTTGGAATAATAGGAACTCTTAATTCGGCAAATATTCTCACTTTAGCTCTTCCATAAGCCCAAGAATCAGTCGAATTGTTATTTCCAACCATATCGTAAGTTGACAAGCCTCTATTATGTTTAAAAAGCGTGTATCTTGAAGTATCCCAACCTCTAACATCTTCAAACGGATTAAGATAATATAAAACATCCGCATCGTTTCTAATATCCATTCCTGGAATTTTAACAATTTGAGCAATCTCGCCGTAGAATGCAAATGAAAGTCTATCATTAACGGGAACTGCTAAAAATCCCGTAGCGTTTAATCTCATAAGTTGAGTATGAAGAAAATAAAAATCAACCGTTCCTCTTAAAAAACTTCCTCTTGTAGGATTTGAATAATCGTTTCTGCTATCTCTTAATAAAGAATAAGAAACTATAAAAGTAGTAAACCAATCGCTTTGCCATCTCTTATTTCCTCTATATTTTTTCTCTATTCTATGTTTCAAATATTTTTTAATATCATTCAAAACATGGTCTGGTCCGCTATCGCTCGCTCCCTGGTCATCCCATTGCATATATTGTTGAACTAATGTATCAAAAGTTAAGAATGTAGAATAATAATCGTAAAAATAATATCCAACTCGAACTATTCCCTCGAAACCATGTCTTGTATAATAAGAATATTTAGGAAGCCCAAAATCTCCCGTGCCTATTTGGTCGCCTGTATTTACATTTTCGTAAAAATAAGATAAATCTAATCCCAAATATATTGGCAAATTAAGTAAATAAGGCTCGGCAAAATTGAAAGCTATTCTTCTTTGATTCTGTCCGAATTCTCCGCTTAATCCTATTTGCAAACCTCTTCCCAAAAAATTCATTTCTCTAATTGAAGCGAAAACTTTAAAACCCGAACCTGTTGAAAATCCTCCTCCGCCTGAAACCATAGCCGACCTTCCGTCCGTTACATTTAACGCTAATTCCATTAATCCTTCTGCAGAGCCTGGTTTTACATTTATATTTATATTTTCAAAAAATTGCGTATTATATAATCTTTCCTGCACTCTTTGAATTTTTACGGAATTAAAAACTTCGCCTGGTTTTATATCAATGTATCTTTGTATAACGAAATCTTTTGTTTTTGTATTTCCCGCTATTGAAATATTTTCTATATGCGCCTTATCGTTTTCAACTATATCATACATAATATTTACTATCTTTGCATCTTCGTTTACGGTAATAACGGGAATAACTTGCCTAAATATATATCCTCTTTCAGAATATTTATTTTGAATTCCTTGATAATCCGTCATATGATAAGTATAATTATATAAAGCTCCTTTTTTCGATTTTATATCTTTTTGTATATTATCCGAAGTAATAATTAAATTTCCTTTAAATCCTATATCTCCAAAATAATATTTTTCGCCTTCCGTTAAATAAATATCGATTATCAAATCCTGGTCGTCTTTTATTTGCGGGTCTCTCCATTGATAAGTAAATTTAACATTATCTACTGAGGCTTTATAATATCCTCTGTCGGCGTAATATTTTACTACTTTTGCTTTATCGTCTTCAAATTTGAATTCGTTAAATTTTCCTAAAGATAAAAATCCGTTTTCTTTAGTGGACATTTGCCTTTTAAGTTCGTTATCCGAAAAATGAGTATTTCCATGAAATTTTATAAATGCAACTTTTATCTCGTTTCCTTCAACAATATCCATTTCTATATTTACTTCAAACAATTCTTTATTTTCAGTAACTTTTGGTTTTACATAAGCTTTTAAATATCCTTTGTCTTGATAATTCGTTATTATAGAATTAACAGCGTCATTTAAATTCTGCGGAATATAAGGGTCGCCCGCTTTCATTATAGGTTTTATAACATCGTTTAAAGCCGTTCTCGTTAATCTTTTATTTCCCGTATATGTAATGTCTTTTATTAAAAATCTTTCGGCTACGATTATATTTAATATTACTCCGTTTCCATCGCTTCTCGCATCGATTGCGACTCTTTCAAAAGATTGAGTATCGAATAATTTTTTTATCGCTTCGTTAATTTCGGCTCTTGAAAATTTGCTTCCCGCTTTAATCGGAAAACTATTTTTTATTTGAGTTTCGGTAAGTCTAACCTCGCCCGTTACTTCTATATCGTTTATTATTAATCCTTCGTAAGCGGCTATATTTCTAGCGTTTTTTAAATTATCAAAATCGCTTTCAACGGCTATTAATAAAATAAAAGTAAATAAAAGAATAAATACAGAAAATAAAATAATAAAATATTTTTTACAAAAATTCACTAAAATCTCCAAGTTGCCAACAATATCAAAATCTAGTTTTGAATCTCCAACGACCGATTAAATTAAAATCTTGCCCTATTTCTTGAATGTATTGTGGGTTTATTTTATATTCAAATGTCAAATTTGCAAGCCTGTAATTTTGCCAAATAATCGGAGCTGATATTTCAAAACCGACTCTATTATCAAAATAGAAAGAATCTTTAGGTCTGCCAAAAAGATTCGGTCTATTCGGGTCTTTAGCGTTATAAGTAATATCCCATTTTACATACAAATATTTTGAAAAAGTTTTTCCAATACTTGCGCTCGTATTATTAAAAAATTTAGCAAGACTCAAATTATTATTATAAGTTATAATATTATTTACGGCGGAGCTGCTTATATTAAAAGAATCTATTATTCCGATTCTCATTATCCATCTTTCAAAAGGTCTTAAAATAGTATTTCCAAATATCAAATCGCTATAGCTTCCCACAACCTGCCCGACTTGATTATTATTTTCGCTTCTGCTATTAAAATAACTTGTAGTTTGAGCATACATCTGCTCTTCTCTATTGTCAAAAGTTCCTTGCGGTATTCCCGCTAATTGATTTACTTGATATTGTCCTAATGTAGGTATTGTGTAAAATCTAACTGGTAATATTCCCGAAGTATCGGGATATAATAATTGAGATAATCTTGCGTTCATTTCCATATATAAAGTAATGCTCTCTCTCGATACTTCATTTTCAAAAGATTCTGAAGATGTATTATTTGCAGTAGAAGGATAATATTTTTTATTTGCAAAAGCTGTAGCTTCTATTATTGGGTCCGAACTGTTATTATTTGGAAAAGTTATAGAACCGCTTTCTAATTTATATATATTTTGTAAATAATAAATATTTCCTCTTGCAAAATTAATCGTTCCCGTTAATTCTATTCCGTCCATTATTGAACTATAAACTCCCATTTTAGAGCCTTCTTCCAAATAAAAATCTCCAACTAAAGCATTATAAGCTCTAACCTGTTTCCAAGCCTCGATTATAAAATCCCAATATATTCTGCTTGCTATTCCATAAATATGCTGTGAATAAGTATTTCTGTTATTTATAGTGTTAATTTGAATATCGCTTTTCATTAGAGTTAATATTCCGCCGATTCTTGGAGCGGATAAGTTTCCGCCGACATTCATATCTAAATGCAAAGGTCCTTTTATTTTCGCCACATTAAAATCTATATCTCCCTCCAAAAGTCCTAATTGTTCGTCTGAAGAAAGCAAATCGAAATCCATATAATTCACGGCGTTTCTAAAAATTTCCGCCTCTCCCGTAACGCTTAAATTCTTTTTTCTTTTCGTATAGAAAGTTAAATTATTAATATTAAACATATTTCCGTCAAAATTAAAATCCACTATAGCGTTATCGAATATGTCAGAAAAATAAGCCATCTTTACTTTTTTGCCATGCCCTAAAAATCTTCCGTTTATAGCCAAATTATCTTTATCGCCATGAACTCTCGCGTATAAAGTGTAAGGCTTATTATCGATTATAAAATTTGTAGGCGAAGATTGTATTTCGGTAAAAATTACATTAAATATTTCAAATATTTCAACATTGAGTTTGCTTGAGGTTAATAATAAATCTACTTGATTATTTTTAGCGTTTCTTATAACTCCGTCTATATTTAGCATTTGATTATTATCGTATATATAATTTAATTTGGTTTTATTTTCTTTTTCTTCTCTTAAAATAGTTCCGTTTATTCCATGCGTTTTATTATTTGTAAAAGATATTAGATTGTCAGAGTAAGTCATTATAGTTCCAAATTCGGGCAATATTCTTCTGTTAATCGTTATCGGACTCGTTTGAATTCTATATTCCGAAATTCCATTTGGCAATTTTCTCATATTATAATTTATATTTCCGCTATACGAACTGTAGATAAATAGATTATCAACTTCTATTTGCATATTCTGTAAATCTTTTGAAAAATAAGCGTAAGGAATTCTAATCTGTTGAGGTTTCTTAAACGCTTTAGTTATAACCATTCCGCCTTGTCCCGTTTTAGTCATAACAAAATCTTTAAACTCGAATTCGCTTTTTCCATAATAACCCGTTAATGAAATATCAAATCTATCTTCCAATAATTCCAAATTTTTTATATTAAATCTATCAAGATAAATAATTGGATTATTCAATAAACCGATTACCGTAGCATCCGCCGATAATATTCCATAAATTCCGTTGGCGTAATTCAAATTAAAAGGCAAATCCGAAACGGTTAATTTTCCATAAACATTATTTTTATTAATCGAAGCGTCTATTACCAATCCGCCGTCATTATCCGCCGATTTAAATAAAGCCGTAAATTTATTTATTCCGTCTCTATTGTCTAAAATTCCGTTTCCCATAACTCTATTTGCGCCATAATCTACAATTATATTTGTAAAAACTAAACTTTGATTTGAAAGCTCGAATTGAGTATTTAAAGTAAAAATCGGAGCGACATTTTTATCGAATTTTACATTTCCGTAAATATAAAAAGGTTTTTGAGTATAATTGTCGATTGAAATATCAGCGTTAATAACATTATTATTTATACTTAATTCTTTAGGCGTTTTAATATTTAAATTCAAAATTCCGTTTGTCGTTATAGAACCGTTTGCGATAATTTCCGATTTTTCTGTAGAGGCGTAAATTATTTTATTTCCGTTTGTAGCATCTAAAGTAAAACCGTTTAAATTATATTTTCCAAAAGGACTTTCAACATTTCCGTTAAGTTTTACATTAAATTTTTTATCGTATTCTATATTTGCTTTAGCTTTTATATCGCCGCTGTCGGATAGTTTATAATAAATATCGTTAAGCTCTATTATATTGCTATAAGCCAAAGCGCCTATTCTTATTAAATATTCTTCCGTATAAATTTTTCTCGAAGCCAATTCTAAAGAATGAATATTTCCTTTTCCGTCCGTATATAAAGCGTTGCTCATACTATAATTAACATTTAAAGAAGATAAATTACCGATAGGATTTCTTCCTAAAATTACAATAAAAATATCTTGAGGAATAGTTCCGTTCGCGTTTACAATTACGGGTTTCGTATTATCTAATGAAATATTAGCGTTTAAAGGCTCTTTATATTTATCTTCAACTAAATTAATATCTACTTCTTTATCTTTAATTTTATAAATTATATTCCAAGCCAAAGGTTCTTTTAAAACTCCGTTATAACTTAATTCATGCATTGTAAATCTCGTTATAATTTTTTCTTTGCTTGAAGATATTGGTTTTAAAGTTAATTTTGAATAGAGATTATTTGCTCCAGCGTATATATCGTTAATATTTAATTCTAATTTGCTTAATATAGGATTTTCTATAGGAATTATTCCGCTTGCTATTATATTTCCGTTTAATAAATTCATTATAGCGTTTGACAAAACTATATTATTATTAGTTAATTTAGCTTTCACAAATAAATCGTAAAATTTATCTTTCGCTTTCAAATCAATATCCAAATATAAATTTTCATTTTCTTTTCTATTTCCAACAACATTTATATTTGCATATTTAAATCCTTCAATAGCGTTGCTTATGCTTTTTATTCTGTTATTGTCTAATTTGACGAATTTATGAACTATCGGCGTATCCAAAGCTATATTCATTAATTTGTAAATAGTATTTTTGTCTATATCGATATTTGTAATTGAAAAATCTAATCTCTTATCGCTATAATCGTATATTAAATTCGCCAAAATATCATCGTAGTTTTTTAACTCTCCTTCCATTTTATCATTATAATCGTTTGTAAAATCTAAATTATATTTAAATAAATCTTTCTTTTCGTCATGTCCTAATATTATAGAATGAATTTCAGATAAATCGGGACTGCTTTCCATCGAAAAATATATTGAAGTTTTATCGGGCAAATTAATATTATAAGATAAAAAATATCTATAAGTTCTAAAATTTCCATTTAAAGAATCAAGAGATATTTCTGACACTTCGCCGTTATCTACAATTTTTGTAGAGAATTTTTTTATTCTTATATTTTTATCAATAAATAAATCGGTAATATTATCTATAGCGGTTTTTATATCGCTGTTGTTTTTTGAAGGCTTATCTGTTTTTTTATTAAAAATAGAATTGTCAAATAAAGCGGGATAAAAATTAGCGTTATTAATATCGGCTTCGCTAAACATATAAAAAATATCTCTATTTATTAAAAGCCTTAAAGGATTAAATCTAACGGAAGCAAAATCTAAATCAAAAAAAGCGTTTGAATTATTTTTTGAATATAGTTTAACATCTTCTAAAATAATTTCTAATTTATAAGATACGCTAATATCCGATATCGATATATTTATTGGAGAGACTCTATTTATATAAGATACAATATTGTCTAAATATTTTTGCTTATTTTTCAAAACCAAAGTCGCGCTAAAAATTGTCGGAATCAAAAAAGCTAACAAGGTTGTCGCCATATACATTTTAAATAAAGAGCGCTTTTTTTTACGCACTATGGCGCGCCTCCAAATATATTAATATTAATAATAATAACCTATTTTTAAAATAATTGTTATATATTAAATTTCGGTATATAAGGCTTATAATTCATTTATACAATAGCAAAAAAATTGCGAATTTTATGTATATATTATTTTCAAAAATTTGACAAAAAATAAAAATACTATAATATAAAGCTATTATTTAATTTATTTGGAGCTTTTATGCTTAAAGAGTTTATAAAAGGAAATGTAAAAATAGTCGATTCGGTAGCAAATTGGGAAGAGGCTTTGAAAATCGGAGCGGAGTCTTTGGTAAGAAACGGCAATATTGAAGAAAGATATATTCAAGCAATTATCGATAATGTTTATAAAAACGGTCCTTATATTGTTCTTATGGACGGAGTTGCAATGCCGCATTCTCGCCCCGAAGAAGGCGTTATAAAAAAAGGAATGAGTTTTCTAAAAGTGAAAAACGGCGTTGATTTTTACAAAACTGAAGAAAAAGTTTATTTGTTTTTTACATTAGCGGCTGAAGATTCGGACGGACATCAGGATGCCATTGCCGAACTTGCGGATTTTTTGGGAGACGATGAAAAAGTTGAGAAATTAATAAAAAATGATATTGACGAAGAGGGTTTATTAAATTTATTATAAATTAATATTAAGTTATGATATGGAGGATAAAATTATGTTAAAAGTATTAGTATCCTGCGCTAACGGAACGGGAACGAGTTTAATGATGAAGAAAACGACTGAAAATGTATTAAAATCGTTAGAAATTAAAGATTTTGATATTCAAACTTGCGCTTTATCGGGCTGCGAACATTCTGCAGTTAATTATGATATTATATTTTGTCCCGTAAATTTTATTGATATGTTCAAAGAAGCTATAGATAAAGGCGTAAAAGTTATAGGCATAAAAAATATTCTTTCTGAAGACGAATTTAAACAAAAACTTAACGATTCGGGATATTTGGAAGATTTGAAAAATAAATAATACTTTTTATTATTTAAAAATTAATTTCATTTATAAATTTATGAAAACTATTGAAGAGTTAATAAGAAAATTAATAAAAAATCAAATTGATTATAATGTATTTATAAAATTCAATTCAAAAACCGTAATCGAAAAAACCGCATTGACTAATTTAATAAGAAAAGCGATTAGCGAAAATTATATTCAAAAAACGGACAATAATTTATTAAAAATTACGAAAGAAGGAAGAGAATATATAAATAAACTTGAAGGAAAAGAAATAGCTCCTAAAATAATTCAAAATAAAAAAATATCGGTAAATCCGCAAAATGCAAAATTGGATTCAAAAATCATAGCGGAAGCTTATAATATAAAATCCGATTTTAGCGAAGAATTATTAAAAATCGCAAATGAAATAAATAATAATGCAATATTTGATTGTAAAGATAGAATTGACTTAAGAGAAATAAAAACAATAACTATAGACGGCGAAACTTCAAAAGATTTGGACGATGCAATAAGCGTAGAAAAAATTGAAGATAATTATAAAGTTTATGTTCATATATCGGATGTGAGCCATTTTATAGATATCGATTCTCCTTTAGATTTGGAAGCTAAAAGCAGAGGAAATTCGTCTTATTTAATCGATAAAGTTTATAATATGTTTCCCGAGATTTTATCAAATAATATAATGTCTTTAAATGAAAACGAAGAAAGATTTGCCTTAACTTTAATTTTTATTATTGATAAAGAAGGCAATATTTTAGAATCGAATATTTTAAAAAGTTTAATAAAATCCGACAGAAGATTATCTTATAATTATGCGGAAGATATTATAAACAAAAAAGTCGAAGAAGAAAATTGGCTTTTGGAATTAATAAATAATTCTTTGGATGTAAAAAATATTTTATATAAAAAAAGAAAAGAAGGCAGAGGAATAGAATTCGACAATAACGATATAAAAATAGTTTTAAACGAAGAAGGAATTCCTATAGAATTTTACGGAGAAGAAAAAAAGCAATCCGCTCATATAATAGAGGAATTAATGCTTTTGGCAAATATCGAAATAGCTAAAAAATTAAAAGATTATGACGGAGTAATATTTAGATATCATGGTTTGCCTGACGAATATAGATTTAATAATTTTAAAATACTCGCTCATAATAAAGGTTATGAATTAAAAAAACTTGAAAACGGCGGATACGATATAAAAGAATTTATAGAAAGAGTAAAAGAAAAAGCGGAAGAAAATTTGCTTACTTCCGTTTTGCTTCGTTCTATGACGCCATCTTCTTATAGCATAGTAAATAAAAGTCATTTCGGTTTGGGATTCGATTATTATACTTATTTCACTTCGCCAATAAGAAGATACGCCGATTTGCTTATTCATAGAATAGTTAAATCGGTTTTAATAAATAAAGATAAAGAGATAGATTTAAAATTAAAAGATTTATGCAAAGATTCTTTTGATAAATTATCTATTCTTGATAAAACTTCAAATAAAGCCGAAAGAAATGTTAGACAAGTTAAAGCGGCAAGATTTATGAAAGACAGACTCGGAGACGAATATTTTGGAATTATAAGCTCTATGTCTAAATACGGAATAACCGTTGAAATCGAAGGGCTTGAAATTGAAGGATTTATTGAGTCGCATTATGTCGGTTCTGATTATAGATTTTATCAAGATATGCAATGCATTTTTATAGAAAAAGTAAAAGCTTATGAGCTTGGAGATAGAGTTAAAATTTTTGTGGCAAGCGTTAATGTTGAAAACGGGAAAATAAATTTTTCTTTATAATTTTTTTTTAAGAAGGTTTATATAAGGTTCTGTTTCT
>OMCS01001142.1_pt1 | contig 12520 bp, 7 predicted proteins | sample 1674241 | NCBI WGS metagenome assembly OMCS01 (sample SAMEA103958153, study PRJEB25191) | human gut metagenome
ATCAGGAAAAAGAGGAAGTGGGGCAGTTTTTTTCTCAGGCTGCAGCCTGCACTGCGTGTTCTGCCAGAACAGGGAGATTTCTGACGGAAAAGCGGGAAAGGTAATCAGTAAAGAGAGGCTGAGTGATATTTTTATAGAACTTGCGGACAAAGGCGCAAATAATATCAATCTGGTCACACCGGGGCAGTATATCCCTGATATAGTGTGGGCGGTAAACGATGCAAAAAGCCGTGGCATGAAGCTTCCTATTATATACAATACGAGCGGATATGAAAATGTGACAGAGCTAAAACTGCTTGAGGGCATAGTGGATGTGTATCTTCCGGATTTTAAATATATGGACAGTACGCTTTCGGCAAGGTATTCAAGGGCAAAAGATTATCCGTCTGTCGCAAAGAAGGCGCTTTCAGAGATGGTCAGGCAGCAGCCGGATGTCGTGATTGACGATGCGACAGGACTCATACAAAAGGGAGTTATTGTGCGACAGCTTCTACTGCCGGGACATGTGAATGATGCAAAGGCTGTACTTAAGTACCTGTATGATACATATCATGATCACGTATATATAAGCATGATGAGCCAGTTTACGCCGATTGCACTAGAGGATTATCCTGAGATAAACCGCACAGTGACAAAGAGAGAGTATGAAAGACTTGTTAACTATGCCCTCGAAATAGGAATCACGAATGCATTTATACAGGAGGGTGACGTGGCAAAGGACAGCTTCATTCCGGCATTTGACTGTGAGGGAGTATGATATTTACCGTTTTTCTTAATAAAATAGTAAGAATTGGCAGGCAAAAATGACTGGATTTTGTGATGCCGGTGTAGTACTATGGTTATGTGATATTTTTTAACTGTGAAGGTACTGAACAGTTACGATATTTTGTTATTACTCACATCCCGGTGTGACAGACGATAATGTTTTTAATCACACAGGATACATTATTCAATAGAGGATACATTGATGAAAAATATAGGGGAACAGCAGATAATAATTGAATGTCCGAATACTATCTTTCATCTATACATCGACAGTGAGGATGAGCTTTTAAAGGTTAAGGTGTTTATGAACAATATGAAGCATGTTGATTCGATAAGTCTGCATGATATATACAACTGGTGCAACAGACAGCATGTGCAGTACACGACGACATTTAATTATGACAGTAAAATGACCTGGACAGAAATGATAAAATCCTACATATTTTACTTCAGACAGAAGCTTAGATATGTAAATAATAGTGATAGGATGATAGAAACATGAGATACCCTGAATTTCTAAAGGATAGAGGAACAATAGGCTTTGTGGCGCCCTCGATGGGCTGTACAACAGAGCCGTACAGGAGTGCCTTTGACAATGCCATTAAAAGGTTTCACAGCATGGGTTATAAGACGATAGAGGGACCTAACTGTAGGTGCGACAGTGGCATAGGTATCAGCAATACACCTAAGAAGTGCGCAGAAGAGCTGAACGAGAGCTATGCTTCTGTTGACAGTGATGTGCTTATATCCTGTGGTGGTGGCGAGCTGATGTGCGAGGTAGTGCCTTATATTGATTTTGAGCGCGTGAAGCAGTCAAAGCCGAAATGGTACATGGGCTATTCCGACAACACTAATTTCACATTTTTGGAGGCTACTATTGCAGATACAGCAGGTATTTACGGGCCGTGTGCGGGCAGCTTTGGCATGGAGGTGTGGCATGAGTCACTTACCGATGCATTTAATCTGCTTTGTGGCAGGAAGCTTTCATTTACCAATTACCCTATGTGGGAGAAGGAATCGATAAAGGATGAGAATGCTCCGTTTGTGGGCTACAACCTGACTGAAAAGTCGTGCATCAGCTCTATTCCTGCGGTGGCAAAGGAAAGCAGGCTTACCATGAGAGGCAGGCTGCTTGGTGGCTGCATGGATTGTCTTATCAATCTGCTTGGTACATCGTTTGACCATGTAAGGGAATTTAATGAGCGCTACAGTGATGATGGTATCATATGGTTCCTTGAGGCTTGTGACCTTAATGTGATGGGCATGAGAAGGGCTATGTGGCAGATGAAAAATGCAGGATGGTTTTCAAATGTAAAGGGCTTTCTTATCGGACGCCCGGCGCACTTCGGAGAGGAAATGTTTGGAATAGACCACAGACAGGCGCTTTCATCACTGCTTAGAGATTTTAATGTGCCAATCATCATGGATCTGGATATAGGTCATATGTCGCCAATGATGCCTGTGGTATGCGGAAGCATGGCAGATGTCAGCTTCGACGGAAGCAGCTTTACAATTTCGTATGATATAGAGCAGTAGATTGGAGAAAAAATGATTAGATTAATAAAGAAAAAAGCAAAGAGTATTGTATGTAGCGTGCTTGCTGCGGTGACACTGTTTACAATGAATCCGGCTGTATTTGCAACAGAGACAGCTACGCAGACTGATACAGTTTCAAGCGTTGATGTATCAGGCAGTGACGCAGCTGATAAGAGTAACACAGACAGTACTGCAGACAGCACAACGCCAGCCGGCAGTGAGGCAAACGACAAGGTGAACATCAGCAAAAATGATAAGCCATACTTAAGTCTTGGAGCAGACCTCACACCGGATCAGAGAGCGACAGTGCTTGGATTTATGGGAATCGAGCTCACTGATCTGGACAAATACGATGTGGTCTATGTAAATAATGATGAGGAGCACAAGTACCTCGATTCATACATCAGCAAGAGCGAGATTGGCACAAGGTCACTTTCCTCAGTACTCATTACAGAGGATAAAAAGGGTGCGGGTCTTAGTGTTTCCACACACAATATCAATTATTGTACGGTAGGAATGTACAAGAATGCGCTTGCCACAGCAGGCATAGCTGATGCTAAAATCATAGTCGCAGGACCTTTCCCTATTTCCGGAACGGCAGCACTTGTAGGCACACTAAAGGCATACGAGGAGATGACAGGCAAGAAGCTTGACGACAAGGTGACAGACGCAGCGATGGATGAGCTTGTCACAACAGGAGAGCTCAACAAGAGCATTGACGGCGATTCGCAGGATATCGAGGCAATGATTGCAGACCTAAAGAAGCAGCTTGCCGATGGAAGGCTCAAGGATGAGAGCCAGATAAAGGATGCGATAAAGGAGGCTGCAAAGGATTACGACCTGAAGCTTTCTGATGATGATATTGCAAAGCTGACATCGCTTCTTATGAAGCTTAAGGATGCCAATATCGACTGGGATTCAGTCATCAACCAGGCACAGGACTGGGCATCAAAGCTTGGCGATAAGATAAATGACCCGGGCTTCTGGGAAAAGATTGGTAACTTTTTCATGGATTTATGGGATAAGATAAAATCTCTGTTCAGCTAGAAAAGCTACAAGAGACAGTAAGAATAAGCAGAATATGAATCAGACAACTCCCTGAAACGTAAGCATGAGCTGCACGTTGAAGGGAGTTTTTTGATTAAAGGGTCAAAAGGTATCATCGATGCATGCTTGCATGCAATTCGATGTATACCTTAAAAAAAAATAATAAATTTCTGCCGAATACATTGATACAAAGGTCATATTCTATTATAATTAAATGGATAATGGATTAATGTAAACAATGCACATAAGAAAGATGGGATTTGATGATAAAGATAAATAAATTTCTGGCAGCCTCTGTCGTAACATTGTCATTAGCTGCATGTGACCTGGCACCATACAGCAGCATAGCAGTCTATGCGGATCAGGCGGCTAAGGTTGTGTGTGATGAGAGATACTGGGTAGCGGCGAGAAGCGGACCTGGAACAGAGTATGAGCTGGAGCACAAGCTTTCAAACGGCAAGGATATTACTATTATTGAGCAGACCACAGGCGCAGACGGCAAGGTGTGGTACAAGGCAAAGTACAATCTGGCAGCAAATAATGAGGAGTGTGTCAGCTATATCAGGTCTGATTTTGTATCAGCAGGTACCGGCACAGCTGCATCAGACAATGCGCAGACAGGGGATGCTTCGGCAGACACCGGCAATGCGGATGCCATACAGCAGAATAATGAGGAGCAGATTGCCCTTGCAACCGCATCGGGAGCATATGCTACAGGTACGATTACAGGTGGCAATGTGTATGTCCGCAATGCAGCAGGCACATCCGGCACTACCAAGGTTGTCTCACTCAACTGGAACCATCAGGTTGACATAATTGGAGAGACCAGGGTAAACGGTGTGGTCTGGTACAATGTCAAGGGTACTTTAAACGGCAAGGCATTTACGGGCTGGACTATCAGTACATACATAAAGGTGACATACAATAACAGCGGAGACAATACTGATTTTGTCACGGCTATGAAGAATGCAGGCTTTCCTGACAGCTATATTCCAAACCTTACAGCTCTTCACAATAAGTATCCAAGATGGACATTTGAGGCTGTAAATACAGGTTTGAATTGGGATACGGTGATTGAAAATGAAAGTGTAAACGGACTTAATCTGGTATCCAAATCAGCAGACAATTCCAAGAAATCCACAGCTGCCGGAGCATATAACTGGTCAACAAATACGTGGGTTGAGTACGAACCGGGATGGGTGTCAGCAAGCAGTGCCTATATTGCTTATCTCATGGATCCAAGGAATTTTCTTGATGAGACCAATATTTTTCAGTTTCAGAGTCTGGCGTACAGTCCGAATGAGGCACTTGAAGGTGTTCAGTCCATAGTAAAAGGCACATTTATGGAGGGAACAAAGACCTATTCCAACAATGGTGAGAAAATCAATTATGCAAGCACATTCATGGATGTGGCAAAGAGCAGTGGAGTAAGTGCATACCATATAGCATCGCGTTTAAAGCAGGAGCAGGGACAAAAGGGAACGAGTCCTCTTATTTCGGGTACATATTCCGGATACGAAGGATATTATAATTATTTTAATTTTAATGCAACCGGAAACACGAAGGATAAGATTTATAAAAATGGTCTGTCTTTTGCCAAGAAGCAGGGCTGGAATACAAGAGTAAAGTCCATAAGCGGCGGAGCTGTAAAGGTGGGCAGCAATTATATAAATAAGGGTCAAAATACACTGTATTTTGAGAAGTTTAATGTAGTAAATACAAGCTCGCTGTATTTCCATCAGTACATGGGCAATGCCACAGCGGCTCTTACTGAGGGACAGAGTCTGGCTAAAGGATATTCAGACAAGAATCAGGCTTTTGTATTTAAAATACCTGTATACAACAATATGCCATCGTCAGCAGTGGGCTTCGATAAAGCTGGCGATACCAATAACTATCTGCAGTCGCTTGCGATAAGCGGTGTAACACTCACACCGGCCTTCAATGGAGCGACAACAAGCTATTCAGCAGTTGTTTCAAATGCTATAAGCTCAGTGACTGTTTCGGCAGATGCAGTTTCAGAAAATAGTGGTGTTTCAGGCACAGGAAGCTATTCGCTTGCTGTCGGAAATAATACAATTAAGGTAAATTGCAAGTCGCAAAGCGGTGATACAAGAACATACACTATCAATATAAACAGGCAGGCGGCATCTGCAAATAATGCAGGTGGCAATAATAATCAGAACAATAATAACCAAAATAATACAGATGTAAACATAACATCAGGTAAATACAGTATAGGTACTTATATTACAGGCATTGAGCCTGGAACCGGTGCAGCTGATTTTGTGAAGAATATAGCAGTATCAGCATCAGGTACTGTAAAGCTTCTGACAAGCTCAGGCTCAGAAAACAGCGGAAAGGTTGCAACAGGCAATAAAGTGGCTGTTTATGATGCTTCGGGTAACCTGAAAAAGACATATGATATTGTTGTATATGGAGATATTAATGGTGACGGTGCTGTAAATGCCCTTGATATGATTAAGCTCAACAGACATATTTTAGGAAAGGGAACACTCACAGGTGCTTATCTGGAGGCAGCTGATGCCAACAGAAAGGGCGATGGTGGAAATGCCCTTGATATGATAATCATGAACAGACACATACTGGGCAAATCAAAGATATCGCAGAATTAGAAATGTGAGGAAAAATATGAAGAAATTATTTGGATGTATATTATCACTTGTTATGGCGGTGATGCTTGTTTTCACACCTGCCGAGCATGTATATGCGCAGGGACTTGGATTAAGTGTCAGCTCAAACTCTGTAGCTGTTGGAAAAACAGTCAAGGTGACGGTTTCTATGCCGTCAGGATATTTTGGCACTGTAGTTATCTCAAGCTCCGACGAGGGAGTACTGAGTAACGGTGGAGATGGTGTGGCAAATATTGGTGATGCAGCGGGACCGGAATACCCGACATCGCGGTCATTTTCGTTTACGGCGAAGGCTGCAGGAAGCTGCACTATAAAGGCATATTGTACAGTTGTAGGAGATGCAGAGGCCAACGATGCCGGAGGTATAATTACCGGTGCCAGCACGAAGGTGACGGTAACAAGTGCTTCATCAAACAACGATTCAAACAGCAACAAGGATAACAAGGACAATTCCGGCAGCAATACCGGCAATGACAGCAATGCAAATAAAGATAATGAAAACAAAGAGGAAAAGAAATCCTCAAACGCATCTCTTGGTTCGCTTGTTATCTCGGCAGGTACGCTTTCCCCTGAGTTTTCTGCTGCGACAAAGGATTACACAGCTACGGTAGATTACAGCTGTTCAAGCCTTGCGGTTACAGCAAATCCGGCTGATTCCAAGGCGAGTGTGACATCAGTCACAGGCAATGATTCACTTGAGGTTGGAGAGAATACGGTCAGCGTTGTTGTGACAGCAGAGGACGGCAGCACAAGCACATATAATATAGTTGTTACCAGAAGAGCCGAGGATGATCCGGAGAATGCAGATAAGCAGGATAACTGGAAGAAGTTCGATATAAATGGCACAGAGTGGACTATGGTAAATGACATTCCGGAGGATGTTGTTCCTGAAGGCTTTGAGCACTCAAAGACAGTGATTGACGGACTTGAATACAATACCCTTCATGGCACCTTTGGCGATGTCACGCTTGTGTATTTACAGTCGGAAAGCGGCAATGGGCTTTTTGTATATGATGCAGCACAGAATGCAGCATATGAGTTTGTCCGTATCAATTCAGAGTCGCATTTTATAGTGGTTTTACTGCCTAAGGTGGATGATGTGCCTGAAGGATATAATGAGATATCGCTCTCTATAGAGGGCAAGGGTGTGGCAACAGCCTACCAGACCAAAGTCGAAAAAACCGATGATCAGACAAAGGATTTTTACCTCGTATACGCTATGAATGACAATGGTGAGAGTGGCTGGTACACATATGATAGTGTAGATGGCACATATATGAGAACCAAGCTCAGTACACCTACAGTGGCACAGGATGAAAACGATACAACAAAGAGCGAGCTTGTCCCGGGAATTGCCAATAAATATCTTGTTTTAGCTGCAATACTGGTTCTTATTATCATTATTCTGTTACTGTTGCTTATGGTATCAGCTGTGAAAAACAGAAAATATAAGGCAATGGACTATCATGATGACGATGATGATGTAGATGATGCAGCAGAAGATGTATCAAATGAAGCTTTGAAAGAAACAACTGATGAAACTGCGGACGAGATAGCAGATGAGCTGGAAGAAGAGGTTACAGAAGAGCCGTTAGATGAAGTGGCAGAAGAAGCTGCAGAAGAGTCGGTGGATGAAGTGGCAGGAGAAGCTGCAGAAGAGTCGGCAGGTGAAGCCGCAGAAGAAACAGCAGAAGATGCTGCAGATGAGCAAAAGATGGCTACGGATGAAAATATATCAAATGCATCCTATGTCGGAAGAACCGTAGAAATTACACCTGATTCTAAGAAAGCTGTTGAGAATGAAAACTCTGAGTTTGATTTAAAAGACGATTCAAGGCAGGAAAACGTTTCTGACACAGAAAACGATGCTGATGAGGATGCTTTAAAGAATCAGCTTCAAATGGCACTTGATGGCTTTGTCAATGAGGGAAATAAGCCGTCTGAGACTATAGACAGCAGTGCAAAGGATGATAATGAAGATGACAGCGAAGATGATGATTTGCAGTTCATCGACTTAAATTAGTGAATATGACTGGAGGATATGACTTGAAACCATATACAAGTAAGGCTAAAAAAGCAATAGATTTGGCTGCACGTATATCAAAGAAAATGAATTACAGCTATGTTGGAACAGAGCACATACTGGCTGGCCTTATAAAAGAGGGCACCGGTGTGGCAGCTGAGATTCTAACAGCCTGCAATGTGGAATATGATAAGCTTATTTCGATGATTGAAGACCTGATTTCACCGGGGGATAACATCGAAGTGATGGACAGGGATGGCTATTCACCAAGGACACAGAGAGTATTGGAGCGTGCATCGGAGGAAGCCGATAGATTTGAGTGCAATGAGATAGGTACAGAACACTTGCTGATGGCTATAGTACTGCAGGGAGACTGTGCAGCTGCAAGACTTTTAAACACCATGGGTGTTAACAGTCAGAAGATGTTTATAGATATTCTTGGTGCGATGGGTGAGGATCCGTCTGCATACAGGGATCTGATGAAAAGCTACAGTACATCATACAATTCTGCGACTCCTGTATTAGATCAGTATTCCAGAGATTTGACAGATATGGCAGAGGCAGGGCTTCTTGACCCTGTTATAGGCAGAAAAAAGGAGATGGAGCGCGTTATCCAGATACTTTGCCGCCGTGGCAAAAACAATCCATGTCTGATTGGAGAGCCGGGAGTGGGCAAGACCGCTATAGTAGAAGGACTTGCGCAGGATATAGTCAGTGGCAATGTTCCGGATATTCTTTTGGGAAAGAGACTGGTTTCTCTTGATATGTCCGGGCTTGTAGCCAAATCAAAGTATCGTGGTGAGTTTGAGGAGCGTATCAAGAAGGTGATAAGCGAGGTTTCAAATGCCAAAAATGTACTGCTTTTCATTGATGAGCTTCACACTATAATAGGTGCAGGAGGAGCAGAAGGATCGTTAGATGCATCTAACATATTAAAGCCTGCGCTTGCCAGAGGCGAGGTACAGGTAATCGGCGCCACTACCATAGAAGAGTACCGCAAATACGTGGAAAAGGATGCTGCGCTTGAGCGCCGTTTCCAGCCGGTGATGGTTGAGGAGCCGGGTGTGGATGAGACAATAGAGATACTCACAGGATTAAAGGGACTCTATGAAAAGCATCATGGTGTCATCATAACAGATGAGGGTGTGAAAGCAGCAGTAAACCTTTCTGCACGATATATAAATGACAGATTTTTACCTGATAAGGCGATAGACCTTATGGATGAAGCGGCAGCCAGGATAAGGCTTAAGAATCTGACATCATCTGACGAGCTGCTTGCACTGAAAAAAGAGATAACAGATAAGCAGAACCAGTTGGAAAATGCTTTGTCGAAAGGAGATCTCGCAGCTGCCGGCGCGCTTATGTCGGAAAAGGAAGTGCTTGAAAATAAACAGCAGAAGCTTATCAGAAAGAATCGTCGCACAGGAGCCAAAAATCAGCCTGTAGTCGGCGAAAATGAGATAGCGGATGTAGTATCGGGATGGACCAAAATACCTGTAAATAAGCTTACAGAGTCAGAGGCAGGACGACTTGCAAAGCTTGAACAGATACTTCACAAGCGTGTAATAGGACAGGAGGAGGCTGTTTCTGCTGTTGCAAAGGCAGTCAGACGAGGCCGTGTTGGTTTAAAGGATCCTAAGAAGCCGATTGGCTCATTCCTGTTTTTGGGACCGACAGGAGTAGGTAAGACGGAGGTGTCAAAGGCGCTTGCTGAGGCTGTCTTTGGCAAAGAAGATGCCATGATACGTGTTGACATGTCAGAGTACATGGAAAAGCATAGTGTTTCAAAGATGATTGGTTCACCACCGGGATATGTGGGCCATGAGGAGGGCGGACAGCTCTCGGAGAAGGTCAGACGCAATCCTTTTTCTGTTATACTGTTTGATGAGATAGAAAAAGCACATCCTGATGTGTTCAATATACTTTTACAGGTGCTTGATGATGGTAGAATCACTGATTCACAGGGGCGCACGGTTGATTTCAAGAATACAATAATCATCATGACATCAAATGCAGGAGCTTCTTCTATTATAGAACCAAAGCGCCTTGGTTTTGGCGCTGGTGAGGATGAAAAGCAGGATCACGAGCGTATGAAGAACAGTGTCATGGAGGAGGTCCGCCGTATATTTAAACCTGAGTTTTTGAACCGAATCGACGAGACTATTGTATTTAGAGCTCTCAACAAGGATGACATGAAGCATATAGTGACACTTCTTGTAAAGGAGCTTAAGAAACGCTGTAAAGAACAGCTTGATATAGAGCTCACAGTGCGCGACAGTGCAAAATCCTTTATCGTGGATAAAGCCTATGACAGAAAATATGGCGCAAGACCTCTTAAACGAAAACTTCAGGAGGAGATTGAAGACCGTATGTCAGAGGATATTATTACCGGCAAAATTAAGCGCGGCAATAAGGTAATAATTTCTACGAAAAACAAACAAATTTCATTGACTGTTGAGTAGAATTGGATTTATAATTAATATATCAATATAGCTACGGGAGGATAAAAATGGCTGTAATAAGTGAATTAATCCGTACTGAGGAAAACGGAAAGCTCAGCTTCGGAGATTATACATTGGCTGCAAAGGCAAAGCTTGACAATTTTGAGAAGGATGGAGATATCTACAAGGTAAAGACCTTTAAGGAGATTACAAAGCTCGAAAGAAACGGACTCTTTGTATACGAGTCTGTTCCGGGAACAGCGGTTATGGATTTCGAGGAGACTGCTGATACAGTGACATTTACTGTGGAGGGACCTGAGGATGCTCAGATTACTCTTGGCCTTGAAGAGGAGACAGAGTACGAAATTGATATAGCTGGAGCTGTTGCAGGTACTATGAAGACAAATCTCGGCGGCAAGCTCAGCTTAAGCGTAGAGCTTGAGGGTGTTGATTCAGTCGATATCAAAGTATCAAGAAAATAGAGCATATTTTTAGCCCGGTGAAAGCCGGGCTTTTTGTATTTTATAAAGGAGAACAATATGGCAAAAGGAAAGACCTCTGTATTTTTCTGCCAGGAATGTGGTTATGAATCGGCAAAATGGATGGGACAGTGCCCGGCCTGTAAGGAATGGAATACATTTGTAGAGGAAACCGTAGATAAAAAGTCGATAAGTTCGTCGGGAAAAGTAAAAAAAGAATCAAAGGCGGCACAGGTTCTGCCTCTTTCGGCAGTAAAAAGCGAGAAAGAGGAGCGTATAGTGACGGGTATAGCCGAGTTTGACAGAGTACTTGGTGGAGGAATTGTGAGGGGGTCACTTGTGCTTGTGGGAGGAGATCCGGGTATAGGAAAATCCACGCTTCTACTTCAGGTATGCAGGGAACTTTCACAAAAAAAGGTGCCATTACTTTATGTGTCAGGTGAGGAATCCCTGCATCAGATAAAGATGCGTGCCGACAGACTTGGTGATTTTACGGATTCACTGGAGCTTTTATGTGAGACAAGTCTTGATATAGCAAAGGACGTGATTCAACGAAAAAAACCGGAGGTTGTTGTAATAGATTCCATCCAGACTATGTACAATGAGGAGATAGCGTCGGCACCGGGCAGTGTATCACAGGTCAGGGAGACAACCGGAGTGCTTATGCAGCTTGCAAAGACTCTGGGTATTTCTGTTTTTATAGTAGGACATGTGACAAAGGATGGTGCGGTTGCGGGGCCGAGGACGTTAGAGCATATGGTTGATACTGTGCTTTATTTTGAGGGTGACAGGTATGAGTCGTACAGGATACTTAGAGGCGTTAAGAACAGATTTGGTTCGACCAATGAGATAGGCGTATTTGAAATGAAGGCGGAGGGACTTGTTGAGGTGGAAAATCCGTCGGAGTATATGCTTAGCGGTAAGCCCGAGGGAGCATCAGGATCAATTGTCACATGTTCCATAGAGGGAAGCCGCCCGATACTTCTCGAGATACAGGCTCTTGTATGTCACAGTTTTTTTAATAATCCAAGGCGTACAGCAAATGGTACAGATTATAATAAAGTTAATCTACTCATGGCGGTCCTTGAAAAAAGAGCCAACCTGTCACTGTCAGACTGTGACGCTTATGTGAATATAGCAGGCGGTATAAGGATGAACGAACCGGCGATAGACCTTGGGATAGTGCTTGCAATCGCATCAAGCAAAAAGGATATTATAGTGCGTGAGGATACCATATGCTTTGGAGAGGTGGGCTTAAGCGGAGAGGTACGCGGAGTTACCATGTCCGAGCAGCGTGTGGCTGAGGCAAAGAAGCTTGGCTTTAAAAAGTGTATTGTTCCCAAAGTGTGTCTTGCAGGAGTGTCGCATATTAGTGGAATTGAGATTGTCGGTGTGGCAAATATCAAGGAAGCGATAGAGGCTGTCAGATAGTAATTGTGAGAATTGTATATAATAAACAGACAATTTAGAAAATTTGTGTTTTTTAAGGCAGTTTTACTACTTTAATTAATTGCAGAAAATCCGTTGACATATGTGTGCCGGGATGATATTATATCAAAGCTGACTCGCGGGACA
>OMCS01001143.1_pt1 | contig 12509 bp, 7 predicted proteins | sample 1674241 | NCBI WGS metagenome assembly OMCS01 (sample SAMEA103958153, study PRJEB25191) | human gut metagenome
TTGGCATCTTTGACGTTGACAGCCTTATTCATTTTTACCCAAGAAAATATGAGGATTGGACTGTCGGCAAAACCCTAAATGACGTAAACGACGGAGATACAATCTGCATTAAAGCAACGCTTATTACTCCCGTTAAGGAGGCTGTGATTAGGCGCGGCTTAACGCTTTACAAGTGCAAATTTTCAGACGGCGAAAATGTTATTGCCGTAACAATTTTTAATAATAAATACCTTGCAAAATCGCTAAAGGTTTATGAGGATTACTTTTTATACGGAAAAATAGACAAAAGCTTTCTAACGGCTTCCATGAGCTCGCCGAAAATCGAAAAGGCAGACGGTGCGCTTGCAATTCAGCCTATTTATCCTGCTAAGGAAAAGCTGACCTCTCGTGCAATTTCAAAGGTTATGAAAACCGCACTTGACGAAATTCATCAAATTGACGAAACATTGAGCGATGAAATCATGCAAAAATACGGCTTGATTTCACTTGATAAAGCAATAAGAGATATTCATTTTCCAAGCAGCGCCGACGATTATCTGCCTGCAAGAAAAAGGCTTATATTTGAAGAACTTTTAACTCTCCAGCTTGGCTTATTAAAGCTTAAAAGCAACAAAAGATGCGAAACCTCTCTAAGAATTACAAAAGATTACAGCAAGGAATTTGAAACCTTTTTACCGTTCACTCTCACCAATGCGCAAAAGCGTACAATCGGCGAATGTGTAGTTGATATGGAAAGCAAATTTCCCTGCAACCGCCTTGTTCAGGGTGATGTCGGCTCCGGCAAAACCGCCGTTGCGGCAAGCCTTATTTATACCGTTATCAAAAACGGATATCAAGCGGCTATGATGGCGCCGACCGAAATACTTGCAACTCAGCATTTTGAAAGCCTTACAAAAATGTTTTCAAAATCGGATTTAAAAATCGCTCTTTTAACAGGCTCAACACCCGCAAAACAGAAAAGAGAGATAAAAAAAGCGCTGTTTAATAACGAAATTGATTTGCTTATCGGCACGCACGCTTTAATTCAAAATGACGTTGAATTCAGAAAACTTGCGCTTGTTATAACCGACGAACAGCACCGCTTCGGTGTAAATCAGCGTGCAACGCTTGCGCAAAAGGGGCAAAACGTGCACACAATCGTTATGAGTGCCACCCCTATTCCGAGAACGCTTGGGCTTATCCTCTACGGCGACCTCGATATCAGCGTACTTGACGAGCTTCCGCCGGGCAGGCAGACTGTTCGCACGGACGTGGTTGATTCAAGATACCACAAAAGGCTGTATAAATTTATTAAAGATGCTGTTGCCCGTGGTGAGCAATGCTACATAGTTTGCCCTGCGGTTGAGGAAAACGAAACCAATATAAAAAGCGCAGAAGAATTTGCCGAGGAGCTTGCAAACGGTGAATTTAAGGGCTATAATCTCGGAATACTTCACGGCAAAATGAAGGCTAAGGACAAGGAAGCGATTATGAAATCCTTTGCCGACGGCAAGGTGAGCATACTTGTTGCAACCACCGTTGTTGAGGTTGGCGTTGACGTGCCTAATGCAACAATTATGGTGATTGAAAATGCAGAACGCTTCGGTCTTTCAACACTTCACCAGCTTAGAGGTCGAGTCGGCAGAGGCAATAAGCAGAGCTACTGCGTGCTTGTGTCCGACGCCAAGGGCGAAACCTCACGTGAAAGGCTTATGACGATGAAGCAATTTAGCGACGGCTTTAAGATTGCGGATACCGACCTTAAGCTTCGTGGCCCCGGCGATTTCTTCGGCTCTCGTCAGCACGGCTTGCCTGAGCTTAAAATTGCCGATATGGTGGAGGATATGGACACACTTAAAAAAGCGCAGGAATGTGCTCAGGATATTTTGAAATCCGACTTTTCGCTCTCCAACTCCCCCGCCCTAAAAAAGCAAATGAACAAAATGTTTGAAAAGATAGTAAATTAAAAAAGTAGGAACATTTATTGTTCCTACTTTTTCCTTTTATACAACTCATACAACTTTACGGCGGGAGTTGAGGTCAAGCACACTTACAAAGCACCCTGCAACGAGCAAAACGGACAGCGTTACATTCACGCTTGAAAGCCTGACGGGAGTTGAAGCATTGGCAAACACAGACAAATCAACAGGGAAAAAGTACAAAAGTAATTTCATAATAAAATAGGACAAAACGCTTGAAATGAGCCTGAAAAGCAGAAATTCAAAATAGCTCATTTTAAATTTTCTCAGCACGCCTGAAATTTGAAGATGAATACAAATTCCGCCGAAAGAGAGAAATGCGGCAGTAAGCGGCAGGGAAAAATCGCCGTTACAAACGCCGTTTGTTATCTCAATAATCGGCAAAAGCGGTTCGGGAATTTTGACTGTACTGCTGAGAGCTGAAAACAAAACAATATATGCCGTTATCACTATTACGCTTTGCGCCGCCTTAGGTGTGGCAAGGGTGAGTGCGTCGCCGAGAGAGGTGAAAGAAAAAAGAGTGTATTCGCTTTTTTCAAGCCTTTTTTCCTTAAACGAAAGGACGAAACCGATTAAAATTGACGACAAAGCGTTTGACAAAAAGAGCATTACGCCGAGTTTTGTGCTGTTAAAGGTAACTGTGCCGACAGCGGTGATTATAAAGCCGCAGCCACCGCAAAAATTAAAGCACATTAAGCGTTTTGCCTGATTTGAATCTATCTCCCCTGCCTCAAAAAGTTCCTCACTCAACAGTGCGCCTGTGGGATATCCGCCGACAAGACCGAAAAGAATTGCCGAAAAAGCCGCCTTTGGCAGATTAAAAAATACTCTTGAAAAATTTCCGAACAATTTTATCAAAATATTATTTGCGCTCGATTTCATAAAGGTTAAAAATATTATCAAAAGCGGCAAAAGCGACGGCACAACTGTATTCATTGCAAGAGTTAAGCCGTCATAAGCCCCCTTGCGTGTATCTTTTGAAAAAATGATAAACAAAGCGGCAAGAAAAATCAAGCAAAGCGTTTGAAAAAAGGAATATGTAACATTTTTTATCTTCATTTATACCACCACTAATACTATGGCTAAAATTTACATTTTATACAATATAATATATATTGATTAAATATGTAAATTATAGTATAATAATTAAACTATCTTAGATTGGAGATAAAATATGGACAACAAAATTCCAAATATGGATTATGATGCCGATGAGGTTATCAACGAATTTAAGGAAAAAATCAAATGGCCGAAAAGCGACGAGGTAACGGCGGTAGTTAAGCCGACAAAAATTCCGCTTCGCTTGCTCATTTCTTTCCTTATCACGGCAGTAGTGGGCGGCATTGCTTACTATATGATGCTCCCGGCATTAAACTTTAAAGACACGCAGATGTATCTTTTCTTAATTCTTCTTGTAGTTGTATTTATGCTTTCATTTGCACTTGTTTGCAGAGCTAACAAGAAAATCGAAAGAAAAGAATATGTTAAGAAAAAATCGTTAGTACCCATAATAATTGTGGGTGTGCTCGTGGTTGTTATGGCTGTCGGATATCTTACCGGCGTAACCCTTTTCCGTGCAAAATCGTACAGCAACCTTCTTACAATCAGCGACGGCAACTTTGAAAATGACTTTGAAGATATCAGCTATGACAAAGTGCCACGTCTTGACTCTAACCGTGCAATTGCGCTTGCCGACCAGCAGTTAGGCTCTCTTGAAGAATACAAGAGCCAGTATGTTGTAAGCGACAATTCAACACAAATTAACTACAAAAACACTCCTTGCAGAGTTGCATATCTTCAATATGCCGACTTCTTCAAATGGATGAACAATACTAAAAACGGCACTCCGGCTTATATGCTCGTTGACCTTGTAAGCCAAAAGGTTACGGCAGTAAACTGTGTTGACAAATTCGGCGAGGGCATTAAGTATTCACCTGCCGAGCTTTTCAACGAAAAGCTTATTCGTCACCTTCGTTTCCAGTATCCTACAGAGCTTCTTGATACGCCAAACTTTGAAATTGACGATAATATGCACCCATATTGGATTACAGCCGTGCTTGACAAGACAATCGGTCTTTACGGCGGTACAGACGTTAAGGGTGCAATCATTACAGATGCGCTTACAGGCAAAAGCAAATATTACGATATTGAAACAGTAAAGAATGACAAGAGCCTTAATTGGATTGACGTGGTTTACAGTGAGGCGCTCGTTCTTGAGCAGTACAACTATCACGGCAAGCTTCAAAACGGCTTCTGGAACTCAATAATTTTCCAAAATGACGTAAACATTGCTTCAACAGGAAGCGGTAACATTGCTATGGACGATGACGTTTGGGTATTCACGGGTGTAACCTCTGCCGAAACAGACGCTTCAAACTTCGGCTTTATCCTTATCAATCAGCGTACCAAGGAAGCAAGATATTACAAGAGCCCGGGTGCAACGGAAATTTCGGCTCAAGAGTCGGCAACCGACGCAGTACAGAACTACGGCTATCAGGCAACATTCCCTATTCTTTTGGGAATTGACGGCAATCCGACCTACTTTATGTCACTTTACGGTGACAGCAACACGGTTAAGGGATATGCATTCGTAAGCCTTAAGGATAAAACCGTTGTTGGAACAGGGCTTCTTGATACTGCAAAGAGTGATGCCAAAGCGCTTAACAATGCTATTGAAAACTACATTGACGCACTTAAAGAAAAGGGCATTGCAGACAATGTTGACAAATCAAACATAATTGTTGACGAAAGCAAGATAAACGAGTCGAACAACGCAGATATCACAGACGATAACAATGCAAACAATAATGCAAACGATAATGCAAATAATACCGAAAACGAAACAACAACCAAACCAAGCAAGGAAACCGCAAAGGGCACAGTTACAGGCACGGTTGAAGATATCAAAACAAGCGTAAACGACGGCAATTCTGTTTATTACCTTAAGGTTGACGGAAAATATTATTACATTAACGTAGGCGACTGTATGGAAGTAATGCTTGTAAATAAAGGCGACACCGTTGAGATTACAACAGACGGCGGCAAAGGCACATTTATTCAGGCAAAGAATGTTACAGTAAAATAGTTAAAATATAACAAAAAAAGGGATTAGATATTAAAATATCTAATCCCTTTTTAATATGCAAAATCTGCCGCACCGCTGTACGGCAGATTTTGAAAGGAGAAAGGAACGAAGTGTTTATTATAAATTTCACAGAAATTTATTCAAACACGAAATTTCTTTCGACGTTATGGCTGCTTATTCACAACCTTATTTTACTTTTTCTGCACGTTCACAGTAATCCTTAATTACCGAGCAAGTGTGTGCCATTTGCTCCTTTTCTTTATCGTTAAGTTCGAGTTCAATAATATCCTCAATTCCGTTTCTGCCGATTACGCAAGGAACACCACAAGCTACGCCATCGATATCATACTCTCCTTCAAGCAAAACAGAAGCCGGAATAACTCTCTTTTCATCGTGGAAAATTGCTTTGCAAATATCTGCACAAGCAGCGCCGATTCCAAATTCGGTTGAACCTTTTCCGTTGATAATATCATAGCCGATATAACGGGTTCTCTCTAACACGAAATCCTCTGTAAGCTTACTGTATTTTTCAGGCTTTGCCTCTTGAAGTTCTTTGTAGTTTTTTCCGCCGAGAGTAAGAGTTGAAAAAGGAACGAATGAAGAGTCGCCGTGCTCGCCGATAGCACAGGTTGTAACGCTTTTTCTGTCTATATTTGCAAGCTCGCTGACTGTTCTTTTAAGCCTTGCGGTATCAAGAGAGGTACCTGTTGAAAAGCATCTTTCCCTCGGAAGTCCGAGATGAACTCTTGCATAATTTGCAATAACGTCGGCAGGATTTGTAATTGAAACAAAAATGCCCTTAAAATCAATAGGCTTAAGATTTTCAACAACATCCTTTAACATTCTGATTGAATCGTCGAGCATATCGAGCCTTGTCTGTCCCGGCTTACGAGGCATACCGATTGAATTGACAATAATATCGGCATCCCTGCAATCTTCATAGTCCCCTACCTTAATTTTAGTTGTTGAGCCTAAAAAAAGACATGCGTCTGCAACATCGTAGCAGTTTGCAACTGCCTTTTCACGGTCGATATCAATAAAAGCAATCTCATCGCAAGTTCCCTGAAAGCAAAGTGCCATTGCAACGTGAGAGCCGACGTGACCTGCACCGATGATTACTACCTTGCGTTTATCTAACATAATTAATCCTCCAAACATATATTTACAATAATTATTATACACCTATTTATATTAAATTCAATAGAAAATAAAGTTTTAAAAATAGGCAAAAAATTGTTGACAAGTCTATTTCTTAATGCTATACTTAAGCCGTAAGTAACTGTGATATCTCATTTAGCACAGTTGCTTGTAAAATAAAATTACAGGAGGGCGCTATGGAAAGTGATATATTGATTAAAACAGTTGACCTTTCCCGTCATTACAAAGTCGGCGAGGAAGAGGTTATCGCACTTGACAAGGTCAATCTTGAAATAGAAAGAAACAAGATATGCGCAATTTTGGGCACATCAGGTTCAGGCAAATCGACGCTTTTAAATATGCTTGCCGGCATTGAGCGACCGAGCGGCGGCGAAGTCTATATCGGCAAATACAGAATAGATAATTTAAGTGAAGCGGATTTGGCAAAATTCAGGCAAAAGTTTACAGGCTTTATTTTCCAGTCATATAACCTTATGCCGACTATGACAGCACTTGAAAACGTGGCATTACCGCTTATGTTTAAAGGCGTCGGCAAGGAAGAACGAGAAGCAAAGGCTATGGAAATGCTCAAACTTGTCGGAATTGACAACAGATATACGCACAAGCCAAAGGAAATGAGCGGCGGTCAGCAGCAACGAGTCGGCATAGCAAGAGCATTTGTAACAGACCCAAGTGTAGCGTTTGCAGACGAGCCTACAGGTAACCTTGACAGCAAAACAACTATTGAGGTTATGGACCTTATAAAGCAACTTGTTTATACAAAAAAGCAAACGCTTGTTATGGTAACTCACGATGCAAACGTTGCAAAATATTCTGACATAACAGTCAATATTTCCGACGGCAGAATAATATCAAAAAAATATAACAGTTAAAGGAGAAAAGTAATGAAAAAATTTCAGTTATTAACTTCGATTATATTAACATTATTAATGATTATTGCACCGCAAAGCATTGCGCTTGCGGCAGATGACAGCTCTCAGGCATCGGTTGTAAGCCTTATTTCCGACGGTTTTTCCGTTGACAAAAAGGCGATTTATGCAGGAGATACATTTAAACTTAAATATACAATAAAGAATACAAATTCAAAATTAGACGTTAAAAATCTTAATATGCGCTTATCGGGCGGAGATACATTTACCGTTGCAAACGACGTGGATACCATTTATTCCCCTTCACTTTCAAAAGGTGCAAGCGCACAGTTTAGCAAGAACTTTTATGTAAGTGCAGGTGCAAGCGCAGGTATGTACCCTATCACAATCAGCGCAACATATGAGTATACCGAGGACGGAGAAACAACGAGCGGCACAGCGGAATTTTCATACACCGTTCAGGTTTTACAAGGCACAACTCATAGCGCCGGCAGCAGCCCAAGCCTTGTGGCAAGTTTTGGCGTAAGCAAGGCTAAATTAACGGCAGGCGATAATTTCAAGCTTAATTTCAAGCTTTCAAACAAGAGCGCACAGTACAACGTCAATAACGTAAACATTAAGCTTGCAGGCGGTGATGCATTTTCAATTGCAAGCGATGTTGACACAATTTATAAATCAAAAATCAATAAGGCTTCAAGTGCAAATTTTTCTAAGCAATTTATTTGTAACAAAGGAATTCCAGGCGGAATGTATCCTATCACGGCAAGTGTGACATACGAATATGTCGTAAACGGAGAAAAGCAGCAAGGCACGGCGGAATTCACCTTCAGCATCAAAGTCAATTCAAAGAAAAGATCTAAAAAAGCAAGTGAATTAACTCCTCAGCTTATTGTTTCAAGCTTTAGCTATGGCAAAAAGTCAGTTTCAGGCGGTAAAGAATTCACTTTAAGTTTTAATATCAAAAATAATTCATCATCAATAAAGGCGCAAAACGTTCTTATTAAACTTGCAGGCGGTGACAGTTTTGTTGTTGCAGACGGAACAGATACAATTTCAATTAAATCAATTAAGCCGAATGCAACAGTAAAAGTCAGCAAAAAATTTAATTGCTTAAGCACGGCTACATCAGGCGTTTATCCTATTACCGCTACCGTATCATATGAATATATAGAAGGCGGCAAGCAAAGCGGTTCTAGCGATTTAACAATGAGTATACCGGTTGTTCAGCCTGACAAGGTGCAATTCCAGCAAATCGCTCTTGCCGACAAAACAATAAATGTCAGCGAGGAAAACGATTGTGCATTCCAAGTAATAAATATGGGTCAAACAAAACTTTCAAACGGTACAGTCAAGCTTCTCAACGAAAAAGGCAAGGAGATAAACAGCGCTTACATAGGCAACATTGACGCAGGCGGACAGTTTGTAAGTAACTATACCCTTCCTGTTACATTTGATAAAACAGGAGATTACAAACTCACTCTTGTTTTTGAATATGAAAATGAGAATATGGACAAAAAATCTATTGAACAGGAATTCAAAGTAACAGTTCAAAAAGAGGAAGACCCATTTGACAAAACGGGTGAAAATCCTGAAGACAACGGCAAAGATGAAGAAGACCACAGCAATACAAAAAAAGTTATTTTAGGCTCGGTTATCGGCGGTGTTGCCTTAATTGCCGCAATTGTAAGCACAATTGTTATTAAAAAGAAAAAGCACAAGAAAGGCAGTGTAAAGTTCGATGAAAAAATCTGACCTCTTTGCAATGGCTTGGGAAAACCTGCGAAATCGAAGAACGAGAACAAGGCTCACAATCGCAGGCGTGGTTGTAGGCACTTGTGCAATTATAATAATGGTTTCAATCGGCGTAGGCATTGATAAAATGATTACCTCACAGTATCAGTCTGATTCAACGCTTAACAAAATTACCGTTTACTCAATGGGCGGCGATTTTACGAACGATTCGGGAGAGGTACAAAAGGAAATGCCGTTTGACGACAGCGCAGTAAACTACTTTTCCAAGCTTAATAATGTTAAAACGGTTGTACCAACTCTTGAAATAAGCTCATACATCAACATTTCACACGGAAAATATACATATAACAGCTCTGTATACGGTATTCCGCTTAAAGAAATGGAAATGCTTGGCTATAAAACCGACCAAGGCGGTTTTGATAAGTACAGGGAAAAGAATGCGGCCTTATTCGGAAATCAAATAATACAAAATTTTTATGACAGTCAGGGCAACAATCCGAAATACAAATATGACGAGAACTATAACATCAGCGAGAGCGAATTTGATTTTATGAAGGACACCTTTACCTTCAGCGCAAAAAATCAAAACAGTGACTCCGAAGGCGGAAACTATTCTGTCACTCAGCAAAGCGTAGATGACGAAAGCTCAACAGGTTCATCATCTCAGCCGTCAAACGGCGGCACGCAAAGAATTAATGTTATAGGCACATTAAAACAGACAAGCAACGACTATGATGCGGCAACGGCAATTTATATTGACCTTGATTTAGCAAAGAAAATTATCAACGAAAGCAACAGATTAAGCAATATAAGAAACTACAAATTAACATATTCCTCAATTAACGTTTATTGCAACGACTCAAAGGATGTTGCTGCGGTAAAAAAGGAAATCCAAGATAAAGGCTACAGTTGTTCAACAGACGACGAAGGATTGCAAGAGCAAAAAAAGGTAATGCGAGTTGTTCAGCTCATCTTAGGTGCTATCGGTGCGGTTTCAATGTTCGTTGCGGCATTCGGCATCAGCAACACTATGGTTATGAGTGTTTTTGAGCGTACAAAGGAAATCGGCATTATGAAGGTTCTCGGCTGTGACATTAAGGATATCAAGGATATGTTCCTTTATGAAGCAGGAATTATCGGGCTTTTCGGCGGAACGATAGGAATAATCATAAGTTATATCATTTCAATTATTGCAAACCTTGTTGCCAAAAAGGTAATGAGTGGTATGATTGACACAAGTATGGGTGCAAAAATTTGCGTATCATCAATTCCGTTATGGCTTGCAGTTTTAGGCATTGCCTTTTCAGTCGGAGTGGGTGTGCTTGCAGGTCTTTCCCCTGCTAACAAGAGCATTAAGGTAAGCGCACTTACAGCAATACATAACGAATAAGAGGTGTTTATGAAAAAGACAAAAAATATTAAGAAAAGCTTAGCAAAAATAATCTTTATATTATATTTACTTCTTGTTTGGTTGTTTTTTATCGACAGAGGCTTGATTATTCACAAGCTTTTCGGCGCATATTGGCAATTCATAAGGCCTTTGGGATTTCGCAGTATAAACCTTTCTCCCTCTTTTAGCACAATGCTTAGCGAGGGAAAGGACGTGTTTGTTTTAAATCTTGCGGCGTTTATACCTATGGGATTTTTTATCTGCCTGTTCACTAAGGGCAAAAGCAAGTATAAGCACGTGTATCTAATATTTGCAATCCCCGTTTTAATTGAATTGCTTCAATATATTTTTGCAACCGGTGCACTTGATATTAATGATATAATTCTTAATGTAATCAGCGGTGTTATCGGCGTTACAACTTATGCGATAATTCATAAAATTAAACAAAGATAGCAAAAAAGCCTTGCGTATGCAAGGCTTTTTGCATTTAATGTCGCCGCAAGCGATATGTAACTTGCGCTTCACTATATTGATTTAACCGAAGCGAGTTGGTAGCGATACCAAGCCGTTGCGAGTACGTTTACAACCGAGCAGGCGACTTGAGCGTGACTCGTTTCGGAAAGGAGGAGCAGTGGAATGAGTGCGAGGTGACTTTCCGATTAAACATAAAAAGAAAGTCGCCGCAAGCGATATGTAACTTGCGACGACGTGGTCTGCCCGGAGAGATTCGAACTCTCGGTCTTTAGAATCGGAATCTAATGCATTAGCCACTGTGCTACGGGCAGAAATATATTATTGTTACTATTCGGGCAACGCAAATCTCATTTGCATTGCCCGAATTATATTTTATCAGGAATGCCGTTTTCGGCATTTCTTTTGTTTTTAAATAAAATCACATTTTTTTCAATCTGATAACATTCCAGCTAAACGGCTTAATTTGGGCTGTAAGCGTTTTATCGTCAAGCTCAGGCAATGGATTGTTGTGCGGTTTAACAAAAGGATTTTCAAACGAATTGACATCGTTTTTATCATATCCGTCCATTGAAATAAATTCAAAAGGTTTATATCCGTCAAAATCAAGAAGATTCACATCAAGCGTCATACCTTCGTTCATTGACTTATTAACGCAGAAAACGGTCATTTCTTCGTTTTCCTCATCAAAGGTCGCAATTGACTCAAGGAAAGGTACGTCGGTGTAAGCCTTGCAGTCATACTTAGGGCTTGAAATAATAGGATTAAGCGCAACGCCTCTGCCAAAATTGCTTAAATGCTCAAAAGGATAAAAAATTGTTTGCGCAAATATTCCTCCGCCTGTTTTGGTGAAAATAGGAGCAATAACATTAACAAGCTGAGCAAGGCAAGCAATTTTAATTCTATCGCAATGGCGAAGAAATGTTATAAGCATTGAACCGACAAGAAGTGCATCCTCAAAATTATAAATATCTTCAAGCCTCGGCGGCGCAATTGACCATCTTTCATAAGGTGCATTATTTGAATGATACCAAACATTCCATTCATCAAAGGAAAGCATCATAGTCTTTTTAGAATGTTTCTTTGCCTTAATATAATCGCAAACGCAGGTGACAGTATGTATAAATTCCTCAAGCTGGAGAGTGTATGAAAGATAACTCATAGTATCGCCGTCGTGGTTGCCGTAATATTGGTGAAGCGAAACATAGTCAACGCTGTCATACGCAATATCGAGTGATTCAGCCTCCCACTGACCGAAAGTCTTGGAATTAACGCTCGAAGAGCCGCAAAGCACGGTTTCAATGGTAGGGTCGGTCCACTTCATCATTTTTGACGCTTCAAGAGCAACCCTGCCATATTCAGTCGCAGTCTTAGCTCCCATCTGCCAAGCGCCGTCCATCTCGTTGCCAAGACACCAAAGTTTGACATCCCAAGGCTCGTCATATCCGTGCTTTTTTCTTAAATCCGACCACGCAGAGCCTGATTTATGATTAGTATATTCCACAAGATTTCTCGCTTCGTCAGCACCTCGAGTGCCAAGGTTTACTGCCATCATACATTCGGTATTTGCCTTTTTACACCATTTCATAAACTCGTTTGTTCCGAAATAGTTAGGCTCAGTAGTGCCCCAAGCAAGGTCAAGACGTTTAGGTCTTTTTTCAACAGGACCGACACCGTCCTCCCAATTATAGCCTGAAACGAAGTTGCCGCCGGGATAGCGGACTACGGGAACCTTCATTTCCCGGACAAGATCGATCACATCTTTACGGAATCCTTCTTCATCTGCAAAAGGACTTCCCGGCTGGTAAATGCCCTCGTAAACAGCC
>OMCS01001149.1_pt1 | contig 12470 bp, 9 predicted proteins | sample 1674241 | NCBI WGS metagenome assembly OMCS01 (sample SAMEA103958153, study PRJEB25191) | human gut metagenome
CCCTTCTGCTCCATGATGCGCTCGATGCTGCACTCGCCGTTCTTCTTCACGAGAAGCGCCGTGCCCGGCATCAGTTCCTGCACTTCCTCTGCCTCCAGGTCGAAGGTGGTCTGGAGTACAGGGCGCTCGCTGGCTACTACCACTATTTCATCGTTCTTGTAATAGAACGCAGGACGGATGCCCCAAGGGTCGCGCATAGAGAACATCTCGCCCGAACCGGTGATACCGCAAACCACATAACCGCCATCAAAGTTCTTCATCGTGGTCTTGAGTACATTGCTCATCTTCACGTGGTCTTCTATATAGTTGGTGATATCGGTATTCTGCATCTCCATCGCCTTTGCAGCTACGAAGTTGCGCTCCACCTCTCTGTCCAGACGGTGGCCCATCAGTTCAAGCATGATGTAGGTGTCGCTGTAGATGCGAGGACTCTGGCCCTGCTTGGTAAGTTCCTCGAAGATTTCATCTACGTTGGTCATGTTGAAGTTACCACAAAGGCAGAGGTTCTTCGCCTTCCAGTTGTTACGTCGCAGGAATGGGTGCACATACTGAATACCACTCTTTCCGGTGGTACTGTAGCGCAGGTGTCCCATATAAAGTTCGCCTGCAAAAGGCAGTTCCTCTTTAGCGAACTTTGCATCAGCAAGCTGCTCGGGAGTCAGGCTCTTGAAGTTGGCATTCGCCTTGCCGAAGATTTCGGTCACGGCATTCTTGCCCTCTGCACGCTCACGGAACATATACTCATGACCAGGCTTACCGCCCAGTTTGACACAAGCCATACCAGCACCCTCCTGGCCACGGTTGTGCTGCTTCTCCATCATCAGATAGAGTTTGTTGAGTGCGTACATCCAAGTACCATACTTCTGCTGGTAATACTCCAGTGGCTTGAGCAATCTGATCATTGCTACACCACACTCATGTTTCAATGGTTCCATCTCTCTATTATCCTTATCTTATTTAGTTAAATTTGAATATACCTATCCGAGGGTTCCCCCTCCAAAAAAAGGGAAACGTCAAGAAATGACGAATCCCTTTATATATTATTCTACAGTAACTGACTTGGCCAAGTTTCTAGGTTGGTCAACGTCCTTGCCCTTACATACAGCTACATGGTAAGCCAAGAGCTGCAAAGGAATGGTAGCCAATAATGGCTCCAAGCACTCCAAGGTCTCAGGGAGTTCAATCACTTCGTCGGCAATCTTGGAAATGGTTTCATCGCCATTGCTGACAATAGCAATAACACGACCCTGACGGGCTTTGATCTCCTGAATATTAGACAAGACCTTCTCGTACATGAAGTTGTGGGTAGCAATAACTACCACTGGCATATCGCTGTCAATCAATGCGATAGGACCATGCTTCATCTCCGCTGCAGGATAACCCTCAGCGTGGATGTAGCTAATCTCCTTCAACTTCAATGCACCCTCAAGGGCCACAGGATACTGGAATCCACGGCCCAGATAGATGAAATTGCGAGCGTATGTAAACGTACGGCTCAAGTCAGCTATCTTATTGTTGAGCTTCAACACTTCCTTCATCTTGGCAGGAATGTTCCAAAGCTGTTCTGTAATCTTCTGATATTCATTTTCGCTGATGGTTCCCCTCTCCTTACCGATGGCAAGTGCCAGGAGGATAAGGACGGTAACCTGACCAGTGAACGCCTTGGTAGAGGCAACACCAATCTCCGGACCTACGTGAATATAGGTACCAGTATCTGTCTCACGTGCGATGGAAGAACCGATGGAGTTACAGATACCATAGATAAACGCACCGCTCTCCTTGGCAAGCTTGATGGCAGCCAGGGTATCAGCGGTTTCACCACTCTGGGAAATGGCGATGACGACATCATCCTTCGTTACCACAGGATTACGGTAACGGAATTCAGATGCATATTCCACTTCCACAGGGATGCGGCAATAGTTCTCTATCATCTGCTTGCCGATAAGTCCGGCATGCCATGATGTACCACAAGCCACGATGATGATTCGCTTGGCATTGAGAAGCTGCTGGCGATGGTCGGTAATGGAGCTGAGCACGACACCCATCTCAGTCTCCTTCTTGCTGGTTGTATCGTCGCCATCAGTCATTACGCGAGTTTCCACTGTGCGGCTAACTACACGGCCACGCATACAGTTACGAAGGCACTCTGGCTGCTCAAAAATTTCCTTCAACATAAAGTGAGGGAAACCGCCCTTCTCTATCTGACCGAGATCAATGTCTACGGTCTGTACCTCAGGGTTGAGTTTAACGTTCTGGATGTTCACCACCTGCAATTCCTCACCGAGGCGCATCACAGCGATGTTACCATCCTCCAGATAAACCACCTTATCTGTATATTCAATGATAGGACTGGCATCAGAACCGAGATAAAACTCACCATCCTTTCCGATACCTACAACCAACGGACTCTGCTTACGGGCAGCAATGATCTGATTAGGGTTACGCTTATCAAGAATAGCGATAGCGTAGGCTCCGATTACCTGACGGAGAGCCACCTGAACGGCAGTCAGCAAGTCGAGATTTTTCTTTATCTGAATATATTCAATCAACTGAACGAGAACCTCAGTATCCGTCTCGCTCTTAAACTCTACTCCCTTAGCAATGAGATTCTTCTTGATATCGGCATAGTTTTCTATGATTCCATTATGAATCATGGCAAGGTTCTTGCTAGAGGAATAATGCGGGTGAGCATTTACAGCTGAAGGCTCTCCATGGGTAGCCCAACGAGTATGAGCAATACCCACATGTCCCGAAATATCCTTATCAGAGCAGAACGCTTCAAGATCTGCCACCTTACCCTTTGCCTTATATACATTCAAAGAGCCGTCATTGCCAATAAGGGCAACTCCCGCAGAATCGTATCCGCGGTACTCCAGACGCTTCAAGCCCTTGATGAGGGCTGGATAAGCGTCACCCTTACCTAAATATCCTACTATGCCACACATATATATATTATTATTTTTGTAGTATCCAGATTTTACTCCCACCTATTACCTGCTATCGCAAGATATTGACAATCAATGATGCGATAGAAATCAATGTACCAACGGCAGAGAACCACAATGTAGTAGATGAACCGATAGATGAGTTTTGAGCTTTCACCTTATTTGGTTCTACATAGATAATATCATTCTGCTGCAGATAATAGAATGGTGAATTAATAATATTTGCATCATTCAAGTTCATACGATAAGTATGCTTCTCTCCTGCTGCATCCTGACGAATCAATAATACATTGTCACGCTTACCATAGATAGTTAAGTCGCCACACTGTGCCAAAGCTTCAAGAATACTCATCTTCTCCTGTGGAGCATAAATAATTCCTGGCTTTTCTACTTCACCTAATACAGATACATGGTAACTGCCCATGCGAACCGTAACAATAGGATTTTCTTTTTCCGCCAGATAAGGCTTCACCTTATTCTTGATGAGATCTTCAGCCTGCTTCTTGGTCAAACCACCGACATGCAAGGTTCCAACAACAGGAAACTCAATATTACCATCATTATCAACCAGATATCCTTGCAGGGAACCACTACCATAACTCAGCTGTCCGCCTGTACCCAATGTTTGAGAGACAGAGAGGTTGAAAGGCATGGCAGCCTTTGGATCTGTTGTAATTACTGTAATTGTAAGTTCGTCCTTAGGCATAATCTTGGCTTCATAAAGCATTCTTGAAGCAGCCAAGCTGATAGAATCTGCATTTTGGAAATAAGCTACATTCTTAGTACTTCCACAACTGCCAAGTACTAAGAGCATAGTCAAAGCGACTAAAACTGAACTAACGAGTTTCTTCATTTTCTAAAATTTTCGTTTTAAAATATTGGTGCAAAATTACGGTATTTTTTTGAATACTGCAAATTTTTGCACCAATAATTCTATTTACGTCTATTTTTTTTTGAAATAATAGCCTTTTTTACTTATCTTCGATGCCATTTGATGGCAAATTAAAGCTATAGCTATTATCGAAAATCTTCTTCACTTTATTAATCTCAACGAAGGTTGTGCCTCCACCCTCTCCAAAGCTACCGCTCAGATAAGCAATCTTATCCTCCTCACCTAAGTAGCCTTTCTGGCGAAGCATACGTACCGCAGCAGTAAACATAGCTTTGGTAGAAACCTGATCCTTCTGATGAATTGGAATAATACCATAGCTCAGATTCAACCAGCGCTGGAGTTTCTCCTTATAGCAGATTGCCAATACAGGATTTGGACCACGGAAGGCTGCCAGGTCGCGTGCAGTCTGGCCGGTCTCGCCATCGGTAATAATACCAGCAACACCCAACTTCTTAGTAGCCTCAATGGCAGCATGAGCCAGGAAGAGTTTCTGGTCAATCTTACCATCTTCCATTGGATCAATATCATTCAGTGGAGACTTATCCTTCTCTGCCTGCTCAGCAATACGGGCCATGGTCTGCACAGCCTCTACAGGATACTTTCCGCTTGCTGTTTCACCAGAAAGCATCAGCGCATCGGTGCGATAGAAGATAGCATTGGCAATATCAGTTACCTCAGCACGAGTAGGACGTGGATTCTTAATCATGGTATGCAACATCTGTGTTGCTACGATTACCGGTTTCTGCGCCTTCACACACTTAGAGATGATACGGCGCTGGATGCCTGGAATTCTCTCGATTGGCACCTCGATACCCAGGTCACCACGAGCAACCATGATACCATAGCAGGCATCAATAATCTCGTCAATATTATCTACACCTTCCTGATTTTCAATCTTAGAGATAATCTTGATATCACTGTTGTGAGCGTCCAAGATATCCTGAACTGCCTTCACATCGGCTGCATTGCGCACAAAAGAGTGAGCGATGAAATCAATATCCAACTCGATAGCGAGTTCAATATTTCGGCGGTCTTTCTCTGTCAGTGCAGGCAGGTCGATATGCTCTCCCGGCACATTCACGCTCTTGTGAGCCCCGAGCACTCCCTCGTTCTGAACCTCGGCAACCAGCATAGGCCCCTGGTTGTCGATAATCTTCATATCGAGTTCACCATCATCGAAGAGCAAATCATCACCTACCTTAACATCGGCTGCGATGTCAGGATAGCTCACATTCACAATATCATGAGAAGACTCCATTTCCGGACGTCCAAAGATTTTCACTACATCACCAACATTGTAGTGGATAGGTTCCTTCACACCTGTAGTTCGCACCTCAGGACCTTTGGTATCAATCATAATACCAATATGTGGAGACACGGCTCTTACATTCTTTACGATGGTGCGTATACCCTCTTCTGTGGCATGAGCAGTATTCATACGAACAACGTTCATACCGGCGAAAAACAGTTTTCGGATAAAATCCTGATCACATCTACGATCACTGATGGAAGCGACAATCTTTGTTTGTTTCATATTTGTAATTAACCTTATTGAAATTTCAATGTTTGCGGTATTTCTACCATATTTCTTAAATTGCGTGCAAAGATACAAAGAATTTCTGAAATAAAAAACATCTGAAATACAAAATATATATAAAATATTGGGTTACTTTCAAATTGAAAGCGCATAAAACAGAAAATCTAGCCAATGGGACACTTCTCGTTCCCATTGACTAGATAACAAATCTATTAATCCCGTTGAAAAACAGGATTCTTAATGATCAATTCTAAATTAGATATCCAAGTCTGGCGCCTTCTCAGCTCCTGCTGCTGCCTCAAACTTAGGCATCACATTGAAATTGAAGAGGCCGGCAATAAGGGCACTTGGCATTTTTCTAACCGTCTGGTTATAGTTCTGAACGGCTTCATTATACTTGCGGCGTGCCTCGCTGATACGGTTTTCCGTACCCTCTTCCTGAACCTGAAGAGCCTTGAAGTTCTCGCTGGCTTTCAACTCAGGATATTTCTCGGCTACTACCATCAGTTTGGAGAATGCATTCGCCAACTCACCCTGTGCAGCAGCATATTTCTTCAGGCTAGCCTCAGTAAGATTATTGGCATCCAGCTTTACCTGACCAACAGCAGCACGAGCCTTGGTTACCTCGGCAAAGGTTTCTTTCTCATGCTTGGCATAAGCCTTTACTATCTTTGCCAACTGTGGCATCATGTCTGCACGACGCTGATACTGAGTCTGAACATTAGCCAACTCTGTGGTAGCCAACTCCTGTTTCTCTACCAATCCGTTATAACCACTGAACATCCATAGTACCAGCACAACTACGATGCCCAGAATAATCCAGCTTTTCTTTATACCTCTCTTTGCCGGTTGCATGTTTGAATTCATTGTCTGTTCCATTGTCATTATTATTAATTAATTATTTACTATAAACTATTAACTATAATCAGTCATCACCATCCTCCGCCAGAGCCACCTCCGCTAAAGGTACCTCCGCCAAAAGAACCGCCCGAGAAACCGCCGCCGGAAGAACCGCCACCTCCCATAAAGAAAGGAGGTATCCAGTCATCGTCGTTGTTTCTCCTACGAGACTGATTTCTCTGATTACTCTTCGGTCTTGGCTTCACAATACCGAGCATCTCCAGAATATACCTGATAAACAGATAGATAGGAATACCGAAGAAGATAAGGAACAGGATAATGACCAGGAACCAGTCCTCTTCGTCATTAACCGAACCTTCATCAACATCCGCAATTCCCGTCCGTCCACTTTTCACCTTATTATATATAGCACGGCTTACAGATGCTACTGCCTCGCCCGGATTGCCTTTACGCATATACTTCACGATGCAAGCTCGGGCAATATCATCGCAGTCCACATCGGTCAACTCCCCCTCCAGTCCACTTCCTGGAGCAATAAAGTACTTATGGTCCTCCACCGCGATGACGATAACCAGTCCTCTCCGGCTCTTCTTGTAACCGATACCATATTGGTTGCCCACATCCTGCGCCATCCGGAAGGCATCCTGGTTGTCAACCTTTCCCACAATGATGAGCACATTCTGTACGCCACATTCCAACTTCAGTTTCTGAAGATAGAAATTGGCAGAATCCTTCTGAGCCTTATCAACATATCCATCCGGGTCGGAAACATATTGCGTAGAATCCCTGAGGAAAGGAATCGGTACATTTTTCGCCGTCCAGACCTCCCCAGCCGTCAACGCCAATGCATGAAAGGCAACCATCATCAAAGCCAAAAAATATCTCTTAAATCTCATAATTTCTCTATTTTGGTGCAAAAATACGCAATAAAAACCTTATATGCAAATACTTAGAGCATTATTTTTGCAAAAAAAGCCTTAAGTATTTTGTTATATCATAAAAAACTTGTATCTTTGCACACCGAAATAAAGAATAACAAGTAAAATTAGTAAAAAATAAAGAAATGACCAAAGCAGATATCATTAATGAGGTAGCTATCGCTACTGGTATGCCTAAGAAAGAAGTAGGTACTGTAGTAGAGGCTTTTATGGAAGAGGTTAAGAAGTGCCTCATCGAAAAGAAGGACAATGTATACTTGCGTGGCTTCGGCAGCTTCAACATCAAGCATCGTGCTGCTAAGACTGCCCGCAACATCTCTAAGAATACAACCATCACCATTCCTGCTCACGACTTACCAAGCTTCAAGCCATCAAAGAGCTTCATCGAGGAGATGCAGAACGCTCAGTAATACTGCTGGACAGAAAGAGAGAAATATCATTTTTTATAATAACAATATTTTAAAATTTTAAAATCATGCCAAACGGAAAGAAAAAGAAGGGCCACAAGATGGCTACTCACAAGCGTAAAAAAAGATTACGTAAGAACAGACATAAGAGCAAGTAAGCTAGCATTGTAGCTAGTCTACTATAGCTCTCGGTCAGTTCGTGACTGAGGGGGTGTGTCAGTTCTGATATGGAATGACATACCCTTTTTTTGTATTAATTTAAAGTTAAAAGATTATTGAAGATATGACAAGCGAAGTTGTAATTGATGTCCAACAGAAAGACATCTCTATCGCACTCATGGAGGACAAGCAGCTGGTGGAATACCAGAACGAACCTCGTGAGGCATCGTTCTCTGTGGGCAACATCTACATCGCAAAGGTAAAAAAACTGATGCCGGGTCTTAACGCCTGCTTCGTGGATGTAGGTTATGAACGCGACGCCTTTCTTCATTATCTTGACCTAGGAAGTCATTTTAATTCCTACCAGAAGTACCTTAAACAAGTACAGAGCGACAGAAAGAAACTTTTCCCATTCTCTAAAGCCAGCAAAATGCCTGAATTGGAAAAGGACGGCAGCATACAGAATGTACTCAAAGCAGGACAGGAAGTGCTGGTACAAATCGTAAAGGAACCAATCTCTACCAAGGGACCTCGACTCACAGGCGAAATCTCATTCGCGGGCCGATACCTGGTACTCATGCCATTCGGTGATAAAGTTTCTGTCTCGTCGAAAATTAAAAGCGGTGAAGAACGCTCCCGACTCAAACAACTCATTCACAGCATCAAACCAAAGAATTGCGGCGTTATCGTCCGCACTGTGGCTGAGGGTAAGAAGGTCGCTGAGCTCGATGCTGAGCTGAAAGTCCTGGTGAAGCGATGGGAGGATGCTATCGCCAAGGTACAGAAGACCCAGCAGCGCCCGCAACTTGCATTCGAGGAGACCGGAAGAGCCGTTGCTCTCTTGCGTGACTTGTTTAACCCATCTTACGAGAACATCTACGTGAACAACGAAGATGTGATGAACGAGGTGAAGAACTATGTTTCTCTAATAGCCCCTGAAAAGGCGGGCATAGTTAAGCTCTACACCGGTAAGGTGCCTATCTTCGACAATTTCAGCATTACCAAGCAGATTAAAGCTGGCTTTGGTCGTGTTGTTAACTACAAGCATGGTGCTTATCTCATCATCGAGCACACCGAGGCCTTGCACGTTGTCGATGTAAACAGTGGTAACAGAACTCGTGAGAAAGGTCAGGAAGCAAATGCACTGGATGTTAACCTCGGCGCTGCTGATGAGTTGGCAAGACAATTGCGCCTCCGAGATATGGGAGGTATCATTGTTGTCGACTTCATCGACATGAATCTTGCCGAAGACCGACAGTTGCTCTATGAACGCATGTGCAAGAACATGCAGAAGGACCGTGCCAAGCACAACATCCTGCCATTGAGCAAGTTCGGACTGATGCAGATTACACGCCAGCGTGTACGTCCGGCTATGGATGTGAATGTAGATGAAACCTGCCCTACCTGTTTCGGTACGGGCAAGATTAAGTCGAGCATCCTCTTCACCGACCAGTTGGAAAGAAAAATCGACCGCCTAGTCAACAAGATCGGCGTCAAGAAATTCACTTTGTATGTGAATCCTTACGTGGCTGCCTTCATCAACAAGGGCTTCATTTCCCTGAAGCGCAGATGGCAGTTTAAGTATGGTTTCGGCTTCAATGTGATTCCTTCACAGAAACTGGCATTCCTCCAGTACGAATTCTACGACAAGGACAACCAGTATCTGGATATGCAGGAAGAACAGGAAACAAAGTAAGTTTTTAATTATCAGAAAAAAGCTCCATTCGCATCTGATTGCGAATGGAGCTTTTTTATTTTGTTTTTCTACACCTTATTATATATAGGGCATTTTAGTACTCTATCTCATTATTCACCATCTTCTCTGTATCCCAAGGTGCAGGAGCACCGCCGAGATAACGATGGAACCAGTCGAGGTGCGCATTGTAATAGAGCGGCATCGACTTCAGGTTGCTTGGCCAGTGACCATCATACTTCAAGACTATCAGTCGCGAAGGAATGTTCAGGGTCTGCAAGGCTGTGAAATACTGCAAACTCTGGGTATATGGTACACGATAGTCCAGCTCGCCCGTCATCACGAGGGTTGGTGTTGAGAAGTTCTTGATGTATGAGGATGGCGACCACTTCTCGTAGAGATCGGAATTATAAGGCTGTCCCTCTAACTCAAAGTTAGGAAACCATACTTCCTCAGTACTGCCCCACATAGAGCGCAAGTCATATACGCCCATCATGGAAGCCAGACACTTGAATCGCTTGGTATGTCCCTGCAGCCAGTTCATCATGTAACCGCCATACGACCATCCCATCGCTCCCATCCTCGTGGAGTCAACATATTCCAGGGTTGCCAATTTATCGGTAATCTTCATCACATCCTCAAATACCTTTCCGCCCCAGTCGCCGGAAATGGCACGGGTAAAGGCCTGACCATATCCCGTAGAACCGTGAGGATTAGGATAAGCCACCACATAACCGGCAGCAGGATAAACCTGCCAGTCGCCACGGAAGGAATTCATCCACTGCATCTGTGGTCCTCCATGCACATTGATGATAAGCGGATATTTCTTGCTGGCATCAAAGTTGTGTGGCTTTACGATGAATACCTGTACCTTGTCACCACCAGCGCCATCTACCCAGATACTCTCAGATGGACGGATATCCACTTCATCCTCCAACTGCTGGTTGAGGAAGGTAATCTGCTGTTCCTTGCCGCTTGCTACAGGAGTTCCATTCCACTTCTTCATCTGCTGGCGATAGAGAGCCGATGGCTTGCCTGTCGTGCTATAGGTATAATATACCATACCCTTATTGTCGAAATCAAACTCCGAGATGGCCTTGCCCGTCAATACCGGCGAGATGGTTTTTCTGGCTATATCGAGCTTGTAGAGCGGCTCAGCGCCCTGTACCTGACCGAGGAAGAAGATACTCTTGCTGTCGGGAGCCCATTTGTAATCATCTACCCAGTTGTCAAACTTCTCTGTCAGGATGGTAGACTTCTTTGCAGCCCGGTCGTAGATAGCAAGACGGAAGCGATCAGACTCATAACCAGGCACTTGCTGCAAGCGGTAAGCGATATACTTGCCGTCAGGCGAATAGGCTGGAGTACCATCCCAAGCCTTGTTCTCCTTCGTGATGCAGACCGGTTCTCCCCCATTCACAGATACCGTCCACAGGTCGGCATTGGTGCTAGCCTCCTGATGCTCATCATGATTGGATACAAAACAGATCTCCTTGCTGTCAGGAGAGAATTGATAGGTGATTCCACCCCCAACCACGAATATCAGCGAATAATTGCCCGGAGTCAGATCCTTGTAAGTCTTCGTCTGTGTGTCGAAAAGGATAAGGTGATTGCATCTGCCATCATTATAGCTCGTCCAATGACGGTAGAGCAACTTGTCGGCGATATGCGCCTGTACAGGTCCCTGCTCCTTTTTCTCCATCCGGGCCTTGTTAGCCTTGGCATCAGCTCCCAGGTCGGGATATACTTCTGCGGTAAAGGCAATGTATCGCTCATCCGGAGAGATGACAGGACTACCGATACCCAACTCATAATCAGTTACCTGTTCCGTCTCACAGGTAGTCAGATCCATGCGAAAGATCTGAGCTGTCCCTTTCTCATAATTAGTAAAGAAGATACTCTTTCCATCCTTGCTCCATACGGCAGAACTGCTCTTTCCATCCTCGGTAAGAGCCTTGGCGTGAGAGCCATCCGCATTCATGATGTAGATATCGGAGCCAGACTTCTGGTTCTTCAGGTCAGAAGAACTGGCGGTATAGCAAACCGTCTTACCATCAGGCGAAAGGCTCACCGAAGATACGCCCTTCACCCTGTACAAATCCTCGATGGTAAACGCCCTTTTCTGAGCGTTTGCCGAAAGCAGCGCCATCACGAGTGCTGCCGAAAACATCAATCTCTTGTTCATATAACCTATAAATATTTATTTTTCAGATGCAAAAGTAACAATTATTTTTGGATTTTCTGCAACCTTTTCACTACTTTTATCGTCTAAGCCATAAATAACATTGATAATAACATAAAAAAGAAAGGAAAAGATTATGATTTTGAGTACAACTTTACTGGTTTTCCCAGCATTTAAAGGGGTTCTCTGGGGCTTGGACAACTTGAAAATGCCGCAATCATGCACCATGTTGCACAATTGCGGCTCTTAACGCTGAAAATAAACTGAATAAATACTGCACGGAATTATGGCAACACTGAGATTATATCTAGACACAAGGGTAAAAAGGCAGGATGGTACGTTCTCCATCCGGCTTGCTGTCAACCATCATGGTGGGACTGCCTTCATTTCCCTCAACCAATACTGCAAGAAAGATGAATGGGATAAAAGGGCTTGCAAGGTGCGCAAGCGTCCGGATCGTGATGCTATCAACGACTTCCTGCTTGACCGTCTTAATTTCTATAATAGAATGATGATGAAGGCGCAATGCAGGGAAACTTACCGTGGCGATATTACGGCTAGGGAACTCCGAGACTTAATCATGCTTGAAGCCGAGCCTGCAAGGGAGAAAGTCGCCCTGCTTCGTGATGGCTTCATTGCCTACGAGGGCAGGAATCTGAAAAAGAACACGATAAACAGATATAAATATACTTGGGCAAAGATTGAAGCTTTCCTTGGGAAGGAAAAAGCGGCTCTGCTTACATACGATGAGATAAACCGCTCTTGGCTTGAAGACTTCGATGCGTTCATGGCAAAGGAGGGCTTGTCTAGGAATACCAGAACCAGCAGGATGCTCTGTGTCGCTGCTGTCTTCAAC
>OMCS01001151.1_pt1 | contig 12455 bp, 10 predicted proteins | sample 1674241 | NCBI WGS metagenome assembly OMCS01 (sample SAMEA103958153, study PRJEB25191) | human gut metagenome
CCAGCTGCCACAGCCAGGGAGTGCGGGAATGTTCACGGGTTCCGGTGTCGGAAATATCAAAAACATAGCGCAGGCGGGGTCTGTCCCCGGAATCGTCCACCAGGGCGATACCCTTGGAGCCACGGCGCACATAGCGGCCCATTTTTTCATTCCATAAATCATACTCCGCACAGGCGGTAGCGTCGGGGCGTTGGGCATAGATCAGCAGCTGTTCATGGAACGGATACTTGTAAAGGCGGGCAGCAGTGGTCAGAAATCCCGCCCATTCCTGCCAGCTGCCAGTGAGCTGGGTCGCCACATGGTCGGCCATCTGCCGGTAAAATTCTGTTTTGGATGGCATGGTTGTTGTCCTCCCTTCGTGTTAAATGGAAATGGGGCGGCATTTTACGCCGCCCCGTTGGGTGTTTATGAAATGCTTATTCATCAAAATCCGGGTACAGTTCCAGATGGGAAAACTCGGCATCGCTCATAGCCTGGAGCTTCATCAGGGCGCTGTCGGTCAGTTCCCTCAGTTCCGTTTCCTCCGGCGCAAGTTCGCCGCGCATCTCGGTCAGAGCCTCCATCAGCCCGGTGCGGCTGCCGGTGTTGTAAATGCACATCAGGTTCATTTCTTCAAAAGTAAAGTTTCCCATATCAAAGCTCCCTTTCTGCGCTCTTTTTAGGCGCTGTCTTTTTGTGTTCCGTCCGGGGCTGGCTTTTCAGCTGCTCCATGACGGACTTTTTCTTGTCCCGTTCCTCCCGGTGGACAGCTTCCGCTAAATCCATGAGAGAGATTGGCTGGCCGCTGCGGGCCTGCTGTTCCAGCTGCGCCACAGTCGGCTCCTTTGGGCCGTTGTTGATGATGCCGTCGATCATGCCGTAGTCATCCTCCAGCATCATTTCCGCATTTTTCAGCGGATTGTCCGGCAGGAATCCGGGAATCTCGGTGAAACCAACGCTGTCGCAGTAATGACAGGATACCTTACCGTCCTGCTTGATGGCAACGATGTCGCTGACGCTCAGGGACGGGCTGTGAAAATCCACAGGCTTTTTCAGGTTGAACTGTTCATACAGCGTTTCCAGCTGCTCCATAGTGCTGCCGGAACCGTTCAGCGGGGCGGTGTAGATCAGGTCATAATTACTTCGGTCCACGGCCAGATTGTGCGATTGCAGCCAGTCCAGATTCATAAACCGTACATTCTGCGGATCGTCCCGGCTCACCTGATAAATGGCAAAGCAGCTGCCCTCATGGGCAAGAAATGCCTGCTCCCGTTCCAGCTGCCGGTCCTGCCGTTCCAGCACCTTTTCATGGAACGCCGGACTTTGCTCCCATTCCTCGTGTTCCACACCGAAAAGTCCGCCATGCTCCATGATTTCCTGCGGGTCAAACACCATGCTCTCCGTATTGTCCTCATGCAGCACATAGACGGTCAAACCGGCAGCGTCCAGTTCCAGCGCCCGTTCTCTGGTGACAGGCAGCATTCCATCGTAAAAGTAGCCGTATTCCTGCATATCCGAAACAGATACTTCGCTGTCGGGCATGGGGTACTCATCCAAAGACTGTTCCTGAGCATCCGGCAGCTGGGTGGCGGTTGCTTCTGCGGTCTGCTGGCTGACCTGTTCCTGCATTTGCTGACAGGCGGCATCCTGCAAGGTCTCAATCATAGACAGCGGGGCATCCTGAATCGACGAATTTTCCAGTTCCAGCTCCTCACAGATCTGCTGGACAGCGGCGGAACGGGACAGTTTCGGGGCATCCAGCTGGCCGCCGTCCAGTTCTTTCATGGTTTCCTTGTCATAGAGGGTATAGTCCCAGCCGGTATCGCACGGCTGAATGTGCAGATAGGTGGCATCGTCCAGAAGAAACAGGGCTTCCTGCGATATATCCGCCTGTTCCGGCTCCTGTTTGGCGGTCAGGTCAATGCCGCGCTCCTTACAGATTTCCTTGTAGTGGCGTTCGATGTTGTTAATCAGCTCGCAGGAAGTCTTATTGATGGTCTCCAGACTGGCCCGCAATTCTTTCAGTTCTTTGCCCTTAGACCAGGAAGCGATGTAACCGAAACTGTTCTCGCCGGTCTGGATGCCAAAATACTGGCAGACTGCATAGGAAATGCTTTCTGCTTCGACTTCCTCTGTGCGACGGTCTTTTTTCTGCTCCTGTAAAAACTGCGAGAGGGTAAGCATACCGCCGTTAAAATTCAGTCCGGTCTCATCTGTAAAATACAGCCTGCCTTCTTCTGGAAATTCCAACGGAGCAGTCAAAATAACAGAACCAGTGTGATTCACCATCACTCTTTCCTCAACACAAATTGGGGAACCGGGGTCGTCATCCGAACCGCGCAGGTCATAGCAATAAACGCCTTCGGGCAGATCATCACGGGAAATACGCCCGTTGGAAAACAGGGCGGGTTTCTCAAATAACTCCACCTCCTGATATTGCTCGTCATTGTCAATCTGAATCTTTTTCTGATTATGGAGCTTGCTGTGTGCAATTTCATGGACAGTGGCAGAAACGGTCTGCACCTCGCTCATGCCTTCCCGGATGGCGATGCGCTGCTGGTCGGGGGAAAAATAGCCGTCCGTGTTGGCGGCCATCGGCTCAAACTCGATGGGAACCGGGGCAGAGCGCCGCAGGGCTTCCAGAAAGGCTTCATAGTGCGGCACAGTCCCCGAAAGGCTGGAGGACAGCTCTGGCAGGGGCTTGCCATCGGTCTGGCTCACATCAAACACCTTAACCGGGCGAAACATGGGGATTTCAATTTCTTTTTCCTCCATGACCGCCTTACCGTCTGCATCCAGAATGGGGGCATGGGTGTCCGGGTCGCGCTTCATTTCCTCGATTTTCTTTTTGTAGGGCGTGGGGGCGATGATGGTGATGCCATGCTCACCCTTTTTCACATGGCGCTCAAACTGGTTTTTCCACTTGTTGAACCCGGCCACCAGCGTAGCTTCCGGCTTCTGCATATAGATGAGCATGGTGTTGTTCACCGAATAACGGTGAAACTTGGACATGACGGACAGATAGCGCATATACTTTTCGCTCTCGAACAGCTCCTTGATGCCCTGTTCGATACCCGCCGTGATTTCCTGCAACCGTTCCCGGTTGGTGGGTTTATTCTCAGCCATGATTTTCAATCTCCTTTCCAAGTGTGTGATTTCTGCTGTGTGTTCTGCAATCCATGCCTTTTGTTCTTCTTCACTTTCATAAAGAAAAAGGTCCAGCAGGTACTCTACATAGGGTTTCTTCTGGATTGCTTCCACAAAGCGGGGGTGCGGTTCTTCCTCCGGTGTCCTGGGAGAACGGTCGGCTTCCCATTTTTTCAGCAGATAGTAGTAATCGGACAGTACGCGATAACAGCGCTGCCGGTCCTCCCGAAACTTCCGTGCCTCGGTTTTCTGGTGAACATAGTTCCTGCGGGGCGGGGCCTGACTGTCATAGATCAGGCCAAAATCCTGCGCCAGCTTCTCGGCGGCTTCTTTGGGGGACAGGTTGTAGAGCCGGGCGGTCAGGTCTATCACATCGCCAGTGGCTCCGCAACCGAAACAGTAGAAATATTCTTCGTTCAGCTTCATGCTGGGGTTCTTATCATCGTGGAAGGGACAGCAGGCCATGCCGCCCCTTTTGACCTCAATCCCATATCGTTCTGCGGCTTCCCGAATGGTGATAGACTGCTTGACCGTCTCAAATACATTTGCGCCCATCGTCAATCAGCTTTCGGTTTGGGGATGGGCGGCCTGTACCCGGCAGCCTTGGCCCGTTCACTGGCAGCCTTGCGGCGCTCGGCGCTGTATGGCTCCCGAACGGACACACAGCGTTTGGGAACCGTAAAATTGTGCTTATCCTTTTTGCAGACCTGTTCCGGGTGCTTTTTGGAAAGGCGGGTCAGCTTCTCCATCAGTTTTCGGTCATGGGTATAAACTTCGGCGGTGTCCTCGGCCTGATTGTAGAGGAGAATGGTTTCCTGTTCATAAAGGGAGAGCTTCATTTTGCACCGCCTTTCTGCCGGTCAAATTCCAGCTTGAAGTTGGCGTACCGCCCATCGTCCTCCAGAACCACCGTGGCATCATAGGTCTTGCCGGTCTTTTCGGAATAGCAGCCGGTGATCCTTGCGCGGCCATCCTTGAGCAGCGCTGTCACCAGCGCCTTGGTAGGCTGCTTTTTCTTCATGGCCCACCATTTGTTGTTTTTCCAGATGGCAAATTTGCAGGATTCTGTCTGGCAGAAGAATCCTTTTTGTAGTTCCGCCACATCACCGCCGCAGCGGGGGCATTTGCCCACCACCTCGCGGGGTGGCGTGAACAGGTACTCAGTCCCCTTGATGACCTGATAGGTTCCCACCAGTTCCCGGAGCATGGCGCAGATCCCACCCATGAAGTCCTCCGGGGACAGCTCGCCGCGCTCGATCTCGCTTAAACGGTGTTCCCATTCAGCGGTCAGCAGGGGCGATTGCAGCTGTTCCGGCAGCACGGTGATCAGGGACACCGCATCTTTGGATGGCATGAGCTGCACAGCTTTCTTACTCTTTTTGCGCTCCAAAAAGCCGGTGGACACCAGCTTTTCCAGAATCCCGGCGCGTGTGGCGGGAGTGCCAAGCCCTTTGCGCTCGGCATCGTCCGGCATTTCCTTTGAGCCGGCAGTTTCCATCGCGGAAAGCAGCGTATCCTCGGTGAAGTGTTTGGGTGGGCTGGTTTTGCCCTCCTTAACAGCGGCATTGGAAAGAGGCAGCGTCTGACCCTCGGTTAATTCAGGCAGAGCCTTGTCCTCAGCTTCCGGCTCCGCATTTTTCAGCGCAGAACGGTAGGCAGTGTCCAGCGCCCGCCAGCCGGGGCGTTTCACCGTTTTGCCCTTGGCGGTAAACTCTGCACCGGCACACTCCACGGTGACAGCAGTTTCTGAGTAAGTATGCGGTTCCGCCACCGCGCACAGCAGGCGCAAGGCTACAAGTTCCAAAATCATCCGTTCACCCACCGGCAGACCGGACAGGTCAGCGTTTTGGAGATTGCGGGTAGGGATCACTGCATGGTGGTCGGTCACTTTTTTGTCGTTGATAACCTGAGCCGCATCACAGGAAATGGCGATTCCTTTGCGAAACGGCATGGCATTGGCAACCAGATTGACCAGCACAGGCAGGCTTTCAGCCATATCGCTCGTCAGATAGCGGCTGTCCGTGCGGGGATAGGTGCAGAGCTTCTTTTCGTACAGATTTTGGAGGTAGTCCAGGGTTTGCTGAGCCGTATATCCCAACAATCGGTTGGCATCTCTTTGGAGCGTGGTCAGGTCATAGAGGGAGGGCGGCTTTTCCGATTTGTCGCGGCATTCCACCTTTTTGACCGTCACATCCGCACTCTGGCAGGCGGCTTTCAGCTGCTCAGCAGCAACCTTATCCGCCATGCGCTCCCCGGAAACGGAAAAACCGGGCAGCTCCAGGACTACCGTGTAAAACGGAACCGGCTTGAAGGTGTCGATCTCGGCTTCCCGCTGGACGATGAGGGCCAGCGTCGGGGACATGACGCGCCCGATGTTGAGGGTGCGGTGGTACAGCACGGAAAACAGTCTTGTGGCGTTGATACCCACCAGCCAGTCCGCCTTGGCGCGGCAGAGGGCCGCATCCCGCAAGCCGTCATAGTCCGCACCGGGGCGCAGGTTCGCAAAGCCCTCCCGAATAGCGGAATCCTCCATCGAGGAAATCCACAGCCGCTTCATGGGTTTTTGGCATCCCGCCAGCTCATAGACGCTGCGGAAAATCAGTTCGCCCTCGCGTCCGGCATCACAGGCGTTTACCACCTCGGTCACATCCGGGGCGTTCATCAGCTGTTTCAGCACAGAAAACTGTTTCTTTTTGTCTTTACCCACCACCATCTGCCAGTGTTCCGGCAGGATGGGCAGATCGTCATAACGCCACTTGGCATAGTCTGGGTTATATACATCGGCATCCGCCAGCCCAGCCAGATGACCCACGCACCAGCTGACCCGCCAGCCGTTACCCTCCAGATACCCGTCTTTACGGACGGTTGCGCCGATCACGGCGGCCAGACTTTGTGCAACAGACGGTTTTTCAGCAATCACAAGTTTCATCATCTTCATCCTCCCATTCTTCCCGCACAGGCGTGTGCAGTTTTTTCTCAATGCTGTTTTCCTCATCCAGCAGCAGGTCATAGCCGAACCGGTAGTCATAGCGGTACAGCTTTCCCAGCAAATCGTTGATAAGGATACGGCAGGCCAGAATGACACGGGTTTTGTCCACCTGCAACAATCGGTAGCGTTGATAATTGCTGTAATATTCCTCATGGCGGCGGGTACGGCGGACGGTTTCCTCAAACAAAATATCCACTGGGTCTTGGCAGCCGTCCTCTTTTTCTCCCTCCATGCAGTTCAGAAGTTCCATCACCATAGGGAAGCTCCGTTCATCCATTGGGGCTTCTTCTGCCAGAAAGCCTACCAGTGCGGATAAGAGCAGGCGGGCGGCTGTCTGTTCCCGGTCTGTCAAAACTGCCATTGTCTGCGCAGCATCCGGCAGGAGCGTTTCTTCCACAAAATCCGCTGCGTCGCCTGAATAAAGCTGACGGATGGAATCTATGGACAGGGGAACCGCTGCGGCATCCAGGGAGAAATCAAAAGGTTCCTCCCGTGTGGGCTTTTTCCGAAATTTGCTCCACACAGTTGAGAGAATGTCGCTGCCAAAATAGACGGCGATCACCAGCAGGTCAAAAACCGCAAGCAGCTTAATAAATGTAATCAGAATACTCATTTTTTTCGTTTCCTTTCTTTGAGCCATCGTTCCATCTCACGGTGGCAGACTCCCACACAGGGCTGACCATAATTCCCGCAGCCATAACAGGGGTGGCTTTTGGGTAAAGAGAGAGGACGGGAAGTTTCCTTCCCGCCCTCCGGCCTGCGTGTCATCATGCGTTCATAGGGGCTGTCGGTGAACCGGGTCATGGGGTCTCATCCTCACTTTCTTCACCGCCGCCCCTGTCAGCGTCCAGCTCGCCCGATTCCTCGTCCTCCAGTTCCATTTCTTCCTCATCCGGCAGTTCCTCGCCGTCCTCATAGTCATAATCGTCTGGATTGCTGTTGTTTTTGTGGTTGGCTTTACCCTTAATAAATTTGAAGTAGGCAAAAGCAGCGCCGCCCATCACAGCCAGCACCAGCAGCAGGACAGCCGGATTTAACCCTGCGGGTTCTTTTTTCTCCGGTTCCGTGGGTTCCTTTGGCGGTTCCGGTTCCTTGCCGGTACAGCCGGTCATATCCGTACTGCACACCTCGCATTTGGTGTTGACTGCACCGGCTTCACATTTTTCCGTGCAGTTGCAGACAGCGGGCGTTTTCTCGGCGGATTGCCCGTCCTCCATCAGCGCCATCAGGTCGGCTTCATCCACCTGATTTAAGAAATGGACGGCGGTCTCCTTGTCCTCGTTGGCACGGTCAATGAGGATGTAGAAATAATTGCCGGATTTTGTGGTGACGGTGATGAGCTGCTTGTTGCCGCCGAAATCATCCACCAGGGCAGCGTTGCCCTCCGGGGTCAGGGTAGGACTGTCCTCAGTTTCTTCCACCACATTGGTATCGTTGGTGGCATCCTCCGCCGGGGGCTGCTCCGGCCCTTGAGCAAAAGCGGTGACAGAAAAAACACCCATCAGCACCAATGCGGCGCAGAGGGCGGAAAGGGTCTTAAAAATTCTCTTATTCTTCATGGGCGGTGTCCTCCTGTTCTTCATGAGCATCCATACCGGGTAGTGTGCCGCCGGACAGCATGGCGCTTAACTGCTCCGGGGTCATACGCAGGGCGCGCACCATCTGGACGATCTCCAGATTTTCCGCTTCGGTTTTCTGCGCTTCCAGCGATTTCAGCTTTTCCTGATACTCTGCGATTTTCTCACGGGTTTTCGTAATTTCCCGGTCAATGCGTTCGATTTTCGTAGCCATAATCAATCACTCCTTATCAAAAGATTTGTCACCAGTTCATCAGACCGTAGCCCTTGATGCACTCGTAGTTCACATCGTAGCTTCTGATTTTGCAGGCATCGCCGCTGTTTCCCTCTACGGTATAGACCCGGCTGCCGTCTGTGCCGATGACGATGCCCACATGGTCGGCGCTGCCGTCCAGATCCCAATCGAAGAAGATGGCGTCGCCGGGGGCGAGGTTGTCATAGCCCCGTGCGCCCCATTGTCCATGGGACTGGAACCACGGGATGCCCTGGGACTGGCAGGCGGCAAAGCGCGGCTCGGATAATCCCATCTGCCCATAGCACCAGGACACAAAGCAGGCGCACCATTCCACGCGGGAATTGAAACCGTACCAGCTCCAGTAGGGCTGACCACCCACATTTCCCACCTGACGTTTGGCCAGTTCCACCAGCTCCGGGTTGCCGGGGCGTGTGCCGTTTACAAACTCCACACCGTCCAAACTCTCGGAATCACTGGTATTTGTGGAGCCGCCGCCGAAGATCAGCGGCTTGTTGCCCAGCGTCTGCCGGTACACCTGATACATTTCCAGCTGCTCCGGGGTCAAAAGCTCTGTGGCAAGAGAGGAGATGGGGCGGCTCTCCAGCTTGACATGAAGAATCCGGTATTCGTATTCGTGGGTGTCGCCATCCTCGTCCGTATAGGTGCGAATCTGGATTTCCTCGGTCAGTGTCAAGGTGTATTGGGCGGAAAACACGCGCTCCAGTTCGCCCTGGGCGCTGGACTGAGTGTACCCCTGCAAGACGGCGGAGAGAAACGCCGCCAGCTCATGGGGGTCATGCCCGATCATATCCAGGTCATAACGGTATTCGTCATATCCCGGATGGCTGCTTTCGATGTTGTCGATCTCGGCTTGCAGCGCCGCTTCTCTGGCGGCGTAATCGGCCTCCACCGCAACAAGTTCCGGGTCATCCGACGGATAGGTAGAGCCGGAAATGGCAGAACCGATGCTCTGCGCCATCATGGAGCAGGAGGACATGGTGTTGAGCAACAGGCAGATGAGAAGAAAAATCGCACCTACAAGCAAAAAGCCTTTTTTATGGCGCATAATAAATGCTCCGGCCTGCTGTGCCTTTTCCTTAACAGTTTTTGCAGTCTTGCTGGCAGTTTTGGCAGTTCCTCCGGCGGTGTTTCCGGCGCGCTTGGCGGCGGCGTATTCCTTTTTGATGGTCTGTTTCTGCTGCCAGCGTGAAAACGGATTGCTGGTAAGCTGGGGATTTTCCCGCAAAGACTTCTGGAACAGGGCGTTTACATTGGCCTTTTCCAGCTTTTGCTCCGCCTGTGCCGCCTTGCGGTAAGGTTTCAGCTTGTGGCTGCGGTAGCCCTCCCGAACAAGCCTAACGCCGGTCTCTGCGGTTTCCTCAGACTTGTGGGCGCTCTCCACGCCCACATTGTCCTGTTCCGTTTCACGGATTTCCTTGTGGAGTTTTCCCAGCGCCGCATCTCCCGGAGCATCCCGGACCGCATGGGACAGCTTGGAGGGCGGTTTTTTCTTGTCCTCCAGCACCAGTTTGGTGGTCACTTTGCCGGTCTTAGGGTCCACCGTTTTTTGCCGCACCTGCTTTTTGGGGATTTTCGCCTGCGCCCTGTCTGCTTTGGCGGCAGCCCGGTCTGCCTTGCGGATGGGCTTTTCCAGCGCCGGGTCAGAGCGTTCCTCGTCTGTAAAGTGCAGGCGCGGTTCCTTACGCATACCAGCCACCCGCCATCAGGTCATCCAGCAGAACGCAGGTTTCCGCATAAACCGGAATCTGAATGGTTTCTGCCGGAAAGACCGTTGTGGACAGGAAAATCGCCATCAGGGTTCCTCTTGCCATGTCCCGATCCTGAATCGGGCTGCCAATAAACAGCTTGGGAACATCCGGTATGCCCTCTGTCCAGATATGGTGAATCCGGGTAAATCCGGCATAGCCCTTGGGTGTGAGACTTTTTGCTGTCTTTTCCTGCTCATAGCAGTAATGGACGGCGGCGCGAAGCAGTTCCACCATCTGCTCACATCCGCTGACGGCGGCCAGAAGCAGACCTGCGCCTTTTTCAATTTCTTTCTTTGTCATGCTGTTCATCCTCCTTTTTTAAGTCCAACGGTTTGGTGGTCATTATGGCATAGAGTTCGGTGTTTTTCGGGAAGTGGTCCACGAAGGGCAGGATGGTGGAGCCGTAGAACAGCAGTCCTTCACCCTCGCCGGAGTGGGTCACATAGCTAAGCTGGTGCGTAGAAATGCCCAGCTGTTTGGCAAGAATCTGCCGGTCTCCGCCCGCCTGGTTGAGCATATACACGAAGTCGGAGTTTTCAAAGATGTTCTCCACCTCGCGGCTGCTCAAAAGGTCTTTGACGTTCTGCGTGATACCGGTCGGGATGCCGCCCCATTTACGGAATCGCTTCCAGATTTCCACCGTATAAGCGGCGGTCTGTTCCTCTTTCAGCAGCAGGTGCATCTCGTCGATGTAATAACGGGTGGATTTGTGGGCGGCACGGTTGATGGTAACGCGGTTCCACACCTGATCCTGTACCACCAGCATCCCGATTTTCTTCAGCTGCTTGCCCAGTTCCTTGATGTCATAACAGACAATGCGGTTGTTGATGTCCACATTGCTCTGGTGGTTGAACACATTGAGGGAGCCGGTTACATAGATTTCCAGCGCTGTGGCGATGTACTGCGCTTCCTTTTCGTCCTGCGCCCGCAAGAGGTTATACAAATCCTCCAGAATGGGCATATTCTCCGGGCGCGGGTCGTTCAGATAGTCCTGATAGACCAGCCGCACACAGCGGTCGATGATGGTTTTCTGCACCGGCTGCAAGCCCTCCTTGCCGCCCACAATCAGCTCGCACAAGCTGAGAATAAAGTCGGACTTGAGGGACAGCGGGCTTTCATCGTCCGAATAGTCCAGGTTCAAATCCATGGGGTTGATGTAGTTGGTGGAAGTAGGCGAAATCTTAATGACCTGCCCATGCAGACGCTCCACCAGAGGGGCATATTCCGCCTCCGGGTCGCAGATGATGACATCATCCGAAGTGAGCAGAAAGCTGTTGGCGATCTCTCGCTTGGCGCTGAAGGACTTGCCGGAACCCGGCGTACCGAGAATCAGACCATTGGGGTTTTTCAGCAGCTTGCGGTCCACCATGATGAGGTTGTTGGACAGAGCATTGATGCCATAGTACAGAGCTTCTTTCCCGTTCTGGAACAGTTCCTGCGTAGTGAAGGGCACAAAGATAGCTGTGGAACTGGTGGTCAGTCCGCGCTGAATCTCAATCTGGTTGATACCCAGGGGCAGGCAGCTCATCAGCCCTTCTTCCTGCTGGAAATCCAGACGGGTCAGCTGGCAGTTGTATTTCTGTGCGATACTGGATGCCTGGAACACATTGTTGTCCAGCTGGCGGGGGTTATCCGCCGTGTTCAGCACCAGAAATGTCACAAGGAACATTCGCTCGTTGCGGCTCTGCAAATCCTGCAAGAGCTTTTTGGCCTCAACACCATAAGTGGCAAGGTCGGAAGGGATGATGTCTATGTCGTATCCTGCTCTGACAGCTTTTTTCTGTTCCTCGATTTTGGATTTATCCAGATCGGTGATTTTCCGCTTGACCGTCTTGATGGCCTTGATCTGATCCACCGACTGGATATGTAGGCTGACGATCAGCGAGCTTTCCATGTCCAGAAAATCAGCCAGCATCCGGTCATTCAACTCTGGGGCCAAAATTTGTACGAAGCTGACGGCTCCGTACTTTTTACCCATGCGGAACTGCTTGCCGGTGCGGAACTCAAAGGAGCTGGGGGCGATAAAGTCCTTGGTGGACAGACCGCTGGTGGAGAGCCAGTCCCACTCAAACCGGAACGGCAGCTGCTCATCCATGTGGAAGATACCATGCAGCTGGGCAAGCCGCGCCTTTCCATCCAGCGTTTCCGCCGCTACGCCCAGCCGCTTGAAGTTATTGAGAATGTCGGTCTCAATGCGCTCCAAACGGGGCTTGGCCGCCTTGATGCTGTCCGCGTCAATGCCAAAGGTGAGATACTTGGTTTTGATGAGGCCGTTGTTGCCCTTTGCCAGCTGGTTTTGCAGCATGGTGGTGTACTCCACCCGGATACTGTCAAAATCATCCCTTTGAAGGGGGATGTTGATGGCGCGGGCAAAGGTTTCCTCCGATGCTGCAAGGTTCAAAAAAGACAGCTCAAACTGAATCGAGCTGTCGAAGTAGTTGAGAAAATCGCACCAGCCCTCGAAGATCGCGGTTTTATCCTCGTTCTGTGAAAGCTGATAATTGATGTCCTGAAATTGAATGGTTTTTGTGTAGTGACCGTCTGATACCCGGCAGATACCATCCGGCCACATCCGTTCATAAGGGATGCTGTCCTGCGCGGATTTTTCCTTTTTGTCCGTGCGGTTAGCGCGGGCAATGGCAGCTTCAATCTGCTTTCTGTCGGCGCGGGACAGCTTTTTCTTTGTTTTGACCGGCTGCACAGCTTTTTCCTCGGTTTTTCCGAACATCCGATGCAGCCATTTTTTTATTGCGGTGAAC
>OMCS01001166.1_pt1 | contig 12327 bp, 10 predicted proteins | sample 1674241 | NCBI WGS metagenome assembly OMCS01 (sample SAMEA103958153, study PRJEB25191) | human gut metagenome
GTCTAATTTCAATACCCGGAGCTTTGGCGAGAGGGTGGCCATGAACATGCCTATTCAGGGCACCGCGGCGGATATAATAAAGATGGCCATGGTAAACGTGCATAAGCGGCTGGAGGAAGAAGGCCTCAAGGCAAGGCTCATACTCCAGATACACGATGAACTTATCATAGATACCCCGTTTGACGAGGAACAGCGGGTGCGCAAGCTGCTCGCGGAATGCATGCAGAACGTAATGAAGCTCAAGGTGCCGCTCATAGCCGATGTGAGCTCGGGCCACAGCTGGTTTGATACCAAGTAAGGAGAAGCATATGCGCATTGGCCTTACAGGAGGCATAGCGTCTGGAAAAACCATGGTGTCGAGCAGGCTTGCCGAGCTGGGAGCAGCGGTGCTTGACGCCGACGCATTTTCCAGAACGGCCGTAGAAAAGGGCAGCGAGGGGCTGAAAGAGATAGTCAAAGCGTTCGGCGGCGGAATGCTGGATTCGGACGGATGCCTGGACAGGCGAAAGCTCGGCGCGGCAGTGTTCGGCGACGAAGCTGCGCGTCTGAGGCTCAACGGCATACTGCACCCAGCCATACGTGCCGGAATGCTGAGGGCCGCAGAAGCTGCCGAGGAGAGCGGCTTCAGGGTAATCGTCTTTGACGTGCCGCTGCTGATAGAGTGCGGCTGGCAGGAAATAGCAGATGAGGTATGGCTGGTGACGGCCCCGATGGAAGAACGGGTACGCCGCATAATGGCCAGGGACGGGTTAAGCGAAGCGGCGGCAAAGCAGCGCATTGCCTCCCAGATGAGCGACGACGAAAAGAAGCCCTTTGCCGACGTGATAATAGACAACAGCGGCGATATTGAGCGGCTTTATGAGATGACTGACAGGCTGTATAGACAGGCTTTGGAGAAAGATGGCAGCAACCAGAGGCAAACCGGCGGGGCAGAGAAAAAGCCAAGCCAAAAAGAAAAGGCGTAAAAGCGCCAACATAAAATGGGGAAGGGCCATATGCCTTGGGCTTTGTGCGCTGGTGGTGCTGAGCGCCCTTGCGTGGCAGCTCAGCTGGCTGCTGGAAAAGCGGGCATATAAGCTCCAGTACAGCGCGGAGATAAAAAGGTATTCCAGAGAATTCGACATAGATCCATATCTCGTGGCGGCGATAATACACTGTGAAAGCTCCAACAGGCATACGGTAGTGTCCCGGGCAGGGGCAAAGGGGCTGATGCAGATAATGCCGGATACCGGCTTTTGGATAGCGGAAAAGCTGGGCGAAGAAGATTTTTCAGAGGATGAGCTGTTTGAGCCAAAGGTGAATATACGCTTCGGCTGCTGGTATTTGAAATATCTGCTGGACAGCTTTTCCGGAAACAGAAAAACTGCAGTGGCCGCATACAACGCGGGACCGGGAAACGTAAGGAAATGGCTTAACGATGAAAACTACTCCAAGGGCGGCGAACTCGATAGCATACCCTTCAAAGAAACCGCCCAATACGTTGAAAGGGTACAGCGGGCATATGATAAATACACAAAGCTATACGCGAATGAACTGGGTTAGGAGGATAGCGGCGTTCGCCATGGCGGCGCTAAGCCTCGCCATGCTGGGCTGCTCAAAAGGCGGCGAGCAGCAGAAGGAAACGCTGGGGCTGGACATAGACGTGCCTATAACCGAGGAGACGCTGCCCGCAGCAGGCGGAGAGATAAAGATGTATATCCCTACCAATGCGGACCTCACCGACCCGCTTTCCGTAAACACAGAGGAGATGATGAATTTCTTTTCTCTGGTATACGAGAGCCTTATAACCATAAATAACGACGGAAAGCTAAATCCGGAGCTGGCTGAAAACTGGACCAGCGAGGACGGCGGCAAGACATGGACAGTAAACCTTCGCACCGGGGTTACATGGCATAAGGTGGGCAGAAATTTTACAGCCAATGACGTCACGGCCACATTCGAGAGGCTGAAGACGCTGGGGGAGGACAGCTACTATTACTACGCCGCCCGGGATATAGAATCCATAGAGGCTATAGACAACACGACTCTGAAGGTGGTAATGAAGGAAGGAGGCTACGCCTTCCTGTATGCTATGACCTTTCCTGTAATGATGAACGGTGAGCCGTCAGCATATCCACTTGGGACAGGCCCATATTATTACGATGGTTACTCCGGGGAGAGTTTACAGCTTACTGCCAATGATGGCTGGTGGAGGCAGCGGCCTTATATAGACAAATTCCTCTTCATCGAACGCGACAGCAACGATACTGCCCTTGCTTCATATAATGCGGGCCAGCTGGACGTGGTGGCCACATCTGCCACTACCGTAGGCAAATACCGCCAGGACGGAATAACAAACGTGCAGGACGTGATGACGCAGAATGTCGAGATAATGCTGGTGAACAGCAATTCCCAGTCGCTTAACGACGTTAAGGTGCGTCAGGCTCTCGCATGTGCGCTGGATCGGAGCAAGATAATCTCAAATATTTATATGAACCGCGCTCAGGCCTGCGATGTGCCAATAGCGCCGGATTCATGGATATATGAGTCAAAATCAAAACTGTACGACTACAACACCGTAAAGGCGCTGGAACTGTTTGCGGCGGCGGGGTGGACGGACAGCGACGGAGACGGCAGGCTTGAGAAAAACGGTATGTCCCTCACCGAAATGAGCCTGAAGATACTGGTGAACGATTCTACGGACAGCACACGCAAGAACGCTGCCGCGGCCATAGCGGAGCAGCTTGAGGAGCTGGGCATAGCTACCGAGATAGTCGCCGCACCCTTTTCCGTGGCGTCAGATAAGAACGAGTATACCGACAAGCTGGCGGCGGGGGAATACGATATCGCCCTGGTCGGAATAAATGTCGGCAGAGACGGCGACATGCGGGACGTAATGGCACGGGACGGCAAGGCAAATTACGGCAATTACTATGATGCGGAGCTGTATGAGCTCGCCTGCGCCATGATGAAAGCCGGAGACGAGGCCTCATACCGCAGCGCTGCGTCAAAGTTTCAGCTTGCCTTCGCGGAAAGGCTGCCGTTCATACCGCTGTATTTCAGGCTGGACAGCATAGTATGCGCTGCCGAAATAAAAGGCATGACGGACGTGCGAGAACCGGATATAATGAGGAACGTGGATAAGTGGTATATATACACCACGGAAAAACAGAAATAGCATTATTGGAGAGACGATGGAAAAGAGAAACGTGACGGTATCCGCCATAGTGGCGGCCATTGTACTTATAGGCGATCAGCTCAGCAAGCACTGGGCGGAGACGTGGCTTCGGACCAATGGCGAGTATAAGATATGGGACGGGGTGCTGCACCTGCGTTATGTGGAAAACCGGGGCGCGGCCTTCGGCATGATGCAGGGTGGAAAGTGGTTCTTCCTGGCGATTACCGGTATAGCCTGCGCGGCGATGCTGTATTTCCTCATAAAGGAACGCAAAAGGCTGCATTTTATGATGACCTTTTCACTTGCGCTGCTGCTTTCCGGCGCGATAGGCAACCTTATAGACAGGGTAGCCCTCGGCTACGTCCGTGATATGATATACGTGGCGCTTATAGACTTTGCGGTGTTCAACGTAGCGGATATGGCGGTGACTGTAGGCTGCTGCCTTCTGGTTCTGGACCTGCTGTTTTTCAAGGGGAAGAAGTATATGGAAATGATGGATAAAAAGCCCCAAACCGGCGAGAACAGCTGATAAAAATGGCAAAGCTAAGGATCGAACAAGGCGGCGAAACGGAGGAATTTCAGGAGCAGGTGTTTACTGCGGATAAGGCAGGAGAACGGCTGGACGTATTCTGCGCCCGTGTAAGCGATAATACCCGCTCTGCCGTGCAGCGCATGATAATCAACGGAGACGTAACCCTCAACGGCGCGCCCGCAAAGTCAAAGGACAAGCTGAGGACAGGCGACGCCGTGACAATGGCCTTTCGCCCTCCTGAGGAAGTGGATATAGTGCCGCAGGACATACCAATAGACATAGTTTACGAGGATGCGGACATAGCGGTAATAGACAAGCCCAAGGGAATGGTGGTACACCCGGCTCCCGGCAATCCCAACGGCACGCTGGTAAACGCCCTCATGTATCACCTTGAGGGGCTTTCCGGCATAGGCGGAGAGATACGCCCGGGCATAGTCCACAGGATAGACAAGCTGACCTCCGGCCTTGTAGTCGTGGCGAAAAACGATATGGCTCACACCTCCCTTGCGGCGCAAATGAAGGACCACAGCGCACATAGAACATATATCGCAATAGTGGACGGCAACATAAGGGAGGACAGCGGCACCGTGGACGCCCCTATAGGCAGGCATCCGGTAGACCGTAAAAAGATGGCCGTGGTGCAGGGCGGTCGCAATGCCGTGACTCATTGGCGGGTGCTGGAGAGATACGGCGCGTATACGCTTATAGAGGCGAGGCTGGAGACCGGCCGTACACACCAGATAAGGGTACACATGGCATACATAAAGCACCCCGTATCGGGGGATACGATATACGGCGCGGCAAAGCCGAGGCTGGGCCTTGACGGGCAGGCGCTGCACGCCGCAAGGCTGGAGCTCACACATCCCCGCACCGGCGAAAGAATGGTTTTTTCCGCAAAGGTGCCGGAGTACTTCAGAAGCGCACTAAAAAAGGCGGGAAGGACCGGGGAAAAGGACATAGAGGATACCTTAAAAGAGGCTTTTGGGGAGAGCTGAACCTATGAGCGCTAAGGACAGGAAGGGCAGTAGGGACAAAAGGAAAAACAATGGCAACGCGCTGGCAGGCACGCTGTTTACAGCGGCAATGATATGCTGCTGCGTGCTCATATACCTGCTTTCCAAAGGCGGCAGGAATACCGCCAAAGATACCTCCATGGAGATCCCGCCTCAGCCTACCGCCCAAATGGAAAGGGTATATCCCTCGGTTCAGGTGTTCTTTGAGAGGGCAAAGGGCTACGGCTTTGATGCTGAATACACCGAGGATGACGGCTATGCGCCGGACAAGGGCTATACGCTGAAGCGCGGCGGCCTTGACGGCGGGGCGCTGGTGCTGTCTATGCGGAATATGGGCGTGTGCGGCTTTACCCTGATGATACCTGCGGCGGCCAAGCCGGACGATCTGCCCGATGATCCCACGCCGGTGGAGCTTTCGCTGTATGAGCAGCGGCTTGGCAGGTATGAGGCGGAAAGCGCATGGCTGGATACAAACCTCGGCAGCCTTATAAGCGGAATAGACGTGGGCAGCGAGGTAACGTACGCGGACAAGGCGGATATGCTCGCGCTGATATGGCAGGCCGCAAAGGACGGCAAGGCGAAGGATATAAGCGGAGACTGGGGCAGGTTCTCCGTGAGCCGCAAGGAAGGTACGGATGGGAACGAAATATGCGTATCATTTTTGCTTAAAGACTGACGTATATAAAACTAAACCAAAGCTTAATCAACATTTGATGGGTTTGTAATACTTTTGTGATGAAATAGCTTATGGGGCAGGTTATAATAAACCTGCAAGTGAGAAATGGTCGGTCCCTTTCAAGGCTACCAAAGATTTTGCGGCTCCTGTCACAAACGGGAGCCGTTTTTCGTTGCCTGAAAAACGCTTTTGCATTAGAATATAAAATAAGATCGTTATAAATTGGGAGGTCAGATATGGACTTCATAGATAGATTTACAGAGGGAGCCCGCCGGGCACTTGCATTGTCTCAGGACAGCGCCAAGGAGATGGGACATAATTACGTGGGCAGCGAGCATCTGCTGCTGGGACTCATAAAAGAAGGCGAGGGTGCGGCGGCACGCGCTCTGGCGCAGCTGGGCATACGGGAGGCGGACGTATCCGCACGGGCGGACGAGCTGGTAGGCCACGGGGATTACCACTTTACCGACAGCTTCGGCTATACCCCCCGCACAAAGAAGATACTCGAATTGAGCCTCTACGAGGCCAAGTCGCTGAAAAACAGCTATATAGGCACGGAGCACATACTGCTTGCCATCATACGGGAGAAGGACTGCGTCGCAGTGCGCATCCTGGAGGATCTTGGCGTGGACTTTACGCTGCTGTATCAGATGCTTGCAGGAACCACGAGGAAGCCGGAAAGCGCAAGAGCTCAGGCGGAGGAGGAAGGCACCCCGGTATTGAACAAGTACGGCCGCGACCTTACCAGGCAGGCGAAAAACGGCGAGCTCGACCCGGTGATAGGCCGTGAAAACGAGATACAGCGCATTATACAGATACTTTCGCGGCGGACCAAGAACAATCCGGTGCTAATTGGAGATCCCGGCGTGGGCAAAAGCGCGATAATAGAGGGACTGGCCCAGCGCATCGCTTCTGGCAACATACCGGAGCTACTCAAAAACAAGCGGGTGGTGACGCTGGATCTTGGCGGTATGCTGGCCGGCACAAAATACCGGGGTGAATTCGAAGAGCGCATAAAGGCCGCCATAGACGAACTCATCGAAAACAAGAATACAATACTCTTTATAGACGAGCTGCATACCATTGTGGGCGCGGGGGCTTCGGAGGGCAGCATAGACGCTTCCAACATCATGAAGCCCGCATTGGCCCGCGGCGAGATGCAGGTGATAGGCGCTACTACACTTGACGAGTATCGACGCTATATAGAAAAGGACGCGGCCTTGGAGCGGCGCTTTCAGCCAGTGACGGTAGGCGAACCCACAAAGGAAGAGGCGGTAGAGATACTTTTCGGCCTCAGGGACAGATATGAGGCCCACCACAAGGCCACCATCACCGACGAGGCCATACGGGCGGCGGTAGAGCTTTCGGACAGGTATATTTCGGACAGGTTTTTGCCGGACAAGGCGATCGACCTTATGGACGAGGCGGCGAGCCGCGTGCGCCTCGCGGCATTTGTAGCCCCGGTCGGAATGAAGGAGCTTGACGGCAAGCTTGCTGAGCTGCTCAAGGAAAAGGAAGAGGCGGTGAACAATCAGAACTTCGAGAGGGCGGCTGCCATAAGGGACGAGGAACGGGCCATACGCGATGAGATGACCTCAAGAAAGGCCAGCTGGGAGCGGGAGCGGGAGGGCCGCAAGTGCATCGTAACGGAAAACAGCATAGCGGAAGTAGTGAACGCATGGACGGGCATACCCGTGAACCGGCTCACGGAGGACGAGAGCGAGAAGCTGCTGCACCTCGAGGATGAGCTTCACAAGCGTGTCATAGGGCAGGACGAGGCGGTGGAGGCCGTAGCGCGGGCCATACGCCGGGCGCGGGCAGGACTCAAGGATCCCAAGCGCCCCATAGGCTCATATCTTTTCCTCGGTCCGACGGGAGTGGGAAAGACCGAGCTTTCAAAGGCGCTGGCCGAGGTGATGTTTTCGAATGAGGACGCCATGATACGTCTGGATATGTCGGAATATATGGAGTCACACAGCGTAAGCAAGCTGGTAGGTTCACCTCCGGGCTACGTGGGCTTCGACGAAGGCGGACAGCTTACTGAGCGGGTGCGCCACAAGCCCTACTGCGTGATATTGCTGGACGAGATAGAAAAGGCGCACCCGGACGTGTTCAATATACTCCTGCAGGTGCTGGAGGACGGGCGGCTGACAGATTCCAAGGGAAGGACAGTGGACTTCCGCAACACAATAATAATCATGACCTCAAATATAGGCGCTGCGGCTGCGGCGGGCCGGAACACCGTAGGCTTCGGCAGCGAAAGCAAGGCCCTTACCTATGAGCGCATGAGGGAAGCCATGATGGGGGAGCTGAAGAAGACCTTTTCGCCGGAGTTCCTGAACAGGATAGACGAGATAATCGTGTTCCACCCGCTGGAGCAGGAGCAGGCGGCAAAGATAGTGCGCCTTATGCTAAAGGGCGTGGCTGATAGGCTTCGTGAGCGTGGTATAGATCTGACGTTCTCGGAGGGCGCAGTAGAGCAGCTTTCCAGGGACGGCTTTGATCCCGTGTACGGCGCGCGGCCGCTCAGAAGGGCCATACAGCATCAGGTGGAGGACAGCCTCAGCGAGGAACTGCTGTCGGGGAAAATACGCCTTGGAGATAAAGTAAAAGCGAAAGCCAAGGGCGGAAAGCTTGCCTTTGAGAAAACGCATTAAAAAAAGTCAGGTATTATTAACAATTTGTTTAAGGTATCCGGGGTTGCAAAGTGCGAACTTGGGTGTACAATAAAAAAGTACCTTTTAGGTGTATTTTTGACAACAGGTGCGAAATATGAAGGCATTGACGAAAAGGACAATTGCATTACTGCTTTGTATTACGGCGCTGATGAGCTTTAGCGCCGCCTTTGCCGTGCCTGTGATGGGCCATGACCCATACCCTGTAAAGCCGGGCGGGAATACGCCGATTCCTCAGGCCACGGATACGCCTGAGCAGCCCCTCAAGGACGTGATCATAGGTATAGACCCCGGCCATCAGTTCAAGGCGGACAGCGGACAGGAGCAGATATCTCCCAATGACGAAAAGACCACCAAGGACCGCATGACAAGGGGCTGCACTGGCGTCCGCTCCGGCGTCAACGAATACGATGTGAACCTTGCCGTGTCCGTGAAGCTGATGGCGCTGCTTCAGGACGCCGGTGCTACAGTAGTCATGACGCGCACAAAAAACGACGTTTCGGTTTCCAACAAAGAGCGGGCTGAAATGATGAACGATGCGGGAGTGGATTTTTGGATAAGGATACACTGCAACAGTTCAACGTCAAAGCTGACTGAGGGCGCGCTGGTGATAGCGCCGTCAAAGCAGATGACCATAGGCGCACAAAGCGAAGCACTGGGCAAGGCGCTGCTCGATGAATTCTGCGCTGCTACAGGCGCAATCAACAGGAGTGTGATCTATTCCTCCAGCCAGACCGGCTTTAACTGGTCGGATAGCCCGGTAGTGACCGTCGAAATGGGGTATCTTTCCAATCCGCAGGAGGATACGAAATTATGCCGGGCGTCATATCAGGACGCATGTGCCGCAGGTATTTATAACGGCATAATAAAATACATGAATGGGAGGGACGAGCAATGAAAAAGATAACGGCGCTCGTCCTTGCAATTATAATGACGGCTGCCTTTACGGGCTGTGCCCCGAAAGAGGAACCGGCGGCCATCGAGGAGCCCCAGGCAACGCCTGAGCCGGAACCACAGGAAGTCGAGAGCACAATAGAGCAGAACCCGGTGTCGGCGTTCTATACCGGCTACAAGTCAGCCACAGAAGCCATGGAAGCGCTGTTCCGCAGCCGGCTGGAAGACGATAAAAGCGCGGAAGCGGCGGATACGCTGCTTTACCTTGCGGATCACGACATGCGGGTATCGGAAGGCAACGCTACCTTCGGCTGGCTGCTCTCCACGGATACGGCGGATCAGTTCGCTTCATCTGTGACGGGCGCGGCAGAGGGCAAGGGCTCCATAGCCCCCCACGGAATAGTGATAGACGATTCGGAGGAGGAATCCGAGGAAGCCGAAGCGGCAAAGACCGATGATGGGACTAATACCGAAACGATGCCTATCATTACGGAAAATCTTTCTCTCGCTATACCCAATGGTGACGGGGAAGAAGCTGATGCGGTCGGCGATGAACAAAAATCGGGATATGATCTGAAATTTGAGTATGCTGATGGCACAGTGCTATCGGGCAGCCTGAATGATTCGGTATTGAGCTTTTATGTGGAAGGTCAGGATAAACACAGCGTCACCATAGAATTTCAGGACAACGTATGGGTATCTACCGTCACGAGGGACGACGGTACCATTACCACGTTAAGGTGTGATGTGGACGGCTTCCATTTTACCGTATCCAAGGCAAAGGGCGCGGATGTGCCTGACGAGAAGGTATACGTCTGGCTCAGCGACGGTACCGGAGCAAAGCGCGAGGATATTTCGGCATAAATCAAAAGGACGGCAGCTGCCGTCCTTTTTAAGTCGCATGTTCAGTCCATAGCCACGTCTGTAAGTATCCAGCCCAATCCTGCCGAAGACTTTATGCCGGTGCCGCAGTAGTGGCATATCTTGCTGCCGACTATCGGTAACGGTGCGCCGCAGTTGGGACAGTTGAAGCCCCGCACTTCGCCGTCCACATTGCCGTCATAGGCTGCGATGTATTTGAGGGTCAGCCTTACGGGACGCAGCGCGTCACGGGAATCGAGATATTCTGCCGCCGCCTGAAATACCAGTATGCGGTCCCGGCCCCTGTCGTCGTAGTCGGACAGCGCCGCATTGTACACCTCTATGCCGCCCTTTACGTCTGTGGGCAGGGAGTAGGCCAAGCGTTCCCTGAAGGAATCGGACACGCCCTCGTGAAACAGTGTGTGCCCTTCCTTGGCGCTTTGCAGGTATATACGTGCGTCCTTCTTTACGCGGTTGAGAACCATTGCGGGATTGTACTCCGGAAAGTCCCGCTTTATCCTGTCGAGAAACAGGTCGCCCGCAGAAGAAAGGGAGCGTATCTTAGGCCTTTCGACAGCTCCGGTGCTCTTCAAGGCGGAAAGTATATAGGAGAGTATGTTGCCGGCATTGTGAAAGAAGCGCATGGCGGGTACTGCCACGCACAGCAGCACAGCGCCTATTATTATGCAAAGTACCGTGCTTCCGCTCATACGCTTACAGGCTCAGTATCTTATCCAGTGCGGGCTGTATTGGCGCTGTGTCTATGCTTTCGACTTTGCCGCTGTCGCAGGCCGCTGCGGCGGCGGGATCTATAGGCAGACGGGCCAGAAGGGGTATGCCGTAGGTAGTGGCTATCTCTTCCACATGGCTGTCGCCGAATACTTTTATTTCACAGCCGCAGTCGGGGCAGGTGAAGTAGCTCATGTTTTCCACGATGCCCAATATGGGGATGTTCATGAGCTCCGCCATGCGCACCGCCTTGGCAACTACCATGGAGACCAGGCTCTGAGGGGAAGTGACGACTATTATGCCGTCTACAGGCAGGCTCTGGAATACTGTCAGTGGTACGTCGCCGGTTCCCGGAGGCATGTCGACGTACATGTAGTCTATATCCTTCCAGACCACTTCGGTCCAGAACTGCTTGACGACGCCCGCTATGACGGGGCCGCGCCATACTACGGGGTCGGTATCGGACTCAAGCAGCAGGTTTATGGACATGATATCAACGCCGTTACTGCTCCTGCAGGGGAAGATGTGGTTCTTGCCGTCTCCCAGTGCGTGCTCTTTGATGCCGAACATCCTGGGTATGGAGGGACCAGTGATGTCCGCATCCAATACGGCGGTATTGAAGCCCCGCTTATTGGTGGCGGAGGCCATCATGGAGGTGACAAGGGACTTGCCTACACCACCCTTGCCGCTCACTATGCCTATGACCTTCTTCACCCGGCTGAATTCGTTAAGCTGCTCCTTGGGTATTTCGCGGGAGCCGCAGTCCTTCTGGCCGCAGCTGCTGCAATCATGGCTGCATTCGCTCATTTTTTCGCCTTTCTCCCGCCGCTTTTGCGCCGGGTCGTATATGCAATAAACTAATGATACAATATTACAGCACTTTTTGCCGCGCGTCAAACAGATAGATTAAAGGCGGGGAGGAATAAATATGTAAAAATGTAGTGAAATAGTGGTATAATATGTGATATCATATAATGCGGTTTGCCGGGTATGCCGTCCGGACGCCGCGGTACATATAATATAGTGCGGGGATACCCCCGACGAAATATGATACGGAGAGATGATAAATGATATATCTTGACAATAGCGCTACCACACGCACCATGGGCGTTGCGGCGGAAGCGGCTAAAAAATATATGATGGAAGAATTCTTCAATCCTGCGGCGGCCTATTCTCCCGCAGTGCGGGAGGAAAGGGCGGTAAACGGCGCGCGAAAGACGATAGGCAGCGCCATAAACGCGGGGCCGGACGAGATAATATTCACCTCAGGCGGCACTGAAAGCAACAATATGGCAATACTCGGATCCCTTAAAGCAATGCGGGGCAGGGGCAGGATAATAGTCGGCTCGACCGAGCATCCTTCGGTATATGAGGTATATAAATCCCTTGCCTGCCAGTACGACGTTGTCGAAGCGCCGGTGGACAATACCGGCATGATAGACCTGAAAAGGCTGGAGAGCCTCATCACCCCGGACACCCGCCTTGTATCCGTGATGCAGGTGAACAACGAGGTGGGCGCCGTGAACGATGCCGAGGCGATACGCAGGATACTCAGACGCAGGGCTCCGGAGGCGCTGCTCCATGTAGACGGCGTACAGGGCTTTTTGAAGGTGCCCTTCGATGCGAAAAACTGCGACATGTATTCGATAAGCGGACACAAGATACACGCCCCTAAGGGCATCGGCGCGCTGTATCTCAGGCAGGGCACAAAGTTCGCGGGCGGTCAGATAGGCGGCGGGCAGGAAAGAAACCTGCGCAGCGGCACTACCAATACGCCCGGCATAATGGGT
>OMCS01001168.1_pt1 | contig 12309 bp, 10 predicted proteins | sample 1674241 | NCBI WGS metagenome assembly OMCS01 (sample SAMEA103958153, study PRJEB25191) | human gut metagenome
TTTCCATTCCGATTGCAGACTTAAAGCCTACTGCACACTGGATTACAGAGGCAAAGAGCAGCGACGACCAGAAAGCATCTGCTAAAAATTCCGTAACTTTCAATTATTACGGTTTGGAGTGCAAAATTTCCCAGAGCATTTTAGCGAATGTAGTAACGCTGAAAATGTTTACTGATTTGTTTGTACCTATGGCAACAGAGGCAATGGTAAAGGCTATTGAAATTGCCATTTTCAACGGTACAGGCGAGGGGCAGCCGCTGGGCGTTCTGAAAGACAGCAGGGTAACAGCTGTAATTACTCTGACACCGGAAGAGTACGCAAGCTGGAACGGCTGGCATAAGGTAAAAGGCAAAATGAAAAAGGCGTACAGAAACGGCAGCTTTGTTATGAACCAGTCCACTTTTGATACTGGCATTGACGGTATGGAAGATAAGAACGGGCAGCCTATTGGACGCACAAACTACGGCGTAAACGGAGAGGAAACATACCGTTTCATGGGTAAGAATGTGGAAACTGTAGAGGACGACGTTTTACCGAGCTGGGACGACGCAAACGAGGGCGACGTAATCGCAGTATTTATGAATTTCTCTGATTACGTTATCAATACCAACATGGAAATGCAGGTAGTGAAGTGGACAGACCACGACAACAACAAGATTAAGAATAAGTGCTTAATGGTAGTGGACGGCAAAGTAGCTGACGCTGCGGGCATTATCTTAGTTAAAAAGGGCGTAACAGCAGTGTAAGAAAGCGAGGTAGAGCATGAAAGGATACTTAGACGCAAAAGAGCTGGAAAGCTATAAGAAAGAGGATTTGCAGGAACTGGCAAAGCAACTGGGCGTAGATGCAGAGGGAACAAAGAAAGAAATTGCTGCACGCTGCGCAGCCGTCGAGGTAGATATACCAGATAACAGCGAGCTTACGGAAGAGGACAAAAAAGTAGCAGCCGAGGCAGCGGCAGAGGCAGCAGCCAAAGCCGAAGAGGAAAAAGAGGCAGCAGCTAAAGCCGAAGAGGAAAAGAAAGCAGCAGGGCTGGTAAAAGTAAAAGCACAGCGTCGTTTCCTTGACAAGGAATTAAACCAGATTAAGGATACTGGGGACGAATACGCAGTAAGCAGAGAACGTGCAGCAGTTCTGGAAGAGGCAGGCGTAGCAGCAGTAATAGAAGAGTAAGAAAGAGGGTGCAGGCTGTGACAGCAGATACCACAACATTAACCGAGAAAATGCGGGCGGCGCTGCGTATCAGCAGCACCAGTGAGAAAATCACAGAGGAAATAAACGACTGTATAGCTGCCTGCAAAGCTGATATGAAAAACGACGGCGTAAAAGTGATAAAAGAGACAGACGGGTTGATTATCAGAGCAATTACACTGTATTGCAAGGCAGAGTTTGGTTTTAACAATGCTGCGGAACAATTTAGAAAGTCATACGACGCACTTAAAATGCGCTTATCTTTATCAGCAGAATACAACACAGCGCCGCAAGTGTCCGAAACGGACACCAACAGCACAGAAAGTGGGGTGTAAAGCGGTGGAGTGGCGTTTCAGATGGATTGCTTACCTATGCGCCAAATGGAAAAGTTGATTTAACCAATTTTAAGGATTATGAGAAGTCCAGGGTATCCTTTCAGGGAATGCCACTTAAGAACCTGGCAATTGCAATGTTACTTGGTGTATTTGCTATGACGTTTGAGATTTTCGGTTATCTGGCATTGTGCGATTGGATGAGACAGTATTCCGAGACGTATTATATGATTATGTATATTGCAACCATTGTTATGTTTATTAATCTTGCATTGCATCACTTGTTCTGTTGTCTTGTTGAATGGTTCTTTGTGAAGTTGAATCTGACGGAAGAGGCATTACATGCCGTTTGGGATTTCTTCAAGACAACATGTTATACAATGTACTTAGGCTATCTCGGTATGCTGGTGTTTGCAGTTGCTTTTTTTATCGCAGTTGTAACAGGAACAACATCCCTTCCTGCATGGGCATGTATCTTTAATTTGCTGCCACTTGCAATTGTGATTATGCCGACCAAGCTGCCTGCAAAGGCGAATGTAATTGGAGCTATTATGTTTGCAGGACTTCTTTTCTTCATCTAAATTCATTACACTTCACAGCGTAAGTGAGGGACGTGCGAAACGGATAGAATATGAAAGCAGTTGTACGATGATATTAGTTACATCATACAATTGCTTATTTACTGTACTGCGTTTCGCACTGTTTTTGTCAGAATCCACTACGCTGTGCTTATCGCCACACCCGAGCCCCTCTGACATTGGCTCGGACGGAACATAACCATTAGCGATATTGAGTTGTCTGCTCGTTCTGGTTGACCAGAAAAATATCAAATGCAAGAGCAATACAATTAGCATCCATAAACAGTCCAATGGTAATAATGGGATTCGGACGGTTTTCATTGTTTTTTCTCTATTGCTTACATTCGTTTTCTTCCTTAATCACAGATAAAACCGTATAAACATCTTGAATCTCATACTTTGGCGGTTTCCTCTTTTGCGCATGCGTGTAAGAAAACGAAAAAATGACAAAAAAAGCAGGTTTTATGAGACCTGCAAGTGCCTTTTGGTGATTTAACTGTCAAATTCTCGGTTATCTGTTTTTCGCGTGTATGAAAGTACATAGAATTCTGTTCGTTTTGCTTACAATATTTGTATGGACTTTATATTACGTCTATGATATAATTGCGGTAATTGGATTTGAAAAACGTAATTAAAAATATTAAAGGGATACATATGATGCATTAGGAAATGTGGTATCTGTAACGGATGCAGATGGAAATGTGATAACGAATATGTATGACAGCTTTGGTAATCTTATTAAGCAGATGAATGAGTCTACGAAAGATGTAGCTACATATGCTTACATTGGAGGTAGATATCTTGCAGCTTCTTCGGATGCATTAGGAAATACAGCAACCATGACATATGATTCCATGGGAAATATAGCAACATTAACAAATCCGAATGGAGGGGTAACAAGTTATACTTATGATCTGAACAGCAATTTAACTGAAGAACGGATTGGAGAAGATTATCATATTGGGTATACATATAATGCACAGAATCTTGTGGCATCCAAGACGAATAGCCGGAATCAGGGGACAGTGTATGTATATGATGCGGTGGGACGAATTATTCGACAGACCGATGAAGAGGGGGTGATTGAGTATAGTTATGATGCAAACGGAAACGTGCTTACAGTTACAGAGACAAAGGGAGAAAATGTTTTTACAATTACAAGAACCTATGATGGCTTAAATCGTGTTACATCCTATGAGGATGGCAAGGGTAAGAGAATTGGCTATGTTTATGACAAGGTTGGTAATTTGACAGATGTTATCTATCCGAATGGCAAGAAAGTGACCTATGTCTATGATAAAAATGGAAGTATTAAGAAACTGACAGACTGGGATAAACGCATAACAACATATGATTATGATGTAAACGGAAGATTGATTAAGACAACACGTCCGAACGGAACGGTAGAAACGAGAGCATATGACAAAATGGGGCGTCTTACTCTGATACTGGATAAGGCAGGTGGAACAGAGGTCAACCATCAAGAATATTGTTATGATGCGGCGGGAAATATTACAGAAACAAAAAGTCTTGGCAATAAGACATTAGAACATTCAGATGTATCTGATGTGAAGATGACGTATGACAAGAACAACCGACTGATTACATACAATGGAAAAGATGTGGAATATGATAAGGATGGCAATATGGTTTATGGACCATTACAGGGGAAAATGGTATCATTCCTATATGATTGTCGAAACCGATTGGTTCAGGCGGGAGATACAACTTATGAATATGATGCGGAGAATAACCGGATAGCAGAAATAAACGGAAGCAGACGTATAGAGTATGTGATTAATACGCAGCCGGAATTAGGCCAGATCCTGCAAAGCATATCCATTATGGGTAACCGGAAAGAGGAAACCTATTATTATTATGGCAATGGATTGACCGCACAGGATAATGGAACAGATTATCTGACATATCATTTCAATAATGTAGGAAGCACTATGGCTGTGACGGATGAAAAAGGAAATATTGCGGGAACATACGAATATTCACCTTATGGACAGATTCTTCATAAAGAAGGAAATGCTAATATAACATTTCTATACAATGGGCAGTATGGTGTTGCCACAGATGAGAATGGCTTATATTATATGCGAGCTAGATATTATAATGTTGACATTAAGAGATTTATCAATCAGGATGTTTTAACAGGAACATTAGAAAGAATCAGCAGTTTGAACAGGTATGCATATGTGGAAGGCAATCCGATTAATTATTTGGATCCGTTCGGATTGGAAGCGTATGATACCACAGTGCTTCATGAAGTTGCAATGATTGCGGGCTTGATATCATTTGTTGCATCAAAAATATGTCCTAAAATAGCAATCATAATAGCAGCAGCAGCTAATGGATTTGATATTGGATTGTATTTATATGACTCATTTTATGATATAAAGCAGGGTGAAATGGATGAATTTGCTAAGAATTTAAAAGGAATTGCTATTGACTTAATTGGAATTGTAACGGCAGGGGTGACGAATGGATATTTTAAGGCAGCAGAAAGTGCTGCAAATTATAAAGGAATTATGTATGGATACGAACAACAATTAAGTATGCTTTATGATAAATGGCAATATGCAGATAACGCTGTGTCTAACGGAACGGTAGCATTACAAGTATTATCTAAGTTTTATTTGTTTCTAAAAGAAAAGGTTATGGGTAATGATAAGAAAAATGAAAAAACATTATAAAGAAATAAGTGGTGAGTAAGAGGTTGACTAATATATGAGAGATATTAATATTTCTATCAAAGCAATAAACAAAATTTTATATGTAGCAATTGTGGCGTTTGTGTTGACACTTATACCCAATCATGGCGGAATTCAAAGTTTTGAATATGGCAATTACTATATAAACAAGGAAAAATATAATATTGTCCAAGCAGAGATCACAGATGTCAAGAACTTTGAAATTGATTATCGAACGATTGTGTTATTCGAGTTAAAGAAGGAAAAAGTACGATATCAGGTGGACAATATTTGCTTTGAAGGATATATGATAGGATATCCTGAAAAAAACAAGGGAGATTTAATACAAGTTGCAGTTAATAAAAAGAATTCTAAACTCAAACGGTGTGTTCCATATAATTTTTCGCCCGATGATAAAAAATTATATGAAATAGCATTTGAGATTGTAGTGGGAGTGTTATTATTAACTGTTCTATTACATATAATTGCAAAGCTGTTTCAAAGAGTGGAAAAAAGGAAACTGGAAAAAGATAGCCAGGAATCTTACGATTATGCATATGAAAAGAATAAAATTATAGAAAAGTATCATGTTGACAATTATGCCAGACAAATTGATGAAGACGCATTAATTCAACAATATCATATATGTATCAATGAAGACTATATGTGGTGTTTAATGAATTTACCGGATACTATCTTGGTGGACATTGGTTTATTACCAATAGAAGGGGAGAAAACAATTGTTAGTGAGACACTGGAATTGAGAAAGAAGGGATTGCCGTTACAATATTATGTCATAGGGCAGGATGCAGAACTTAATTATTTGTGTCAGTGTACAAATTCTTCGCAATTATATATTTTTTCTTCGAATCTTGGAATAACAAAAACAAAATATTTGAACATATACGATTATATTCTGGCACAAATAAAATAAGTTACATATAGGCATAAACGGGGAGAAAAGATTATCGCATTATATCCGCTCTTTTATACTGCAAAAATAGAACAATGTAGAAAGGAATTAGGTTGGCACTAGATTTATCAGGAAAAACATTTTACAGGACAAGCATTGTTGATTCCAATATTTTGTGTTAGAATATACAGTCGGTATATTCATACATAACAGATGAACATACAGTAAGATTAAAATGTAGGGGGCATAGAATGGATTGGCGAAGATTGGTTCAATTATTGAAAAATCATATGGTATTTTTGCAGACGCATAATTTCCCGGATCCCGATGCATTGGCAGCGGCATATGGTATGCAGGTATTTCTGAAAGCAAATGGTGTAGAGTCAACAATATGTTATGCTGGTAAGATTGAGAAGAACAGTACCAAGCGTATGATTGATGAGTTTGGTATTAAGGCAATACACATTGATGATATTCCGAGAATGGTAGAAGAAGATTATATTGTGACGATTGATGCACAGAAATATAATTCCAATATTACGGATTTTCCGGGAGATGAAGTTGCATGTATAGATCACCATCCAACTATGATTCCGTGTGCATATGAATATAGTGATATCCGGATCTGTGGTGCCTGTTGTTCCATTGTGACCGATTATTTTATACAAAGTGATACAACAATGGATGGAAATACAGCGACAGCGTTGTTATATGGATTGAAAATGGATACCGATTCCTTTAATCGTGGTGTGACAGATTTTGATATAGCAATGTTTGGATATCTTCACAAGATTGCAGATAATCAGAAGATTAATGCCATGTATAACAATAACATGGAAATTGAAGATCTTCATGCATATGGTGAAGCAATCCGGAATATACAGATTTATGAAAATGTAGGATTTGCAAAGATACGATTTGACTGTCCGGATGGATTGATTGCAATGATATCTGATTTTATTTTGGGATTGGATGTTGTAGAGCTGGCGGTTGTGTATGCAATGCGTAATGGTGGATACAAGTTTTCTGTGCGTAATGAAACTGCAATGTATCATGCGGGAAGTGTGACACAGAAAGCACTCGACGGAATTGGTGGTGGAGGAGGACATTTCTCCATGGCAGGAGGTGTGATCACCCAAGAAGGAATGAAACAGTTAGGAGACGATCCGGATTTTGTGATTCGGAAACGTTTTCTAGATGCAATCCATGAGGAAACATTAGAAGTAAAGAAAAAATAAGATTAAATTTGTTTAGAAAATGATTATAAATTAATCACAGAATAGTGATATTTTGAGGATAGGATAAGGGAAGGATAGAAAATGAGCAAGCAGAGAATTGTGGTAAAGGTTGGAACTTCCACATTGACAAGAGAAAATGGAGCATTGGATTTTCGTACAATTGATAAATTGGCACAGGTGTTGTCGGCATTGCATAATGAAGGCAATCAGGTGATCTTAGTGTCGTCAGGAGCAATTGCGGTTGGTGTCAACAAGATGCGATTGCCGATGAAGCCGAAAGATGTCTGTATGAAACAGGCGGCAGCAGCAGTTGGACAATGTGAATTGATGCATATTTATGATAAATGTTTTGGTGAATATGGAAACATTGTTGGACAGATTCTGTTGACGGCAGAGGATATTGCAATTAAGAGTAAACGCAGAAATCTGATGAATACATTTGCAGCTTTGCTTGAAAACGGAATGATTCCGGTTGTAAATGAGAACGATTCTGTCAGCCATGCCGAGATCGAATCAGAGAAAAAAGTATTCGGTGATAATGATATGTTATCTGCGATTGTTGCAAATCTGTGTGAAGCGGATACCTTAATCATTTTATCGGATATAGAGGGCTTATATGACAGCAATCCACATGAGAATCCGGAGGCAAGATTGATCCATAAAGTGGAGGATATCAATGATGATATTAAGAGTCTTGGAAGTGGATCTGGTTCAAATCGCGGAACCGGTGGAATGGTTACGAAGTTAGAAGCGGCTGAGTATGCAGTTACGCATGGGATGGACATGTATATTGCACATGGACAGGATCCGGAGAATATTTACCGGATTCTGGAAGGAGATGCAGTTGGAACGCATTTCGTTAAGAAATATGAATTGTAAGAAGGAATGAAAATGAATTATAGAACAGTTTCCTATTATCAGGAATTTCATTGTATCGGAGGAATCTGCGAGGACTCCTGTTGTGAGAACTGGGAGATTGATCTTGATGATGCCTCTTTGAAACAATATATGAAACAGGGTGGAGCATTTGGTAAACGTCTGAAGGATAATACCAGAGTGAAAGATAAGCAGTTTATTCTGAACGGGACAAGATGCCCATTTTTAAATGATGATAATTTGTGTGATATCTATATTGAGATGGGAGAGAATTGTCTGTGTGAGACGTGTACGAATTTTCCAAGACATGTTGAAGAATTTGATAATCTGAAGGAAGTCAGCCTGACAATGTCATGTCCGGAGGCGAGCCGTATCATGCTGGCAAAGAAGGATAAGATGACATTTGTCTGCAAAGAGGGAAACGATGGGGAATATGGCTTAAAGCATATTGAGCCGGTAAGAAGTCTCGCATTTTGGAAGAGACCAACGGTCAATAAATTAGATAAACCATTATTTGATATACTGTTTGATGCAAGACAATTGTTGTTTGATATATTGCAAAACAGAGAAGAACCGATTGCGAAACGGGCGGCAACAGCTTTAGTATTTGCGTATGAGATTCAGGATTTTATCGATCAGAATGAATATGATAAGATTCGCCGGAAGATGGAGAATTATCGCAAACCGGAAAAAAAGGAACTGTTAGACAAATGTTATGCGAAACATGAGAAGCGGGTTGCAGAAAAAGAAGAGTGGATGCGGCAGATTCTCAATATGTTTGAGGGATTGGAAACGATCAAGGAAGAATGGACAGAACTGTTAAATGATGGAATGAAGACAATGCACGGAGAAGAAGAACTGGCCGGTATCCTGTTGTCGGCTGGTCTGCTGGAAACATCCGAGGAAGAAGAGGAAGAAAACAGCAGTTTTCTGCAGAATTATGCTTTATCTTATCAGCAATTCTTAGACTATTATCAGGATAAAGAATATGAATACGAGCACATATTAGTGTATTATATATTCAATTACTTTTTGGGTGCATCCTATGATCATGATGTTTTTACGAAAGTGAAGTTTGCGGTGGTGTCTTATCTGGTGATCCGGGAGTTAGACATTGCGGTCTGGTTAAAACAGCAAAAGGAATTTCTATATGAGGATCAGGTGAAGGTGGCACATGCATATTCGAAGGAAGTAGAACATTCGTATAATAATTTTGAGTCCTTGCAGTTAGTGTTATCGGCACATCCGATCTTAGATGTGGATCATATTCTGGTCGGATTGTTATCATAAACAGGAATAAATTGAGGAAAGAAGAATACAATGAAAAAAGACGCAAAAAGAAGAAAACTGGAAATGGCATTGTTTTTCAGACGGGCAAAAAGGGAAATTCAGGCGAGAAAGGGAGTATTTGCGGTATATTTGCTGCTCCGGTTATCGGTTATTCTGGTGTTGATCGCACAGTGCTTTAACCATAACTATGAGAATGCATTTTTATGTGTATTGACACTTGTTTTATTTACAATGCCGACATTTCTTGAGAACAAACTTCGTATCCGGCTGCCAGATACAATGGAAGTGATTGTTCTGCTGTTCATATATTCGGCAGAGATCTTAGGAGAGATTCATTCCATGTATATGAAAGTTCCGATGTGGGACACAATTTTACATACCATGAATGGATTTCTGGCAGCAGCAGTTGGATTCTGTCTGGTGGAATTATTGAATCGGCATGAGAAATTTACATTCAAATTGTCTCCGGTCTATCTGGCGATTGTGGCATTTTGTTTTTCTATGACGATTGGCGTGTTATGGGAGTTCTTTGAATGTTCGATGGATCGGTTCCTGCTCAAAGACATGCAAAAAGATACGGTGGTGCATACAATATCTTCTGTGTCTTTAGATCCGGAAGGATTGAATCATCCGGTGGTGATCAAGGATATCAAAGGTGTAAAAGTGATAACCGATGATGGTGAGATAACATTGCCGGTGGATGGCTATTTAGACCTGGGATTGTATGACACGATGGAAGATCTGTTTGTCAACTTTATTGGAGCGGTTGTATTCTCAGTGATTGGATATTTCTATGTGAAACGAAAAGGTAAGGGCAGGATTGCCAAGAGGTTCATACCGGAGGTGTATGAGTAGAAATTTTTGATATAAGCAGTGAATTATTCCTTTTGAATGGGGAAATTAGCAGGGTATCTGATAAGGAAAATGTTGACAAGCCCCAGACCGTGCGTTATAATAACGAAGATTGTGAGACAATCCGAAAATGGCGATGACGAAGAGAAGTAGTATCCATTATCGTTCCCAGTGAGTGAAGGACAGTGAGAACTTCGCAAAGTGAATGGATATGAATAACACTTTAACAGCCGCAATCCGAACATATCATACGATATCAGTAGGTGCGACGTAAGTTGCGCGTGAGACAACAAGGTTTTTGTAGAGACCGGTAAGAGACTGCATCGCAGTAATTCAGGTGGTACCGCGGACATAGCACTGTTCGTCCTGAACGACAATACGTTCAGGACGGGCAGTTTTTTAATTTGCGGATGATATAATTGTTGGACTGAATTGTGAGGTCGATTGGATAAGATAATAATTTTTTTACATAATATATGAGAGAAAAGGAGTAAGAGATGAACACAGATAACATTTATCGTAACCGGACTCTTGACCAGATTGGTGAGGGGGATGTAGGAACAACTTTGCGAGTAGCGGGATGGATTGAGAACATTCGTGACCACGGCGGCGTATCATTTATCGATTTGAGAGATATGTATGGTGTGTTACAGGTTGTTATGAGAGACACTTCTTTATTGGATGGTTTGAATAAGGAAGACTGTATTTCAATTGAAGGTGTGATGGAGCATCGTGATGAAGAGACATACAATCCAAAGATTCCGACAGGTACTGTAGAATTAGAGGCACAGAAGGTGGAGATGCTTGGTAAAGTATATCGTCAGCTTCCGTTTGAGATTATGACATCTAAGGAGACAAGAGAGGATGTCCGTCTGAAATATCGTTACTTAGATATGCGTAATACAAAAGTAAAAGACAATATGATCTTCCGTTCTAAGGTAATCAGTTTCTTAAGACAGAAGATGACAGATATGGGATTTTTGGAGATGCAGACACCAATTCTTTGCGCATCTTCTCCGGAGGGAGCCAGAGATTATATTGTGCCTTCCCGTAAATTTAAGGGCAAGTTCTACGCATTGCCACAGGCACCACAGCAGTATAAACAGTTATTGATGGTATCTGGTATTGATAAATATTTCCAGATCGCACCATGTTTCCGTGATGAGGATGCAAGAGCAGACAGAAGTCCGGGAGAGTTCTATCAGCTTGATTTTGAGATGGCATTTGCTACACAGGAAGATGTATTCAAGGTTGGTGAAGAAGTACTTTCTGAGACATTTGCAAAGTTTGCACCGGAAGATGCGCAGATCACACAGGCACCATTCCCGATCATCAGCTATAAGGAAGCAATGCTTACCTATGGTACAGATAAGCCGGATCTTCGTAATCCACTCCGCATTATTGATGTGACAGAGTTCTTCTCAAGATGTACATTTAAGCCATTCCACGATAAGACGGTTCGTGCGATCAATGTACATGCCAAGCTTACCAAAGGTCAGCATGAGAAATTATTGAAGTACGCAGAGTCAATCGGTATGGGTGGACTTGGCTACTTAGAAGTATTAGAAGATATGAGTTATAAGGGACCAATTGATAAGTTCATTCCGGACGATATGAAGACAGAGATCCGTGATCTTGCAGGCTTGCAGGCAGGAGATACCATTTTCTTCATTGCTGATGTAGAAGAACTTGCTGCATCTTATGCCGGTCAGCTTCGTACAGAGATTGCAAACCGTTTAGATCTGTTAGAGAAAAATGCATATCGTTTCTGCTATATTAATGATTTCCCTATGTATGAGTATGATAAGGAAAGCAAGAAGATTATCTTTACACATAATCCGTTCTCAATGCCACAGGGCGGTTTACAGGCATTACAGGAGAAGAATCCATTAGAGATTCTTGCTTATCAGTATGATATCGTATGTAATGGTGTAGAGTTATCTTCCGGAGCAGTTCGTAACCATAACTTAGATATCATGGTTAAAGCATTTGAGATTGCCGGCTATACAGAAGAAGATTTGAAGGAGAAGTTTGGAGCATTATATAATGCATTCCAGTTTGGTGCACCACCACATGCAGGTATGGCACCGGGTGTTGACCGAATGATCATGCTCCTTCGTAACGAAGAGAATATTCGTGAAGTGATTCCATTCCCTATGAATGGTAATGCACAGGATCTGATGTGTGGAGCACCGGGAGAGGTGACTGAACAGCAGCTTCGTGAGGTACACATCAAAGTCCGCCAGTAAACTATTACCCTTGCACAGTGAAGTGAGGGATGATGCGTGAGGCACATGCGAAAGGTATAGAGAAAGCCATGTAAGTTTGCCTTTATGGTAC
>OMCS01001174.1_pt1 | contig 12236 bp, 10 predicted proteins | sample 1674241 | NCBI WGS metagenome assembly OMCS01 (sample SAMEA103958153, study PRJEB25191) | human gut metagenome
CAAAATTCTGCGGCGCTTCATTATTTTTCGCGCCGCACCACCATTTCGCATTTCTCATTTCTAATTTCTCATTCAAGTGAGGATTTCAATCGTAAGTAAGGAACGGCACGCCCTACGGGCTAACCCTGAACCAACCAATTCATATAAAGGAGATCATCATTTATGCGAAAATTATCCATCGCTATCGACGGTCCGGCGGGGGCCGGCAAGAGCAGCGTATCGAAGATCCTTGCATCACGCCTTGGCTATGCCTATCTCGATACCGGAGCGATGTATCGCGCTGTCACCTATGAAGCCCTGAAGAAGGGGCTGACAGATCCGGCGGAGATCACCGCTATGACAAAAGCCCTCGATATGGAAGTGAAGCCCGGCATGGATGCCATGCACGTCATCGTGGATGGCGAAGATGTGACACCCTTCATCCGCACGCCGGAAGTCTCCGGGCATGTATCGGAAGTTTCCGCCATCGGCGGCGTGCGCACGGCGATGGTCGCCATCCAGCGCCGCCAGGCCGAAAAGGGCGGCATCGTTCTTGACGGCCGTGACATCGGGACAACTGTCCTGCCGAAGGCCGATGTGAAGATCTTCCTCACCGCCTCCGTCCACACCCGTGCGCTTCGCCGCTTCAAAGAGCTCGAAGCCCAGCACCCGGAGCTTTCGCTCGAAGACATCGAAGCCGATGTGGCAAAGCGCGACTACATGGACAGTCACCGAGAGATCTCCCCCCTGAAGCAGGCAGAGGACGCCATCCTTCTTGATAATGGCGACCTCACGCTCGAAGGTACCGCAGAAGCTATGATCGCCATCTGTGAAAAGAAATTTCCGGGGTTTAGCAAGTAAGTGACTAGGGATCAAGGACTGGACATAGAGATTGGGAGACATCAGAAGTCTGAAGTCTTATAGCCTCCCTGTCTTCTTGCGCTTTATCAACGGCAAACGGCTAACAGCCAACCACCATTTTCAAACGAGGTGAATTCTATGGGCTATGCTATTGTCAGAGCCATCTTAAATTTCTTCTTCTTCGTCATCTTCGGGCTCAAGGTCGAAGGGCGGGAGAATGTGCCTCAGACCGGGGCCATCATCGTTGCGCCGAACCATAAGAGCTACTGGGATCCCCCTGTCGTCGGCGTGGCTTTTAATACCCGCATCATCCACTACATGGCAAAAGAAGAGCTTTTCAAAAATCCACTCTTCGGCTGGCTGATCCGTCAGTTCGGCACCTTCCCGGTGAAGCGCGGCAGCGTCGATCGCGCTGCTGTGCGTCAGGCCATCAAGGAGATCAAGGAGGGCAATCCCCTCGGCATTTTCCCGGAAGGCACCCGCATCAAGAGAGAAGGACTCGGCCGTTTCCACACGGGCATGGCATCCCTCGCACTCATGACCGGCACTCCGGTCATTCCTGTCGCTGTCCTTGGCACAATGGATCTGCCTCGTAAGAATGGTCCGTTGGCCGTCCTCATCGGAAAGCCGATCGAGGTCAAAAAGCAGCGCCCGACCGATGAGAAGGTGGCCGAGCTCAATGACATCGTGAAGGCAGAGATCCAGAAGCTGATGGATGACTATAAAAAGTGACTGGCAGCTGGTAACTAGGGATTAGGGATTAGGAGTCTCAAGTGACTGGTGACTTGTGACTGAAATGCCGGCACAAGGCATTGCCAGTATTTATACTTCGCGGCGCTTCCATATTTTTATGCGCCGCACCACCATTTCGCATTTCTCATTTCTCATTTCTAATTTCTCATTCAAGAGAGACTTTCATCCCCAAGCAAGGGGCAGCACGCCCCGTAGTCTGCCCCTGACCTCCAAAAGAAAAACGCACCGCGAAATCATTCGCAGTGCGTTTTTACATACTAACCTATTACGGCAAACCGTCGCTCATGAGATGCGCATAGTGCTGCTGGATCTTACGGGTGACAGGGCCGACTTCTCCATTGCCGATCGGCTTTCCGTCGATGGAGAGGACCGGGATGATGCCGTCCTGAGAATTCGTGAGGAAGACTTCTTCCGCATTCATCATATCTTCGAGACGGACCGGATCTGTCGCATCATCGATGGAGGTGACACCGGCAGTCGGAGCGACGCGGGACAGGACAAGGGAACGGGTGATGCCGCGGGTCATGAATTCATTCGTGCCCGTGGTCCAGATGACGCCCGCCTTGACGATGAGTACATTCGAGTGGGTGGCTTCGGTCAGAAGGCCGTCTCGGATGAAGATGCCGTCGTAGCAGCCCTGCTTCAGCGCTTCCTGACGCGCGAGAAGGTTATCCACCTGAGAGAGGGAAAGAATGTCGCAGTGGTGTCCGCGATCATCTTTCATCGTGATGCACTTCACGCCGTCCTGCACTTTGGCAATGGCATCCAAGCTGATCGGTTTGGCGTAGACCAGGACATTCGGACGCAGCTGATTTCTGGCAGGGATCAGGAAATCATGATCGCCCTGTCCGCGGGTGACGATGATCTTCACATAGCCTTCTTCGATGCCGCTTTCTTCGACGACGGTTTCCACGATCTCGGTGAATTCGTCCGGTGCTGTCACGGGACGGATGCCCAGAAGGCGCATGGAGCGGTACAGACGGTCGGTGTGATAGGAAAGAGCAAACGGATGGCCTTTGTAGACGCGGATCCATTCATAGCATCCGTCACCAAACTGGAGTCCTCTGTCATCTGCCGCGATGATCTGGGAGAAATCATAATAGAAATTGTGATTGTAGTATATGGTAGTTTTTCTTTCTGCCATACGTCTCACCTCCGTAACAAATTGTTATTATTATGGCTTATGAGGGATATTACCACTGGGGCGTTTTGCCTCTTGATTGCCTGCGAAAGAGGTTCAGCGGGTTCTATAGGTTCAAGAGGTTCAAAGGGGGTTGGTGCGGCGCATAAAAACACAGAAGCGCCGCAGAGTATGGATGTGGCGATGCCCGAAGGTTTCTTAAAAAGCAGGTTTCCCGTTTGAGCTTTTCTGACAGGATTCGTTTGACCGCGAACAACAAAGATTTCTCGCTTCGCTCGAAATGACGATACGAGAAAAGATTTTTCTAATCCAGTCACCCGTCACTAGTCACCAGTCACCAGTCACTCGAGACTCCCAGTCCCCAATTCCTGACCATTCATCCCTCATTTGCTTTTCAGCGCTTTGATCTTTTCAATGAGGAGCGGGAGGAAATCCTTCAGATCCGCTTCGACAGCGTAGTCTGCCATTTCCATGATTGGCGCCTTCGGGTCCTTATTGACCGCGATGACGATGTCCGCATTGACTGCGCACATGTGCTGCATCGCGCCCGAGATGCCGAGCGCGAAATAGATTTTCGGCGCTACGCCCTTGCCTGTCTGACCGATCTGGTGCCTATGCGGCTCCCAGCCGAGCTCTGCGATCGGACGGCTGCAGCCGACAGATGCCCCCAGAAGATCAGCGAGCTCATGGAGCTTCGCCCATTCTTCTTCCGTACGGATACCGCGGCCGCCTGCGACGACGACCTTCGCATTTTCAACCGGATGGCTGTCCTTCTCACCGGCGATGATCTCCTTCAGCACCGTGCCGAGATCCTTCTCTTCAAGGGAAACGGGGAGGGAGATGACCTCGCCCGTGCGGGAAGCATCGGCTTGCGGGTACTTGAAAATGCCCGGGCGGACCGTGCCGACCTGAGGACGATAGTCCGGAGACACGATATCTGCCATGATATTCCCATCCATCGCCGGACGCGACCAGATGACCAGCCCCTTCTCGGTATCTGCCGAAAGCTCCGTCACATCTGCCGTGACGCCGCAGACGAGCTCTGCCGCCAGACGCGGGGCGAGATCGCGACCGAATGGCGTCGCACCAAAGATGATGGTATCCGGCTTCTTCTCCAAGAGGAACGGCGCCAGTGCCTTCTGGTACGCTTTCCCATCATAGTGGGCAAGGAGCGGATGATCGATCACATAGACCTTATCGGCGCCGAGGGGGATCAGCGAGGATGCCGGATCCTTGAGATCAGCACCGATGAGGACGACTGCGACCTCTTCCCCCAGCTGGTCAGCCAGTACGCGGGCTTCGCCGGTCAGTTCACCGGTGACCTTCTGGATCTTGCCATTCGCAAGTGCTCCGATGACATAAATACCTTTGTGTTCAGAAAAATCCATTTCGCCCCTCCTTAGATGACCTTCAGTTTCTGCATAGCCGAGAGGAAGAGATCTGCCGCTTCTTCCGTCGTCTTTCCTTCGATGCGGAGATTTTCTTTTTTCGGCGGTACGACCGGACGGACCTGACGGACCTGCGTCGGAGAGCCCTTCATGCCGATGCGCGCCGGATCGACCGGCAGATCGGCTGCCGTGAGATTTCCGATCTCCACTTCATCCTTCTTGAGGAGACCCTTGATGCTCGGGTATCTCGCATGGTTCAGCGCTTCTGTCGCAGTGACGACCGCCGGAAGAGCAAGCTCGAGCACCTCGATATTCCCACCGATCTGGCGCTTCACGGTGAGGAATCCTTCCTTCTCATAGGAAATGCCTACGGCTGCACTCACATCCGCGATGCCGAGCGTCGCAGCGATCTCCGGCCCGATCTGCGCCGTATTGCTGTCGATGGACTCCTGCCCACAGAAAATGAGATCGAATGTTCCCAGCTTCTCGATCGCCTTAGCCAGCGTGTAGCTCGTCGCAAGAGTATCCGCACCGCCAAATGCGCGGTCCGTCACGAGGTATACTTCATCAGCGCCCATAGCGACCGCATCCTTCAGGACAGCGGCTGCCTGCGGGGGACCCATGGTGATGACCGTCACCGTGCCGCCCACTTCATCGCGCAGCGAGAATGCCGCTTCCAGCGCATGGAGATCCAGCGGATTCATGATGCTGTTCGCATTATTTCTTTTCAGTCTTCCTGTAGTCGGATCGACTTCCATCTTCGATGTGTCGACGACCTGTTTGATACAAACCAGAAACTTCATAGTGTCTCCCTTCTGTGAGGTCGAAATCATATGCCACGCAGCACGAACGCCGCGCCACAGGGTAAACGGGGCTATAGAGAAATAAGGCTTCGCCTACTGTCCCCATTATCCATATTTGTTTAAAGTATAGCATAAGTGAAACGTTTTTGCGTGAGAAAGTTCATAAACTTATTGCCTTGCTCCGAAATGTAGCATAACAAAAAGAGGCTGCCCGCCAGGCTTGCCTCCTTTGTTCTGCTGTTGTTGTCTTCAGATTTTTTCATCTTTTTTCATTCGTGCATAGCGTTTGGCCGCAATATCATATACTTCATCATTCGCTCTCGCACCGATAATAATAATCAGCATCTCACCTTCCACCTCAATCAGCGCGTAGACGATCCGAATGCCGGATTTTTTTAGTTTGATCTTATACAAACCATGCAGATGGCTCCCGCTCAGATTCGCCAGTGGTTTTCCATAACCATCCGCCGTCGGGTTCTGCATCACTTTCTGGATGGCCTTATCAATGACTTTCTGATGGTAGCGATCAAAGCTTTTCCAATCCTTTTCTGCGAAAGAGGAAAAACGAACATGCCATATCATTCGAATTCCACCTCAGCATCATCAACATCCGTAAGATCTTCGGATGAAATCCCAAGTTCTTTTCGTACTTCACCCCAGTCTTTGGTCTGCGAAAAAGCCCCATTCTCGATCCGATGCAGCGCGAGTGCAAGCAGTTCAGCGTTTTCCAGTTTTTCAGTCATTACAAGATAGCTCTCGGGCGACATGAGAACACATTCCGGTACATTGTTCTTCATCACAACCTTGGAGCCATTTTCTTTGACACTTTTGAAAATCTTCCCCGCCATCCCTTTATTAAATAAACTGATCGGGATTGTGTTTCTTAAAGCCGGCACTAAATTTTCCATAGTCGTATCCTCCTGTCGTTATTGTACTATTTATTTGTAAATTTATCAATAAATACACTGTGACTAAAGGGAAGAATGAGATCTGATAACAGTTGAATCCGTATTTTCCTAAAAGCCTCTTCTCATTCCCCCTCTTCTTTTACCACGCTACTTTTCGTTGCATGACACATCATAGCTCTGTAGTAGCTATATTTTGGCACTAAAAAAGACCGCGGCTGCGGTCTTGCGAAATTCTCTTTACTTTAATTACCAAACGGTGCGCCCTTCCTTCCACTCCTTTTTTGCTTCGTTTAAGGAAAGACGATTAGCAGCACCGGAAAAATTCGGATCGGATTCTTGATCTGGGTCCCGTTCCCATCCACACCGTTTACAAATTGAATATGGCGTAGTTAAATTCTCGGATTCATTCCCGCAAACAGGACATTTATTTGAATTTAGCTCCATTCTTTTTCGCCCTCGCTCTCAAATCTAAATATGTTTTATGACCATCACGTGGTGCGTAGAATGTGAGCAGACCACCATCGTTTCCAATAGCGATTAGATTTCTCCTCCGGTCATATCGGATTATATTCCCCAATCCATCCATGTAACCTTCTATCCCATTACCAACTGGCGACTCTAGTAATTTAACCCCTTCGCTCACGTACTGCTCCTCGGTCATCCCTTTAAATTCATGTTCTACCTTTAAATGCTTGTTTACGTGAATGATATGATGGCTTTTCTTTCCAAAGGCTTTAACCGATATGCTATTCGCTCCACTTGGTGATAGATTAGCACGACGTGCAGTGTGTTGCAAGTCATTTAGAGACTTTTTGCCACCGCCAGTTCCCTTCGGGGCGAAGCGACCATTCGATGGATCGTGATTGTCCCCGTTCACATCCAAGTTATCGCTGGCGATATGGTAAAAAGGGTAGCTATCGTGCGCCTCCTTTGGCGCTTATGACGGTTTCCCAGGGGCCTCGGGGCTTATCACCCTCCTTCCCGCCGCGGCCTGCATGTGGTAAATCCAGGCCTCCAGCGCCGTCTTCCTCGCCGCCCATGCCAGGGAATCCTCCCATCTCGCCCTGCGGCTCGATTTCGTCCGACGCCTTCATGATTTCCTCGTCGGTGATATTCGTCCATGTGCCAGTACGAATGTTCTGCTGCTTCATTTCTCTAAGCGCGGTGCGCTGGCTAATGAGGCCGGCATTGCAGGCCGTAACAATGTTATCTGTGCCGCACTTTGCAAGATCAGCGCGTTCCTGATCCGATGGCTCGGATACGGGATCGAATTCAAAATCGAGGTCATCCGGCACGGCGCCGAAGATGAAGATGTGTAACTCCCAGTTTACCCAACTACCTCAAAGCAGTAAAATAGCATCCCATTCCGCGCAGGAAGCTGCTTTGTTTATACCGATCTCTCAATCAATATTTAACTCTCGAAGCGGTGTGCCATTTTTATCTTTCCATGTCTTCGGCCCACTTACGGCATATCCCAAAACAAAATCTGCCGCAGCAGATGGACTTGAAAAGAGTATATCTTCGGTCGTTACTAAATTCTCGACTCTGCCAGACTCCATCACCTTTCTTCTGAAGTCCGACATATTGGCATTTAAGGAAGGCTCATTGGTCTTTTCATTGATCACTGCGCCTTTCCTTACGACAAATCCTTCCGTAGTGAGCAGGCCTTCGGCTTTTGCGTTTCCAATCGCGAGATGCAGTGCCGTCTGGCTTTCTGCTTCTGATGGATCGGCCACCGGTTCAAGCACTTTGTATCCCAGCGCATTGATGAGAATTTTCAATTTATCGATATATTCCTCCATCACGGCTTGATCCGATTCCTTGATAACCGCCTTTCCGCAAGTATTCTTTGTTAATACAGTAAAACGATTCGCCTCCCTCGCTTCTTTCACCAATTTATCTTCCAAGTAACGAATCAACGCCTTATCCAAATCGTCTCCTGTAAAAACAACGGCTGTATTCCAATAGTATTCTTCGTTCCCTGACGATGCGTCTCGCAAATGCTGTACCAGACGTGCTTTGATGTTTTCGGCTTCCCCGATATAAACCGCATCTTTGTCCTCATTTTCAGCTTTACAAAAGAGAAAATAAACACCCGGCCTTGTGAAATCCTTGCGACCGCATCCAGCGACCTCCGTCCGAGGAATTTTAATGGCCTTTCCACTCCAATTCCGCAACTCAGCCAGCACCAAACTATCCGCCGTACCATTAACCAGAAATAGCTCAATCTTCTTCCCGTATACCATCATTGATTCACGTCCCTTTCTATTTCAACTACGGAGTCATCAAGTTCCCGCATTCGCCAAATGCACCCTATGTTTCTTTGCCATTCTTTTATCCTGCTACGGCTGTATTTTCTTCCCACTCTTAATAAAACCCAACGGTATGGATGCACCAGATCAACAGCGTACTGATTCTTCCGATTTCCCTTCAGCGTATGGCATCTTCCGATATGACAGGCAATCATCATCTCCACGGTGTCTCTCTCATCAGAAATCTACCTGTTCAATATATATTATATTTCTTTTATTCAGCCCTGTCCAAAAAGAGGCGAGCGGTTTCCCGTTCGCCTCTATCTGTACGCTCGCCAATCATTCTTTTTCCTTATCGCCTTAAAATCTGCACTACAAGTAAGGAATCCCTAATTTTTTCTCCCCTCGACTGCCGCATTGCCGAGGAGCCCTTTCAGCGCTTCTTCGGCTTCTTCGGAAAAGTCGACATAGAATTTTGGCACCATGCGGATCTCCTGCCTTGAGGAGATGAGGTGGAGGATGACGGGTGTGCCGCCATGGTATTTCGCAAGGACTCTGGCGAGGGCGGCACTGACCTTGTCTGTCTCATGGCGGGGATCGACGTAGAGGTGGACTTCATCGACCGGCATGCGGACGGTCTTTTGGAACTGGGCCATCGGTATGATGCTGTCGGCTAAGATCTTGACTTCTCGCTCGTTCGACTGGACGCGGCCGCGGATACATATGGGCGCGTCTTCGGTGAGGAAGGGACGCGCAGCTTCCCAGACGGAGGGGAAGAGGACGGATTCGATCTCACTTTCATAGTCTTCGATGGTGACGTAACCCATGGGCGCGCCCTTCTTGGTGACCATGCCCTTCACGCGGGTGACAGTGCCGCCCAAGGTGACTGTCTTCCCGTCGTAGCGGCTGCCTTCGGTCTCAAGCTGGTAGATGGGCGTGCAGGCGGCCATCTGCTTCTTGTACTTTTCGAGCGGATGACCGCTGACGTAGAAGCCTAAGAGCTTCCTTTCCCAATCGATCTTTTCATCCGCGTCCATGTCTTCGAGATCAGGATAGACGACGGAGCTTTTCATCTCGTCCCCGCCGAAGAGAGACATCTGTCCGCTCTCCCGGTCGCTCTTCGCAGCGGCGACATCACTCATGACCTGCGGGAGTGCGGCGAGGAGCTGAGAGCGGTTGTAGCCGAAGCCATCCATCGCACCGCAGCGGATGAGGCTTTCGCAGGCGCGGCTATTGAGGCCTTTTCCTTCGACCCGCTCTAAGAAATCCGACATGGAGGTGAAGGGGCCGCCCTTCTTCCGGGCTTTGATGATGGCTTCGACGGCATTCTCTCCGACGTTCTGAATGGCATCAAGTCCGAAGAGGATCTTATTTCCGCTGACAGAAAAATAGGCTTCCGAAAGATTGACATCCGGTGCGGCGATCTCCACACCGGCTCTTCTGGTATCTGAAATGTAGCGGCTGACCTTGTTCTTGTCGCCATTGTAGCAGGTCATCATGGCAGCCATGAATTCAGCGCGGTAGTGCGCCTTGAGGTAGGCGGTCTGCCAGGCGATCCATCCGTAGCAGACGCTGTGAGATTTATTGAAGCCGTAACCGGCAAAGTGGACCATGAGGTCGAAGACGTAATTCGCCGTCTTCTCATCGACGCCATTCTTCACGGCGCCTGTGACGAAGGTATCCCGGTTCTTCTGCAGGATCTCCGGCTCCTTGTGTCCCATGGCGCGGCGGAGCATGTCGGACTGGCCGAGGGAGAAGCCGCCCATGACAGAGGCGATCTGCATGACCTGTTCCTGATAGAGGATGACGCCGTAGGTTTCCTTCAGGATGGGAGCCAGGGAGGGATGCGGGTACTCGATGGGGATCTCTCCATGTTTTCTCTTGATGAAATCTTCCGCCATGCCGCTGCCCAAAGGTCCCGGACGATAGAGGGCGACCATCGGGATGAGGTCTTCGAAGCGGTCCGGGTGGAGCTTCATCAGAAGATTTGTAAAGCCGGAGGACTCGGACTGGAAAACGCCTGTGGTGTCGCCTGCGCAGAGCATCTCGCACGTCTTCTCGTCGACAGAAGGAATGCGGTCGATGTCGATGGTGACACCGCGGTTCGCCCGGATCATCTCGACCGCATCATGGATGACGGTGAGGTTTCTAAGCCCTAGGAGATCCATCTTGAGAAGGCCGAGCTGCTCGACCTGATCTTTTTCGTACTGCGTCTGGATGAAATCGTCCGCAGTGAGCTGGATCGGCACGTACTCATCGACGGGCTTCGAGCAGATGACGACGCCGGCGGCGTGCGTGCCGGAATTTCGGGAAAGCCCTTCCAGGTCGAGGCAGTGATCGATCAGAGTGTGTACCGTCGCATTCGACTCGTAGAGGTCTTTGAATTCCTTCGAGCCGTCCAGCGTCTTCTTCAGCGTGACGCCCGGGCCGCTCGGCACCATCTTTGCGATCTTGTCCACTTCGCGAAGAGGCAGATTCATGACACGGCCGACATCACGGATGACGGCGCGCGCCGCGAGCGTACCGAAGGTGATGATCTGCGCCACCTGCTCGGCGCCGTACTTCTCTGCGAGATAGGCGATGACCTGCCCGCGTCCGCGATAGCAGAGGTCAGTATCGATATCAGGCATGGAGACACGCTCCGGATTCAGGAAGCGTTCAAAGAGAAGGTCGAAACGCAGTGGGTCGATTTCCGTGATGTGCAGGAGGTAGGCGACGATGCTTCCTGCCGCGCTCCCACGCCCCGGCCCGATCGGGATGCCATGTGTCTTCGCGTAGCGGATGAAGTCCATGACGATCAGGAAGTAATCCGAGAATCCCATCTGATTGATGACACCGAGTTCATAATCCAGACGCTCCTGCTCTTTTCCCGTGGACTCCGGATAGCGCTCCGGGATCGCCGCCTCGCAGAGCTTTCGCAGGTATGACTTGGACGTCTCACCTTCCGGCACATCAAAGGACGGGAGCTTGTGGTCGCCAAAGGTGAAGGTCACATGACAGCGCTCTGCGATCTTTGCCGTATTCTCGATAGCGCCCGGATACTCGCCTAAGATCGCCTGCATCTCCTCCCCGCTCTTGCAGTAGAATTCGTCATTCGGAAAATGGAAATGATAGGGATCATCCAGTGTCTTTCCCGTGGAGATGCAGAGCTTGATCTCCTGGCTCTTCGCATCCTCTTTTTTCGTATAGTGGAAATCATTCGTCGCGACCAGCCCCAGCCCGTACTCTTTTGCCAAAGACGCCAGCACCGGACGCACATCCGCTTCTTCCGGGATGCCGTGATTCTGCAGCTCGAGGAAATAGTTCTCCTTCCCGAACGTATCGATGTAGTAGCGGATCACCTTTCTGGCTTCATCCATGTCGCGGTTTAAGATCGCCTGCGGAAGCTCGCCGGCAACACACGCCGACAACGCAATGAGCCCTTTGTGATACTTGGACAGAAGCTCATGATCCACCCGCGGCTTATGAAAATAGCCCTCCGTCCACGCCTTCGAGCAGATCTTGATGAGATTCTGATAGCCCTCATTCGTTTCTGCCAAAAGGATCAGATGCCCCAGCTTCTCCTTCTCGCCCTTCGCCCGCTCGAAGCGGCTCTTCCTCGTGACGTAGACCTCGCATCCGATAATCGGCTTGATGCCCTGCGCGATACACTCTTTATATAAATAGACCGCACCGTACATGACACCATGGTCCGTGATCGCGACCGCCGTCTGCCCGAGCGACTTGACATAAGAGACAAGCTCCTTGATGCGGCATGTGCCGTCGAAAAGACTGTACTCGGTGTGGACGTGGAGATGAACAAATGGATCCAAGCGGAAACGCCTCCTTCACTCCTTTTTCTTTCGAATTCTAAGATAGCGCGGATCCGATCGCAGGACCAGTGCTGCCTTAGAAATCACTTTTTCTTATTGTATCATATTTAGTGGTTGGTCATTCATCCGCTCCTGCTGAAAAGTGCGAAGTGGGGAGCGTAGCCAGAGATCAGCGGGTTCTATGGGTTCAGTGGGTTCAACGGGGGCGGTGCGGCGCAATTCGTCATCCTGAGCGGAGAAAAGCGTCGTATGTTAGAAAATGGCTAATCTGGAATATGAGAACTGAGTCGAAGGATCTAAGCGCCGCGGAGTTTTGATAGCGCTTCGCGCCGTCGTCAT
>OMCS01001187.1_pt1 | contig 12178 bp, 10 predicted proteins | sample 1674241 | NCBI WGS metagenome assembly OMCS01 (sample SAMEA103958153, study PRJEB25191) | human gut metagenome
CGCTGGTGGAAAGCGAGCCGGAGCGCACCCAAGGGCTGCGGCAGATGCTGGTGGATAACTACTCGGTGTTCTACATTGTGGGCGAGGATACCGTGTCTGTGGCTCGTGTGCTGTACAGTGCATCCGACCTTGTGCGCCGTCTGCGGAGAATGAAGTGAATTCCAACAACCAAAAAACGTGGGGCGGTACCTTTTACAGATACTTCCCCACGTTTTCTTATATCATCTTAAAATGCTTCCGTGCTTCCCGGATAGCCTTTTCCTTCTCCGGTGGGCACTTGAGCTGCTTGGGGTTCTCAGCCTTAGGCTTGTTGTAGTTCTCCCGCTCCTTGATGCCGCACTTGCGCTTGACCTGTGCAATATAGAGGTTGCTCACGTTCAGATCGGCGTGCTCCTTGACGTACTCCCGAATCTCTTCATAAGTAGCCTTGGTCTCCGCAGCAGTCACGTCCAACTCATCCATCTTCAGGTCTACCGTGATCTTCTGGTAGACATCTAGTTTGGACAATGCGCATACCGTTTCGATATGCTCACTGTTCGGGAACATATCGAAACGTTCACACAGCCGCCGCAGACGCTCAATGTCCTCTTCTGTCGCATTCCGTGCCGCCATAGCCGCAATGCCCGGTTCCAGCAAAAGACGGACATTGACAAGGTCCAATGCCAACCGATTCTTATCCTTCACCGAACGCAGACCCAGCGGGTCGGACAGGCCCTTGGTCGTTGTCACCACGTAAGTACCCGACCCGCGCCGCACTTCCACGATGCCTTTGCTGGACAGCAGCTTGACGGCTTCCCGGATGGTGCTGCGGCCCACGCCGAACTTTTCGCCCAATTCGAATTCATTGGGCAGCTTTGCCCCCGGTTCGATGGGGGTATCCAGAATGTAGTGGTAGATCTGATCTTCGACCTGTTCGGCCAGAAGCTTGTTTTTCAAGTGTGAAAAATCGTTCATGGCTTTCTCCCCTTTTGTACAGCCTATGGGTCAGGGCCTTCCGCTTCCGGCCCTTTCCATCGCAGCCTTCCGGGCCTTTTTGCAGCGGTACATCTCCCGGTCGGCTTGGTCTTTCACAGCCAGCAGATCCTCCCCCGAAATGGGTGCCGACCCCAGGGACACTCTGGGCAGACAATGCACGACCTCGCGCCGCAGTGCCAGCTGACGCTCAAATTCCTGCGCGCACCGGGCCTCCCGGTCTGCGTTTTTCAGCAGCACACAGAACTCGTCGCCGCCGATGCGGTAACAGTAGCCGCAGTGGGCATAGGCTTTTTTGATGCAGCTGGCAATCTCGGCCAGGCAGACGTCCCCCTGTAAGTGGCCGTAGCGGTCGTTGACCTGCTTGAAGTCGTCCACATCGAACACCACCAGCACCCCGCCGCTGCGGCGCATCTCTGCGGTGCGGTTCAGGTAGCTGTTCTGGTTCAAAAGCCCGGTCAGTGCGTCCAGCTGGTTCCACATTTCGCTGCAATAAATATAGTACAGCACCGACAGCAAGGTGACGCACAGCCATGTAACGTGCAGCTCCGGCAGCGCGAGCTGGATCACGGTCTCCGCGCCCAGAAACAGGGTCAACGGATAGATCAGCGTGCGGCTGCGGTTCTGAAAGGCCGCCGCCGTGCGCACCGTAGCCACCATAAGGTACAGCATGGCGGCATAGTACATGGCCACATAAATATAGAAGTACGCGCCCCGGGCGTAGAGGTTTTCCCTGCTCACCGAGAACACCAGCCCATAGGGCAGCGTTGCCGCCAGAAAAAGCAGATACGCACCCTCGCAGCACACCGCCGCCTTGAATACACACCGGATGATGGATTTTTTATCCAGCACATATACCAGACACAGCGGCACCGCCGGTGTCAGTCCAAAGCCAAGATAGTTGGACAAAATATTCAGCCAGCGATAGCCCGGCGGTGCGCCGTCCACCACGATGGTGATGACCTCCAGCACCGAGATGCACGCAATGAGCGCAAAGGCCAGAAGGAACCCGCGCTTCTGCTTTTTATTTAAAGATTCGCTCAGCCTTGTAAGAAGACACATAAAGCCGAGCACAAAAAGATCAATGGTCGTTAAAATAAAAAAATATCTATCCATTGCAAGTTATACCGTTCTGTGAACTGATGCCCCGGACAGGGCACATACAATATTATTGTATCACTCCACAAAGCTTTTCTCAACCGGGAGCTGCGGATTTACCTTCGCAGTCCATTTGCAGGGAAAATTGCAAAACGTTCTTTTCTCTGCATAAAAGTCCTCGGCAGAGAGGACACGCTAAAAATGCTTCAGCGCTTCCCGGACGGCTTTTTGCGGTGGATCTCCAGTTTGGACAATGCACATACCGTCTCGATATGCTCCGTATGCGGGAACATATCCACCGGGGTAAAGCCCTCGGCCTTATAGCCCAGCTTTGTCAGGGTGGCAAGGTCGCGGGCGAGGGTGACGGGGTTGCAGCTGACATAGACCACCCGCTTCGGTGCCATGCGGGCCACGCTGGCAAGAAATTCCGGGGTGGAGCCCTCGCGCGGGGGGTCCATAAAGATCACGTCTGCCTTCTCCCCTGCTGCGGCCGCTTCGCCAATCCAGCGTGTGGCGTCGGCGGCAAAGAAGCGGGCGTTCTTTACGCCGTTGTGCCTTGCGTTGCCAATGGCATCCTGTACGGCGTCCCGGTTCAATTCCACGCCGACCACCTGCTTTGCATGGTCGGCGGCGGTCAGGCCGATGGTGCCAATGCCGCAGTAGGCGTCCAACACCACCTCTTTGCCGGTCAACTTCGCGGCCTCCACCGCAAGGCCGTACAGCACGGCGGTCTGCGCCGGGTTCACCTGATAAAAGCTGCGCGGGCTGATGGCATAGGTCTTGCCGCAGAGGGTGTCCAGAATGAACCCCTTGCCGTACAGCACCTTTTCCGCTTCGCCAAGCACCACGCTGGTCTTGCGGCTGTTCACGTTCTGCACCACGGTGGTCACAGTCACGCCGCGCTGCGCCGCCTCGGTCAGCAGCGCCTTGACAAAGTTCTTGGCCCCCGGCAGCACCGGCTGCGCCGTCACCAGCACCACCATCACCTGCCCGGTGGCTACGCCCCGCCGCAGCAGGCAGTGGCGCACAAGGCCGGTGCCCTTGTCCTCGTCGTAGGTCTGGTAGCGGCAGGCGTTGGCGGCAGCCCGCACCGCCTGCATGGTCTTGTCCAGCACCTCGTCCTGCAGCAGGCAGCTTTCCACCGGCAGCACCTTGTGGCTGTTTGCCGCGTAGATGCCGGAGGTCAGTTTTCCACCAAAGCCGGGAGCAAAGGTGGAAATCACCTTATTGCGATAGTGGTAGGGCTGCTCCATGCCCCGGATGGGGTGCACCGGGCCGTATTTGCCCACCAGAGCACGCACTTTTTCTTCCTTCTGTTTCAGCTGCGCGGCATAGTCCAGCCCCAGCAGGGGGCAGCCGCCGCAGTTTTTGGCACGCAGTTTGCAATCCATGGCAGTTTCTTCCTTTATATAACAGATACTCTCTTTTCAGGATATCACAGGGCGGGGTGGATTGCAACCGCAAGCCGGTGCGTTTTTTGCAGTTTTCTTTTTTACCGCCGGGGCTTTACTTTCCCGCGATGATTTGCCATAATAGGGACAGAAAACGACCGTTTACGGGAGGGCTACAAGATGAAGATCATGGTTTTTGATGTAGGCGGCACCGAGATCAAATACTCGGTCATGGATGAGCAGATGCACCGCACGAACAGCGGCGCGGTGCCCACGCCGCAGGATACGCAGGCGCAGTTTCTGGATGCAGTCTACCGGCTGTATGCGCCCCATAAGGACGAGGTGAGCGGCATTGCCATGGCGCTGCCGGGCTTTGTGGATAACCGCACCGGCTATGTTTCCAACGGCGGAGCGCTGCTGTACAACACTGCCACCCCGGTGGGGCAGCTGCTGGCGGAAAAGTGCGGCTGCCCTGTCATACTGGAAAATGACGGCAAAGCCGCCGCCATGGCAGAGCTGGCAAACGGCGCGCTGAAGGACTGCTGCAACGCTGCGGTGTTCATCATCGGCACCGGCGTGGGCGGCGGCATTATTGCCAACGGGCAGCTGGTACGCGGGGTGCACTTTACCGCCGGAGAGTACAGCTTTGTGAACACCAACGCCGACGAGTGGAACAACGGCAGAAAGACCATGGCGTGCCAGTGCAGCACCACGGCTCTGCTGGACGCCTACCGGGAGCGCAAGGGTCTGCCCGCGGACGCGCCCATGAACGGCAGAATCTTCTTCGACGCAGCCAACGCCGGGGAGCCGGAGGCGCTGGAAGTGCTGGAAAAATTCTGCTTTGCCGTGGACGTGCAGATCTATAATCTGAGCGTCCTGCTGAATCTCGAAAAGGTCGCCATCGGCGGCGGTATCAGCAGCCAGCCCCTCCTGATCGAGACGCTGGACCGGGTGTATGAGGAGCAGATCCTGAAGGGCCACCCCTTCAGCGAGGAACAGGCCCGCAGCCTTGCCCACCCGGAGATCGTGGCGTGCGCCTTCCACAATAAGTCCAACCAGATCGGGGCGCTGGTCAGCTACCAAAACGCCTTTTACCCGCAGAAATAATGCGGTAGAAAACGCCATTTTGCCCCGGTTTGCATTTCCACCTTGAAGCAAAGCGAAAAATGGTGTATTATAATGGGTATTGAATCATGAGTAGTTCCGGGCGGTTTGGCCCGGATGAAGGGGGAACGCCACATGGCTGATAAAAACTTTTTGACTGAGATCATCGACGCCGACCTCGCCGAGGGCAAGATCAGCGAGATCCATACCCGTTTCCCGCCGGAGCCGAACGGTTACCTGCACATTGGCAGCGCCAAGGCTATCTACATCAACTGGTCCATCGCGAACCAGTACGGCGGTAAGTTCAACCTGCGTCTGGACGACACCAACCCCGCCCGCGAAGGCGAGGAGTACGTCAACAGCATCATCGAGGATCTGCATTGGCTGGGTGCCGACCCTAACGGCGGCATCTTCTACGGCAGCGACTACTTCGACAAGTGCTACGAGTACGCCGAGAAGCTCATTCAGGAGGGCAAGGCCTACGTCGATGACCTGAGCCGCGACGAGATGCGCGAGTACCGCGGCAGCGACGCCGGTAAGCCCAGCCGCCCGTCCCCGTGGCGGGACCGCACCCCGGAAGAGAACCTTGACCTGTTCCGCCGGATGCGTGCGGGCGAGTTCAAGGAGGGCGAGAAGACCCTGCGCGCCAAGATCGACCTTGCCAGCCCCAACATGAACCTGCGTGACCCGGCCATCTACCGCATCAAGTACGCCGAGCATCACCGGCAGGGCAGCAAGTGGTGCATCTACCCGATGTACGACTTCGCCCACCCCATTCAGGACGCCATCGAGGGCATCACCCACAGCATGTGCAGCTTGGAGTTCGAGAACCACCGCCCGCTGTACAACTGGGTCATCGAGAACATCTTCGGCACCGAGTTCCCCAAGCAGCGCGAGTTCGCCCGCCTGAACATGACCAACACCGTCATGAGCAAGCGCTACCTGCGTGAGCTGGTGGAAATGGGCATCGTAGACGGCTGGGACGACCCCCGGATGCCGACCCTCTGCGGTCTGCGCCGCCGCGGCTACACCCCCACCTCTATCTTCACCTTTGTGCGGGAAGCCGGTATCTCCAAGTCCGACAACCTCATCGATATGCGCCAGCTGGAAGCCTGCATCCGCAGCGAGCTGGACCTGACCGCTCAGCGCCGCATCGCCGTGCTGGACCCGGTGAAGCTTGTCATCGACAACTACCCGGAGGACAAGACCGAGTACTTCGACATCGCCAACAACCCCAACCGTGAAGCCAACGATACCACCACCCGCAAGGTGGCCTTCACCAAGGAGCTTTGGATCGAGAACGAGGACTTCGCCGAGGTGCCGCCTCCCAAGTTCAAGCGCCTGACCCTCGGCGGCGAAGTCCGCCTGATGGGCGCCTATATCGTCAAGTGCGAGAGCGTGGAGAAGAACGCGGACGGCTCCATCGCCGCGATCCACTGCACGGCGGATATCGAGACCGGCAACGGCAACCCCGCCGACGGCCGCAAGGTCAAGGGCACGATCCACTGGGTCAGCGCCGCGCACGCCGTGGACGCCGAGGTCCGCCTGTACGACAAGCTCTTCACCGAGGCCAACATGAACGCCATCCCGGAGGGCAGCGACTACAAGGACTACCTCAACCCCGAAAGCGTTGTGGCCCGCACCGGCTGCAAGCTGGAAGAGAGCCTGAAGGACGCAAAGCCCGGCGAGAAGTTCCAGTTTGTCCGCACCGGTTTCTTCACCCCGGATTCCAAGAACCCCGGCGTGTACAACCGCGTCGTGACCCTGCGCGACAGCTTCAAGCCCGCAAAGTAAAATTTTCCCCAAAGGAGCAAACAGCAAGATGAAAAAACACATGAGTCGGAATACCATTCTGATGGTGGTGCTGGATCTCGTGCTGGGCATTGTCCTGTCCCTGTACATCGCCAACACCGGAACGGTGCCCGCCGCCGATAACGCCGCTACCTACACCGACGGCACCTATACCGCCAGCGCGAAAGGGTGCCTGAGCGATGTGGCGGTAACGGTGACCATCACCGGCGGCAAAGTGACCGGTGTGAACATCGATGCTTCGGGCGAAACGCCCGCGCTGGGCGGCAAGGCGGCCGAAAGCTTGGCCGTCAGTCTGCAGGAAGCCGGCGGCACAGCTGGGGTGGATGCTGTTTCTGGCAGCACCATGACCAGCGACGCCATCTTCACCGCCATGGACGATTGTCTGGCGCAGGCCGCACAGTAATCGCAAACACCCAACTGCTGCACGGCATCTGCGCGTGCAGCAGTTTTTTTGTAAGGAATGCCCTCTCAGTCTCGCTTCGCTCGCCAGCTGCTCCCCTTCTGGCACTATCGTGCCACCTCCCCCGGCCGGGGGAGTCTTTCCCGAAGGGGTGAGCCCTTGGCATGTCGGTTTTGATATTGCTGGACGAGCAAAGCCTGATCTCGCGTTAAGCAGTGGGCTCCGCGATAGAGATAAACTATGCTGTTCGATATTCTTCCATTAAAAAATAACACGGCCCGTCTCATCCGTGTCTACGGGGACGAGCCCTGCATTGCGGTGCCGGGGGAGGTGCCGGGGCCGGGAGGGGAGAAGTGGACCCTCACGGAGCTGGGAGACTACTGCTTTTCTGAAAAGCTCCGGGATCTGCCCGCCGCCGAGGCCCTCTGCCGGTACGAAGTCGGCGGGGACGGGGCGGTGACCCTGACCCGCGCCTTTGGCCGGGCGCTGGCAGGACGCCGCCGGTACGACCTCGACTTCGGGGACGCACCGGAAGAGACCGACCTGCACTCTGTCTGCGGGAACTTCCTCGAAGAAGCCGTCCTGCCCGACGGGCTGCAGGTCATCGGGAGCTGCGCATTCTACAACTGCCGCAGACTGCGGCGGCTCTCCTTCGGGGCCGCCGACCTGACCGTGGGCAGTGATGTCTTCCTGAACTGCTTCGCGCTGGCGGACCTCGTGGTGCGGGCTGAGCCGGAAGCGGCCACCGGGCTGTTCGCCCTCGTCAACAACATCACCGAGGCGGTGCGTGCTCTGTTCTGGCTCCCCGGCGAAGCGGCCCCCCGCGCGGGGCTGTGGTACCCCGCCTACTGGGAGGACGTGGAGGAATCCCCGGCCCACATCCTGCTGCATACCTTTTCCGGGCAAGGATACCATTACAGACAGTGTTTTCTGAATGGAAAATTCCTTTGCGCAGAATATGACGCCATCTTCCCGGAGGGTCACGCCGCCGAGGACAAGAACATTATGGCCATGCTCTGCTTCGACCGGCTGCGCTGGCCGTGGAACCTGACCGAAGGGGCGAAAGCGGCCTACACGGCGTTCCTCAAAGCCAACACGGGCCGGGTAGTCGCCCGGCTGTTGAAGGCGCAGGACCTCGACGGCCTGAAAGCCCTGCTGGCGCTGGATGTGCTGGACGCCGCCGCCTTTGCCGAGGCTGCCCAGATGGCCGCCAAGGCCGACAACGCGGCGGCAGCGGCCCTGCTGGCCGATGCGGAGTACACAAAGCTGTCCGCGAAGCCGAAAAAGAAACGATACGATTTTGATTTCTGAGGTGAGGAAAGTGACCCAGCTCCCCGAAAAAGAAAAATTCTTCGACCCCCGCAAGCCCTTTGAGTCGAAGCGGCCGGAGACCCACGAGGAGTGGCAGGCGCGGATGGGCGGCGAGGTGCTGGCCGTGGTGCGCAGCGGGCTGTATCTGGATTTCCGCTTTCTGGACATGGCCCTTTCGGCCCTGACCCCCACCCCGGACGAACGGTGCGGCGTGCTGGCTACGGATGGCCGTATCCTCTGCTATCAGCCCAGCGCCCTGCTCCGGCTCTACAAACAAAATCCAAAATATCTCAACCGGTTGTATCTCCATACGATATTCCATTGCGTATTCCGACATCTCTGGATGAAGGGGCGGCGGGACCCCCGTTTGTGGGGCCTTGCGTGCGACATCGCGGTGGAAAACGTCATCGATGGGCTGAACCGCTCCAGCGTCAAGCGGCCGCTGACCTATGTGCGGCAGAACGCCTATGGGTCCATCGCGGCGGAGGGCAAAGTGGTGGCGGCGGCACCGGCCTACCGATGGCTGGTGAAGCAGACCCCCGGCGTGCTGCGGCAGCTGGAGCGGGAGTTCACCACCGACGACCACCGCCTCTGGCCCAAGGACGCCCCCGAACAGCCCCAGCAGATGCCCACGCCCCTGCCCCAGAAAACGTGGCAGAAGATCGGCGAGCGGATGCAGACCGAACTGGAACTGCGGGACAAGGAGGCGGGCGAGGGAGCCGACAACCTGCGCGAACAGGTCAAAGCCGCCAACCGCAGCCGCCGCAGCTACCGGGACTTCCTCCGCCGCTTCTGCGTCACGCGGGAGGAGGTCCACCTTGACCCGGACGAGTTCGACCTGAACTTCTACACCTACGGCCTCTCCGTCTATGGGAACATGCCCCTCATCGAGCCGCTGGAGACGCGGGAGAGCAAAAAGATCGAGGAACTGGCCCTCGTCATCGATACCAGCTATTCCACTTCCGGTGAGCTGGTGCGGGCCTTTCTGGCTGAGACCTACACCCTGCTGAAGGGGCGGGAGAACTTCTTCCACCGGATGAACCTCCACCTCATCCAAGCGGACAATGCCGTCCGGCAGGATCTGCTGGTCCGGAACGAGGACGAGCTCATCCACGCTATGAACCACTTCCAGCTCCGGGGCGGCGGCGGAACGGACTTCCGCCCGGCCTTTGCGTACGTCAGCCAGCTCTGCGCCGAGAAAAAGTTCTCGAATCTGCGGGGGCTGCTCTACTTCACCGACGGCATGGGCAGCTACCCGGCCCGCCGCCCGGCCTATGACACCGCCTTTTTGTTCCTTGGCGACCGCTTCGACGACGCCAATGTTCCGCCATGGGCCATGAAGGTGGTGCTGGACGAGGATGAATTCACCGGCCCGTCCGCCAAGGCGGCTTCGGCTCTCGCCGAAGCGCTGAACGACGAGGACGACCCCTACCGTGAACTGAACAACACCTGAGGATGTGAGGAAGCTTTATGAATATCCAACGAGCCAAGCAAGAAATCGAACATACCGTCAAAGCCTATCTGGCCAAGGACGCGCTGGGCGAATACGCCATCCCGGCCATCCGGCAGCGCCCCATCCTGCTGATGGGCCCTCCGGGCATCGGCAAGACGCAGATCATGGAACAGGCGGCGCGGGAGTGCGGCGTGGCGCTGGTGGCTTACACCATCACCCACCACACCCGCCAGAGCGCCGTGGGTCTGCCCTTCATCCGCCAGCGCCACTACGGCGACAAGGACGTTTCGGTGACGGAGTACACCATGAGCGAGATCATCGCCAGCGTCTACGCCAAGATGGAGGCCACGGGCCTGAAGGAAGGCATCCTCTTCATCGACGAGATCAACTGTGTCTCCGAGACGCTGGCCCCCACCATGCTGCAATTCTTGCAGTGCAAGACCTTCGGCAATCAGGCAGTTCCGGCGGGGTGGGTCATCGTGGCAGCCGGCAACCCGCCGGAGTACAATAAATCCGTCCGCGATTTCGACATCGTCACCCTCGACCGTGTCCGCCGGATGGACATCGAGCCCGATCTGCAGGCGTGGAAGGACTACGCCCGCACGGCCCGCATCCACAGTGCCATCCTGAGCTACCTCGACCTCCACCCCCAGAACTTCTACCAGATCAACGCCGACGTGGACGGCACCCAGTTCGTCACCGCCCGCGGCTGGGAGGACCTGTCCAACCTGCTGGACACCTACGAGGCGCTGGGCCTCAAGGCCGACGAGTCGCTCATCCGCCAGTACCTCCAGCACGAGAAGATCGCCGAGGACTTCTCGGCCTACCTCGACCTTTATTATAAGTACCGCGACGACTACGGCGTGGAGGAGATCTTGGCCGGTCAGGCCAAGGCCGCCGTCTTTGCCCGGCTGCTGAACGCTCCCTTCGACGAGCGGCTCAGCCTTGTCAGCCTGATCTTGTCCGGCCTGAACAACCGGTTCACGGCCTCTCGTCAGGCCGATGCCGCCGCCGATGGGTGCTACGCCTTCCTGCGGGAAGCCAAACAGGGCTTTGCCACCCTGCCGGAGGATATCCCGGACGGCCCGGCCACCCTGTTCAGCCAGATGATCGCCGACTACGACGCCGAGACGAAGCGCCAGCGGGAGGCCGGGCTGCTGAGCCGGGATGCTGCGGCCACTCGGCTCACGGTCTGTGCTGCCCTCCGCGAGTGGGAAGCGGAACTGCGCCACGCCAATGCCGTGGGCACCAAGGAAGCCTTTGAGCTGCTCCGCACCCAGTTCCAGACCTTCGCCGACGAGCGGGACAAGGCGCAGGAAACGGCCTCTGCCGCGCTGGAAGCTGCCTTCGACTTCATGGAAGCGGCTTTTGCGGAAGGGCAGGAGATGGTGGTCTTCGTCACCGAGCTGACGCTGGCCCCCGCCGCCCATGCCTTCATCACCGAAAACGGCTGCGACCGGTACTTCCGTTACAACAAAGACCTGCTGCTGGATCACCGCAAGGCCGCCTTGCAGCAGGAGCTGGCCGCTGAAGAACGCCGCCATGGGGGAATGTGAGCCATGGGGGAAAGTCTGCTCTTCAGCCTGAACAGCACCATGCCGTTGTTCTTCATCATGGTGCTGGGCTGTCTGCTCCACCGCAAAAACTTCCTGACCGACGACTTCGTGGCCATGGCCAACAAGTTCGTCTTCAACGTGGCGCTGCCGGTGCAGCTCTTCCGGGACCTTGCCACCATGGACGTCCGGGCCAGCTTTGACGGGGCCTATGTGCTCTTCTGCGCCGCAGCCACCACGGCCAGCATTCTGGTCATCTGGGTGCTGGCAAAGCTGCTGCTGAAGGACAAGCACATCGTGGGCGAGTTCGTTCAGGCGTGCTACCGCTCCTCCGCCGCCATCCTCGGCGCGGCCTTCATCCAGAACATCTACGGCACCTCCGGCATGTCGGGCCTGATGATCCTCGGCAGCGTGCCGCTGTACAACATCTTCGCCGTGGTCATCCTGACGCTGGAAAGCCCCTCGCTTTCTCGATCGGCCAAAAGCGGCATGGGGGAGAAGATCAAAAAGAGCCTCAAGGGCATCGTCACGAACCCCATCCTGCTGGGCATCGCGGCGGGTTTTGTGTGGAGTCTGCTCCGGCTGCCCATGCCGACCATGATGAACAAGACCCTGTCCAGCCTCGCCGGGCTGACCAGCCCCTTGGCGCTGCTGGCCATCGGTGCGGGCTTCAAGGGCCGCGCGGCGCTGGCCTACCTGAAGCCTACCGCCGCGGCCACCGTGACCAAGCTCATCCTCCTGCCCGCCATCTTCCTGCCCATGGCGGTGCACTTCGGCTTCACCGACCAGAAGCTCGTCGCCCTGCTGGTCATGCTGGGCAGCGTGACCACCCCGGCGGGCTACGTCATGGCCAAGCAGATGGGCCACGAGGGCACCCTCACCGGCAGTGTCTGCGTCACCACCACCTTCTTCAGCGCCCTGACCCTGACCTTCTGGGTCTTCTGGGCAAGAAGCAATGGGTTTATTGCGTAAGGAGAAAAGGCTGCATACTCCCTCCGTCATCGCTGACGCGATGCCACCTCCCTCTGAGAGGGAGGCTTTCACAGCTAACCGTTACGCCAAGGCTCCCTCCGAGAGGGAGCTG
>OMCS01001192.1_pt1 | contig 12129 bp, 5 predicted proteins | sample 1674241 | NCBI WGS metagenome assembly OMCS01 (sample SAMEA103958153, study PRJEB25191) | human gut metagenome
GAGAAATCATCGGAGAGGCTTCTACAGTTATCTTCGAGGAAATATATACAGAGAAGAAATACAGATACAGCAATCGATATATGTTTGCATTCAACCAGAAGGTAGATGACAGATTCTTTAAGGGTAATCAGTCTAACGATATAGGAGTGACAGTGATTACACCTTATGGTGGAGATTATGCAGACTCTGCACTTCGTCTGCTCTCAGCACAGGAAAGCAGTGTGATTGTAAAGCTGCCAAATGACAGTACATTTCTTGATGAGATTACAGAATCCATCAAGATATATAAATTCCTTAATAAAAATGCGTCTGGAGCCAGAGGCAGCTTTGACAGCATCCGCAGGGCAAAAGAGGACGAGCGTATTGAGAAGAAGGACAGAATCAGAATCTTTATTGAGGATGCATTAAAGAATGCTGATATCTATGTAAATGGTGATAAGGCAACCATTTCAGCCAAGGAGCCGGCAACGAGAATCAATGAAGCACTCGGTAAGCTTGTAGCAATGAAATACAATAAGCTCACATACATGGAGACAGCACCGGAGCTTTCTGATATCAGTGCCATTTTTAGACAAAATTTTGAGGGTATGGCTGGAATTGGAATAAAGGATACAGTATCAAACAAGCTTGCGTTAGAGGAAGTAGTGCAGGTAATCGGATTAAATAATGCCAGACATATGAAGACATCCCTCAAGTCACTACAGGATAAGTTTGGTGCAGCACCTTATGGATTTGATTTAAAGGATGTACAGTGGCTTGTTGCAATGCTGTTTAAGTTGGGAAGAGTGTCACTTACTCTTAACAGTCAGAGTCTGTCATTGCTTTCTACGAATTCGGATGAACTGGTCAGATATATTACAAAGCGTGAATATGTAGAGAAACTCTTGATAGACATCAGAGAAAGAGCAACGGATGGGCAGATTCGTTCTGCAAAAGAAGTTATGAAGGATTATTTCGGATGCACTGTTTCCAGCGATGATGATGACAAAATTATGAGCAGCTTTAAGAATAGAGCAAAGGATAAAGTCGAAGTATACGATGACATTCTTGTAGAGTACAGAATTAATCCGAAATATCCTTGTAAGCGACTGATGGAAGAGGCAAGAAAGCGACTTGCAGAGATTCTTGATATCAATGAGCCTACAGAGTTCTTTAAGACTGTAGATAAGAAGAGAGATGTCCTGCTTGATGATGCAGAGGATACTGCATCAGTATTCGACTTCTTTAAAGGGGATCAGAGAAAGTTTTTTGAAGAGGCTGTAAAGAATCTTGCTTATTTTGGAAACAGTAAGACGTATGTAAGTGATCAGGAACTTTTAAAAGTAGTTGAAGAGATAGAGACTATCGTTAAGGACAGCAAGCCTTTTAGTAAGATTCAGAGATTACCGGAATTAAATAAGAGATTTGAAGAGCTTCACATGGGATTGCTTGAAAAGGAAGCAGCAATCATGGATCCGTTAGTACATGATGACTTCCTTAAAGTAAAAGAGGTATTGGATACAAAACCATTTGCGGAAGTGCTCCGTCCTCGTATCAATCAGAGGTTTGAAGAAATCTGGGATAAACTGAAAAAATCAAATGATATAGCAGCAATTAAGAATATCAAGCTGGAAAGTGATACTTTGAAAATCAAGTGTCTGGATGAGATAGATGAGTATGAAAGAGCACATCAGCCAGCACTGGAACCACCTGTTACACCGGTAGTACCTGGTAAAGAACCGATTAGTCCTACTCCAGCACCGACTAAAGTAAAGACAAAGAGACGTAAGAATGTATCCATCAGCAATGTAGCAGGGGCTAGAACATATTCGATAGAGACAGAGCAGGATATTGATAAGTTCCTTGCAGAGATGAAACAGAAATTGATGAATGAACTGGAAGAAGATACAATAATTACATTGAGCTGATGAGCTTGATTGGAGGATATAGCACATGAACAAAAATGCAATTAAGAAATTTGCAATAGATGCAAGAAATAAGCTGATAGCATCCGTTACGGATAAAGCTGGTATGCTTGGAATTACACCAGATAATTGCAGTGAAGCAATCACAAAAGGTGCAGATTTTGAGGTATACAAGACAGCAGCAGGAACAGAGGTAACACTTAACAAAAAACAGTGTGAGCAGAGAAGAAAACTGGTAGACCAGATTCATGCAAGAGGCTTTGAAGCGGTAGTGGAAGAAGTGGCATATACATGGTTTAACAGAATCTGTGCTATCCGTTTTATGGAAGTAAACGACTATATGTATCCTGTAAGAGTTCGTGTGCTTTCTTCTGAAAAAGAAGGAAAGAATGAGCCTGATGTGGTTACAATGGCACCGGATATTGACTGGGATTTCACGGATAAAGAGAGAGAAGAAATTATTGATGCCAAGATGAATAACAGGCTTGATGATTTATTCAGAATGCTCTTTATCAAGCAGTGTAATCTGCTTCATGAAGTGTTACCGGGACTTTTTGAAGAGACAGAAGACTATACCGAAATGCTTCTTAACATCTCATTTACGAATGAAGATGATGTGATTCGTATGCTTGTAGATGGTATCGATGAAAAAGATTTTAATATTGCAACTGTTGATGAGGATGGCAAGGCAGCAGGACAGGTAGAAATTATTGGCTGGTTATATCAGTATTACAATACAGAGCCTAAAAATAAAGCATTTGCAAAGAAAGGTAAAATCACAAAAGAGGAAGTGCCAGCAGTTACCCAGCTTTTTACGCCTGACTGGATTGTGCGATATATGGTAGAAAACAGTCTTGGCAGAATGTGGGTAGAAGGTCATCCGGATGATGAACTGAAGAGCAAATGGAAATACTATCTGGATGAGGCAGAACAGGAAGAATCTGTGCAGCATGAACTTGATAAGATAAAGGCAGAGTATGCGACATTAAAACCAGAAGATATAAAACTTATTGATCCGTGTATGGGTTCAGGACATATTTTGGTGTATGCATTTGATGTATTTATGCAGATATATGAAAATGCAGGATGGTCACAGAGAGATGCAGCCCAGAGCATTATCCAAAATAATATTTATGGACTTGATATAGATGACAGAGCAGCACAGTTAAGTTATTTCGCAGTATTAATGAAAGCAAGACAGTATGATAGAAGAATCCTAACAAGAGGTATAGAACCGAATGTCTATGCTGTACAGGAGAGTAATGGCATTAATCGTGGTCAACTTAAATACTTTGGAGCAGGATTGGCAGAAGAAGAGAAAAATGTAGCATTATTGCAGATGGAAAGACTTCTTAATACATTGAATGATGCAAAAGAATATGGTTCTTTGCTTAATGTGGAAGATTATGATTGGCAGCTGTTAGAAAAATTTGTAGAAAATACAGATACAGAAAGCCAAATTTCTTTTGATACTTTTGGATTGGATGAGACAGCAGAGCAGTTGAAACGATTGATTAGAATTGGGAAAATGTTGTCAGGTAAATATGATATTGTAATTACCAATCCACCATATCTTGGTGTTAGTACAGCTCAGAATAAATTGAACACATATATAAAGGAAAATTATTACGATAGTAAAGAAGACTTATATCTAGCTTTTATAGAAAGATGTAATATGTTTTGCAAATTAAATAGATTTCAGGCTATGATAACGCAACATTCGTGGATGTTTTTGTCACGCTCTGAAAAAATTAGAAGTAAAGTTTTGAATAATATAATAATTAATATGGCACATCTTGGTGCAAGAGCTTTTGAAGATATTGGTGGAGAGGTAGTTCAAACAACTTCTTTTGTTATACTTAACCGATTATGTAGAGGATATATTGGAAGATATAAAAGATTAGTAGATCAAAATTCTCAACAGGCAAAAGAAAAATTTTATTTGCAAAATATATATTATGATTTTTTGCAGGATGACTATAGTAAAATACCTGGAAAACCTATTGTATATTGGATTAGTAAGAATTTTATAAAAAATTTCGCAGCACCTCCCATTGGCTCCGTAATGGAGAGCAGAGTAGGTTTAGATACAGGAAATAATGATAAATACTTGAGAATATGGTTTGAATGCAATATTAATAAAATTGAATTTAATGCTGACTCTGTGGAACAATTACATAAAAAGAGGGGAAAAAAGTATGTGCCGCATACAAAAGGGGGAGAGTATAGGAAGTGGTATGGTAATTTGGAATATGTGATTGCATTCGATATGATTAATTATAATGAATTATTAGAATCAGGAAATCATTTACCATCTAGACAGTATTATTTTAAAGAAGGAATGAATTGGACACGAGTATCAAGTAAGTTTGCACTTAGATATAATCCTAAAGGAATGGTATTTAACTCAGCATGTCCAACGGTGTTTACTGATTCTAATAAAAAATTATATGTTTTGGCTTTACTTAATTCATGCGTATCAAAAGATTATTTAGATTTATTAAGTCCTACTATAAATTTTCAAGCTGGAGATGTGAATAAAATACCTTTTGTAATACAAGATAAAATGTTGGAAAAAATTGATATTATAACTAGAAACACTATTGAAATCAGTAGAAATGATTGGGATTCATTTGAAACATCATGGGATTTTAAACAACATCCATTAATATCTGTTATTTCAAAAAATAGAGCACTTTTTGATGATACCACAGATATTGATTTAGCAGAATGTTACACCTGTTGGGAGAATGAGTGCAATGAACGTTTTAATCAACTCAAAGAAAAAGAGAAAGAACTGAATCGTATTTTTATTGATATTTATGGCTTGCAGGATGAATTAACACCAGAGGTAGAAGATAAAGATGTCACAGTTCGCAAAGCAGACATACAACGTGATGTTAAGAGTTTGATTTCCTATGCAGTTGGTTGCATGTTTGGACGATATTCATTAGACGAGGAAGGAATTGTTTTGGCAGGACAGCCATTTGAATCATATTTTTTTGAAGCATCAGCATCGGTATGCGGAACTGGATTTGCAGGAGCACCGGGGGCATCCGTTCCAATAGGTGAATTTTATTATAAGACAGATGATGGTGTGAAAAAATGCACTTATAATCCAGATAAAGATAATATCATTCCGATTTGTGATGAAGAATATTTCTCAGATGATATTGTTTCAAGATTCTGTGAATGGGTGAAAATTATATATGGTGAGAAATCATTGGAGACAAACCTTGATTTTATTGCAAAAGCACTTGGCAACAAAGGAAACACAAGTAGAGAAGTAGTTAGAAATTATTTCTTGAATGATTTCTTTAAGGATCATTGCAATACTTATTCCGTCACGGGTTCCGGCAAGCGTCCTATTTACTGGTTATTTGATAGTGGCAAGCAGAATGGATTTAAGGCACTTATTTACATGCATCGATATGATGCTGACACAGTTGGCAGAGTAAGAACTGATTATCTGCATAAGGCACAGAAGTATGTGGAGACTGCAATGCAAAGTGCCCAGTATACGATTGACAATGCAACATCAGCATCAGAGAAATCAAAGGCTACAAAGGCAGTAACAAAGTACACAAAGCAGCTTGCAGAGATGAAAATATATGATGAAGCCATTGCCCATGTAGCTAATCAGAGAATCGAGATTGATTTGGATGATGGTGTAAAAGTGAATTATGCGAAATTCCAAGGTGTGGAAGTAGCACAAGAAGGTAAAAAAGCATTGAAAGTGGATTTATTGGCTAAAATATAAGATAGATGCTTTTGCTTTTTATTAAGAAAGAGAGTTTATTATATGACATTGCAAGAACGAGATTATACATTATTTTTGAATGACGAAGAGCGAGAAGCTTTTGAATTAGAAGAAAAAATAGAAAATCGAAAAGGTGTGAAAAATCATAGGGAATTTCCACGATTTTCACACCCAGATGAATTAGTAAGAGAGTTTATTTGGCATAGAAGATCATTGTTTCCGAATAATTACTTGCATTTATTGGAGTATAAAAAACTTAATTTTGATGATGAGGCAGAGCAATATCATGATGTGATTTATAAGGCTAAGAATGAGCAGGAAATACAAAAGTATATAAAACAGAATCGTAAATGGTTTATACCTGGTTCGATATTTCTTGATTATAATTTTGGACACCATGATGCGTATTTATTTCCAGAACAGAAATTGGGAAATGAATATGCAGTAGATTATATGTTATTGGGAAAAAATTCTGACGGGTATAGTATTGTATTAGTGGAATTTGAAAAATCAGATACACCGTATTGCCGTTCTACAGCTAATATTGAAAGCGAAAGCGTGAAAGAGGGACTTGCTCAGATTAAAGACTGGCAAAGGTGGATGCTTAAAAATCAAGAGTATTTTATGAGAAACATAGGATTAACTCAGAAAGGAATTGATATACCGATATTCCGTATTTTTTATTATTTGGTAGTCAGTAGAAGAGATTATATGAATGATATAGCTCATGATATGAGAAGTCAGACAATGTACGATATGCGCAATCTTAAAATAGTTACTTTTGATAGATTGGAAGAAAATGTTAGGAAGCTGGCAAATAATCATTCATGGTAGGAGGTTTTTATAAATGAAACAGGAAATATTGAATGAATTGAACCTTGGAGAAAATCATGAGCGAGAATGTAAGCTGGCAACAGGGGGACTCCCTGAGAGTATATGGGAGACTTACTCTTCTTTTGCAAATACCAATGGTGGCACGATTTTGCTTGGAATTAGGGAACACAGAGATTCTTTTACAGTTGAAGGACTGACAGACAAGCAGATTGTTAAATATCAGAAGGATTTCTGGAGCACTTTAAATGACAGAAATAAGGTGTCAAAGAACATCCTACTGAATCATCATGTCAGTCCTGTGGTTGTTGGAGAAAAGAAAATATTAAGAATTGATGTTCCAGCGGCAGACAGACATGATAAGCCGGTTTATATTGGGACAGATCCAATGAAAGGCACTTATAAAAGAGATTATGAAGGTGACTTTCTTTGTACCGAAGAGGCAGTCCGTGCGATGTTTGCAGATCAGAGAGATGTATCTGGGGATGTGGAAGTGCTGGATGAGTTCGGATTAGATGTGCTGAATCAGGATACGATAAAAGGTTATAGAATTATTTTTGAGCAGCTCCATAGTGGACATCCTTGGAATGCTTTGGAAAATGACGAGTTCCTTATGAAATTAAGGGCAGCAGCGAAGAATAAGAATGGTACATTATCTCCAACGGTAGCAGGACTTTTATTCTTTGGAGAGGCTTATCATATTACTGAGGTTTTTCCGAATTATTTTCTGGACTATCGTGAGGAATGCGATGATAAAGCAGTGCGCTGGTTATTCCGGACACATTCTAACGAAGGTGATTGGAGCGGCAATATATATGACTTTTTCTGTAAGGTGCGTACCAGAATGGACGATGATGTAGCCGTTCCATTTGCAAATAGACGAAATGGATATCGTGTAGATAGAGTGGATGTGCATGATGCATTGGAAGAAGCATTGGCAAATGCACTAGCACATGCAAATTATTATGGTAGACGAGGAATCCTCGTTGTTAAAAAGGGTAAGGAACTTAGTATTTCCAATCCTGGTACTATCAGGGTAACAAAAGAGGAATTTTATGCTGGTGGCAATAGTGATCCACGAAATCCGAATATCTTAAAGATGTTTGGTTTTGTAAATGTTGGTGAGCGTGCCGGAAGTGGTGTCGATAAGATTATGACTGCATGGGCAGAACAAAATTGGAAGAAACCGGAATTTGATTTCTCAGAGCGCAGTGACAGGGTAACATTAAAGCTTGAAGTTGGACAAGTGGTATATATTCCTGGAGCTGCTGATATCAGAAATGAAAATACAAATCAGGCAAATGCAACTGCTGTGTCAAAAGAAGATAAAATACTTGAGTATATCAGGCAGAATGGAAGTATTTCTTCTCAAAAAGCTGCTGATATAGGAGGTTATAAGTCAAAGACAGGAGCAAGAAAATTGCTTGATAAGATGATAGAAAAAGGATTGATTACGAAGATTGGAAATGGACCGGCAACTAAATATATGTGATTTAGAGGTTGCCTTACGATTTATCGAACACTTTATTGAACACTATCGGACACTTTTAGGGCTATCGGATACAAAGTGTTCGATAAGTGACCGATAGTGACCATTTATCGGACACTTATTAGCATAGGCTGAATAAAAATATTTGTGCAGAGACTATCTGCACAAATGGATTAGAAGGTGAAATATGGATTTACAGAACATACAGGATCAATTAAATACAGAATTTTCCAAGTCAGAGACAAGAATCATATTCTGGTTTGATGATAAAGGTGAATACGAGGATGAGGTATCGGAACTGCAGCTAGGTGATGTAAAGCTGCACATTCTTGATGGTACAAACTGGCTTTATTCAAAATATTTACTAAACGAACAAGATAAAGAGAGTAAATATCTTGTTTATGCAGCCTTTGCAAAGCCAAGTGATGCAGAGAATCCTCTTGCAGATATGTATTATTACTCAACACCTTATTATACTGACAGAGTATCGCAGATGTCTCAGGAGATAGGCATTGATAATCGCTTTAAGGAGCATTTATCACAGTATGGTAATTTCTGGAAGAATAAGCATCGTATTGAAAAGTTCAAGGAACTTGGAATTGACCATTACAATGCTCAGACAATTGATATTGGTTTGATTGCTGTACTCACGGATGTAAAGACTCCAAATTTTGAGGAAGTAGTTAAGCAGATGATGCTCGGTGACAATGAGAAGTATTTTAAGGCATTGGATGATAATGGATTGACCGACAAGTTCTGGGAACTTTGCGAAAAATTCTTTGGATATAAGTCAGACAAGCCAAACATAGATGATTTGTCTGCTTGTATGATATTAACTTATGCATCATCTACATTAAAGGCGACTGTTCCGGAAGCAATGCAGACTTATATTCTTAAGAAACGCAATGATGTTGTGGTCTTTATCCGTAATATAATGGACAATGTGAATTATCAGGATGCCTATGACAAACTTGTAGAAAGAATAGATAAGTCATTACGTTTTGTGACAAGAATACAGGATGGATTAAAGAAAGACGTGGAGAAGAAAAAAGACAGTTCTCTCCAGATGTCTGACATTTTTGCATGTGATGCGTTTGCCGGATTAGATGACATTATTATTGACTGGGCACTGGAACAATTAAATGATGAAATCCTTGATGCACAGATTGATGGACTTAATATTGCTCAGGTAGCTGACCAGAGAATGTCTAAGGCATATCATTATAGCGAAAGATACAAGAATGAATATACGACTATCAAGTATGCGTATTTGATGATGAAGTCTGTATCACTTATGGAATTTTCAAGTGATATTAAGACATTGGTTACAAATTATCAAAAAGAGTTATACCTGATAGATTCATATTATAGATGGTTTTATTATGCATATGACCAGATTGAAGATAACAGTAAATTCTCTGATGTAAGGCAGAGAGTAGAGAATATTTATGCGAATACATATTTGCAGAAGATAACACCGAAGTGGAATGAGAATTTCACAAATGATGTAATGAATGCTACAGACCTGCCGAAGCAGGAGGATTTCTATAAGCATTATCTTAGAGGCTACGATGGAAAGCAGAGAGTCATTGTTATTATTTCTGATGCCTTCCGATATGAGTGTGCAAAGGAACTTTTCGGTAGATTGGAATTGGATGAGAAGTGTACGCCGAAGATTGAGTGTATGCTCAGCAGCCTGCCTTCTGTTACATCTGTTGGAATGGCAAGCCTGCTTCCACATAAAGAGATGCAGGTGGATGGCAACTTGAATGTGACTGTTGACGGACAGGCATGTGCCAGTATGGAGCAGAGAGATAAGATTCTGAAATCTTATAACGAAAATAATGTGGCTTTGTCATTTGATGAAGTGGCAAATGCTAATCAGGCTCGAATCAGGGAGTTGATTCAGGGCAAGAATATCGTGTACATCTATCACAATCAGGTGGATGCAAGAGGAGACAAGCCTGCAAGTGAGAATGAGGTATTCAACGCTTGTGCAGAAGCGATAGAAGAAATACACAAATTGGTTAGAAAGCTGACAATATATGTATCTACACCGAAGTTTTTCATTACCGCAGATCATGGCTTCTTATATAAGAGAGATAGATTGCAGGAGTTTGACAAGGTAACATATCCAAAGGAGAAATGTCTTTATACAAACAAGAGATTTCTTATTACAGAAGATGCAGTAAATGAGCAAGGAATTATGGCAAGAACAATGGCGTACTTGGGTAAACTCTATGTGGATACTCCGGTAGGAGCAGATATTTTTAAGGTCGCCGGAGGTGGACAGAACTATGTGCATGGTGGTACGTCTCTGCAGGAGATGATAGTTCCTGTCATTGAACTTGCAACGAATACCAGAGGTGTAGCATACGATTATGTGGATGTTGTCCTGACATCTGTTACCCGTAAGGTGACAAATCTTATTACATACTTTGATTTTATCCAGACAGAGAGAGTAACAGACACTATGAAAGCAAGAAGTATTGTGGCTTACTTTACTACGGAAGATGGCGAAAAGATTTCATTTGATGTGCCTATGATTGCTAACAGCAGGGAAGAAGCACCTGAGAAGAGAACTTTCCACGAGAAGTTTACTTTGAAGTCAAGAGAATATAAGTATGGCGATAAGTATTATCTTGTGTTGGCGGATGCAAATGATGAGAAGAATATCTTGCAGCAGTATGAGTTTATGATTGATATTGCGTTTGTGGATGATTTTGGATTTTAAACATAGGTTAAAAAGGTGGAAACATATGTTGAATGCAAAGGAGAACAGCAGAAAATGAATGATAATTTAAAGCCAACGTTATTTATATCATATTGTTGGAATGATGGAAATGTATATGCTGATGAACTGGAAGCGCAGTTGAATGATTATTTTGACGTGAAAAGGGATAAATCCCAGTTAATTGCTAATGATGATCTAAATGATTTTATGGCTGAAATAGCAAATTGTGACTATGTACTTATCGTATTAACCGCTGGGTATGTAAAATCATTGAACTGCATGAGGGAAGTGGCGTATTTGCTACAACAGCCTGATTGGAAATATAAGTCGATGGTTCTAGTAGTTGATGAAACGATTTATAGCACCGACAGGAAAATAGAAATATTAAATTATTGGTCTCTGCGGAAGCGGAAAGCGGATGGAGAGAGTGCTACTGCTGATTTGGGAAAAATAATTTTAGAAGAAGAAGCTAGTGTTTTGCACGATATATGCAGTCAGTTAGAAAAATTCCTTTATGGTATTTCTAGAAGAAAAAATCCGCATATGATAGCAGTAGTAAATGAATTGGTAAGGAAGAAAAATAAGCCAAGAACTGATTTTGCAGAGAAAGAAATGAGTGATAATGAACGTCTTGTGAAAGAATTCATAGAAGAACATGGGAATGTTTCGATAAAAGAAATATCAGAACGAATTAACACTACGATGGCGTATACAAGTAGAATTTTGAGAAAACTACAAGATAAAAAAATTATTGAAGTAGTTGGAGAAGGAAGAAACAAAAAGTACATTGTAAAAAAGTACTGATGCAAGTTATAGGAGGCTGAAATGAGCGAAAGCAATGAGTTTAGAGGAATGTCTGAAACAGATGATAGGAGAGATATTATCAAGCAAAAGCTCCGCCAATATTATGATGGTCGTATTGTTCGCAAGGATTTAACAAAGTTAATCCGAGAAGGTGCAAATGTTCCTGTATATGTACTGGAATATCTTCTTGGGCAGTATTGTAATTCTGATGATCCAGAGATTATTGATGAGGGAGTAGACAATGTTAAGCGTATTCTGCGTGATAACTATGTTCGCCCAGATGAAGCACAGAAGATATTGTCACTTCTTCGAGAGAGAGGAAGCTATACAGTTATTGACAGGATTACAGTAGTTCTTAATACAAAGGAAGACCGGTACGAGGCAACCTTCTCTAACCTCGGCATCAAGAATATTCCTATCAGTGCAGATTATGTGAAGGATTATGACCGTCTGCTTTGTGGTGGTATCTGGTGTATTCTTCAGCTCGACTATGAGTTCATTGAGGAAGATAAGAAGAATACACAGCCTATCCGCATCAGAAAGCTGACACCGATTCAGATGCCACATGTGGATATGGATGAAGTAAAGAATGGTCGTAAGGCATTTA
>OMCS01001201.1_pt1 | contig 12062 bp, 11 predicted proteins | sample 1674241 | NCBI WGS metagenome assembly OMCS01 (sample SAMEA103958153, study PRJEB25191) | human gut metagenome
ATAGCACAGCGCCTTCGAGCTCACGAGCTCCGTGCAGGTCAGCCCCGCGCCGAGGGACGCGCACAGCTCGCGGAAGGCCGCGTCGGTCACGCCCGCCATCGGCGCGAGCGCGAGCTGCGAGTTGATCTCCACTGTACCGATGCGCATGGACGTTCCCTCCTTCTCCATGTTTCATAGAAGAAAATTATACCACAGCTTTCCCAAAAGCGGAAGTCCTTATTTTTGCGCGGCAAAACGCGGCAAAAAAGGGCGGCTCCGAAGAGCCGCCCCGGTATGTCGTATGCTGTTTTGCTCAGGCTGCGTCGCGGCTCTCGCCGGAATAGCTGCTGCCGTAGTAGCCGTTGCCGAAGAAGCTATTGAAGAAATCCCAGGGATTGTAGTAATAGCCGCCATTGCTGCCGCCCTGCTGTTGCTGCTGAGAGCTGTCCTGCGCGGTCTCCTGCGTCTGAGGAGCGGCGTCGAAGGTCAGCTCGACCTCCTTCGTTCCACCCGCGCGATAGATGGTCAGCGTCACGGTATCGCCCGCGCGGTAAGACTTCTTCGCGGCGTTCAGGTCGTTCATGTCGCTGATCGCCGTGTCGCCGATCTTGGTGATGACGTCACCCATCTGAAGGCCAGCCTTTTCCGCGGCGCTGCCCGGCTCGACCGAGCAGACAAACACGCCCTGCGTGACATCGTAGCGGTACTGCTGCGCCATCTGTGCGGTCATGTTCTGCGGTGTGATGCCAATGTAAGGTTTGTTGGTCACATAGCCGTCGGTCATAATGTCCTTGACCTTCCTACAACCAGCCAGGCATATTGTTCCGCTGCCTGCCGGGTCTATGCAAGACGGAAATCCGAGCGGGAACGCAAACGCCGGAAGCGGCAAAACCAACCATGATATGTCCGCAACTTAGCCTTAAAAGTCCTTGATTTTCAAGGCTTTGCAAGCACAGAACAGGGGCAGGTAATAGAAACTACCGTCTACCCCCGAAAACGGGCTTCTAACCGTCCACAAAACACGATATGACAAACACGATTTACATTCATCAGCCGGAAAAGGCGTTCAGCTTCACCCGGCTCCCGAATTTCCTCTTTGAAGCCCCCACATTCAAGCCCCTGTCCAACGAGGCAAAGGTTCTGTACGCCTTTATCCTGCGCCGGACAGAGTTATCCCGCAAGAATGGGTGGGCGGATGACTGCGGACGGATTTTCCTGTATTACCCTATCTGTGAAGTGGTTGACCTGCTCCACTGTGGGCGGCAGAAAGCGGTGAACACCCTGCGGGAACTGCAATACGCCGGACTGGTGGAGATCCAGAAGCAGGGCTGTGGAAAACCCAACCGCATTTTCCCAAAATCCTATGAAGCGGTTCCAAACACCGACTTCAAGAAATCCCGTTCTGGTACGCCGGAGGACTGAAAACCGTACCCATGAAGTACGGAAATCACTCCTGAGACGTACGAAAACCGGACGGTATATAGAAATACAAAGATAAAAAGATTGATTTATATTCTATCCATTCCAATCCTATCCGAGCTAATTCCGGCGGGATTTTCCCTGTGGAAAACCCCGGATAGGAAAGGAATGGGGAAAGGAGCAGAATGGCACAACACGCAATTTTGCGGTTTGAGAAGCACAAGGGCAACCCGGCAAGGCCGCTGGAAGCCCATCACGAAAGACAGAAAGAACAATACGCCAGCAACCCCGACATTGACACAAGCCGGAGCAAGTACAACTTTCATATCGTCAAGCCAGAGGGCAGGTACTATCATTTCATTCAAAACCGCATTGAACAGGCCGGGTGCCGAACCCGCAAGGACAGCACACGGTTTGTCGATACGCTGGTAACTGCCAGCCCGGAGTTTTTCAAGGGGAAATCCCCAAAGGAGATACAGGCGTTTTTCCAGAGGGCGGCGGCTTTCCTCATTGGCCGGGTAGGACGGGAAAATATCGTGTCGGCGGTGGTACACATGGACGAGAAAACGCCCCACCTGCATTTGACCTTTGTTCCGCTGACAAAGGACAACCGCCTGTGTGCAAAGGAGATTATCGGCAACCGGGCAAACCTGACGAAGTGGCAGGACGATTTTCACGCCTATATGGTGGAGAAATATCCTGACTTGGAGCGTGGGGAGAGTGCCAGCAAGACAGGCCGGAAGCATATCCCCACCCGGCTTTTCAAACAGGCGGTTTCCCTCTCCAAACAGGCCAGAGCCATTGAAGCCGCCCTTGACGGCATTAACCCGCTGAACGCCGGAAAGAAAAAAGAGGAAGCCCTCTCCATGCTGAAAAAGTGGTTCCCGCAGATGGAGAACTTCTCCGGGCAACTGAAAAAGTACAAGGTCACAATCAATGACTTGTTGGCGGAGAATGAGAAGCTGGAAGCAAGGGCAAAGGCCAGTGAAAAAGGCAAGATGAAAGATACGATGGAACGGGCAAAGCTGAAAAGCGAACTGGACAATTTACAGCGGCTGGTTGACCGTATCCCGCCGGATATACTGGCGGAACTGAAACGTCAGCAGCGGCACACGGTAAAGGAAAGGTGATAGATATAAGCAGAAATTTTCGCCGCCTCTGTGCGGCATTGTACCTTGAAAACTGAATATGGAGGACACTGGATGGCAAAAAGCGAAAGCGATATTTTTACACCCCGGACAGGGCAGGTCATACAAGCAGAGAACGGCACGCAGTATTTTGTATGTGGGAACAACCGTATAAAAATCTCCGAACACTTCGCCGCAGGCGGGAAGCCCCTCGGTGATCTGATTGTAGATGTGGTGCGGCATACCGCAGAAAAAGCCGCTTCAACCTGATAGCCCATCATTGATAACACGCCCACGCTTATGATATAATTGCCATAGAGCAAAAGTATTGTAAGCGTGGGTTGTTTCTTTAGAAGGAGGATTTTTAACGGTGAAACAACCTTACAATACTACGATTTACAACACGGCGCTTTATATGAGATTGAGCCGGGACGATGAAAACTATGGTGACAGCGTAAGCATTGAAACACAGCGGACAATCCTGCAACAGTACGCAAAGGAACAGGGACTTCATGTAGTCGGTGAGTATGTGGACGATGGCTGGTCGGGGACGAACTTTGAACGCCCGGATTTTCAGCGCATGATGGACGATGTGGAAGCCGGAAAAGTAAACTGCATTGTCACGAAAGACCTTTCCCGTTTCGGGCGGGAACATGTGATGATGGACTACTATCTGGAATTTCTGTTCCCGGAAAAACGGGTGCGCTACATCGCCGTTGCGGAGAATGAGGACACAGAGAAAGGGCTTTCCGATTTTGTCCCGTTCAAAAACCTGTTCAATGAATGGTTTGCGAAAGATACGAGCCGCAAGGTAAAGGCCGCTTTCAAAGCGAAGTTTGCCACAGGACAGCGTATCGGTGCCTATGCTCCCATCGGGTACAGGAAACACCCGGAAATCAAAAACAAGCTGATAATCGACGAGGAAACCCGCTGGATAGTGGAGAAGATTTTTGACCTTGCCATTCATGGCAGAGGGGCGGCCAGTATCACAAGAATACTGATTATGGAAAAGGTTCCCACACCGGGATTTATCAATTTCCAGCGTGATGGGACTTTTGCAAACATCTATGCGGGTGCGCCGGAGGAAAAAAGCTACGCATGGACGATAGCCCAGGTCAAGAGCATTATGAAAGATGAAACCTATATCGGCCATACCATCCACTACCGGGAAACGAACATTTCCTTTAAGAACAAGCGGAGGGTACGCAAGCCCCAAAGTGAATGGGTGCGGGTGGAGAACACGCAGGAGCCGATTATCAGCGAACAGGTTTTCCGGCAGGTACAGGAGCAGATAGCAAACCGCCGCAGGAAGTGCAAGGATGGTACAACGCAGATTTTTTCCGGATTGGTAAAATGTGCGGATTGCGGCTGGTCGCTGTCCTATGGGGAGAACAGGCAGAACAGCAAGCCTTACGGCCATTATCATTGTAGCAAGTACGGACAGGGCACACGCCAATGCTCCATGCACTATATCCGCTATGATGTGCTTTACGCCTATGTCCTCTCCCGTCTGCAATACTGGTCGGGGCTGGTACAGCATGATGAAGAACGGCTCTTGAAGCGGCTGTTAAATGCCACTGATAAGGGACAGGCCGCCGCAAGAAAGAAGCAGGCCGCAGAACTGAAAAAAGCAGAGAAGCGGAAAGCCGAAGTCGATACCCTGTTTGCCCGGATGTATGAGGACTGGGCGGCGGGGCGTATCACGGAATACAACTTCTCTATGCTGTCCGGGAAGTATCAAAGCGAACAGGCTGAACTGGACGAAAAGATTGAGCGGCTTCAATCCGCTATCGCCACTGAAAGCCAGAACGCCGCAGACGCAGAAAAATGGATTGCCTTGATGAAAGAGTGCGTCAATCCAACGGAACTGACCGCCGAACTTTTGAATACGCTGATTGAAAAAATCGTTGTCCATGAAGCGGTCAAAGGTGAGGACGGAAGCCGGGAACAGGAGGTAGAAATCTTCTACCGCTTTATCGGCAAAATTGATTAAATGACACCAATATCTTTAACTATGTGATACCGGGCTGAGCGTGCCGGACGTCTCCCTGCTCCTGCCGCTGGCCGAACTGCTGGGAATTTCGGTGACGGAGTTGTTGGAAGGACGGCGGCTGGAAGAGCAGCAGCTCCCAGCCAATGAGGTGGAAGCGCTGGTCAAAAAGGCGCTGACCATCCCCAAGGAGCCGGTGGAAGTCCGGCGTGGACGAGTGAAAAAATACCTGCCGGTGTATCTGGTCTGCAACGTGCTGGGCGCGGTGGAAGCGCTGGCCGTCTGGAATCTGGGATGGGTGTCTGAAAAAATGGGAACGCTGTTGTGGGTCAGCTGCTTTTTCGGGTTCTTTTTCGGAGCATACTATTTTTTTACAGAGGAAGTTCTTCCAAGCTACTATGATGAAAACCGCATCAATTACATTGCGCAGGGTGCGTTCCGGATGAATATTCCGGGAGTCTATTTCAACAATCATAACTGGCCGATTATTTTGCGGTGGGCACGGATCTGGACGGTCGTCACCGCGCTGGCCATGCCGCCGCTGTTTGCGGTCGGAACATGGATCGGGAAACGGGTCGGCGTGGAGCTCGGCTGGGTGATTTGGGCGCTATATCTTGGAAGCATGGTTCTGTCCATCATTGTTCCGGCAAAAAAGTATGAATTTCATGCCCCTCTATGATACCCTGCCTTGCTGGCCGCATCGGCAAAAATTGGCGCTTCGGCCAAGAAGGGGGCGTGCGGGGAATCGCGGATTTTTGTGCTCCATGCAGTAAAAGGGCGTTTTGCATCGTTTTATAGAGCGAAAGGATGTGTGTTCTATGAAACGGAGACGTTCTGCGCAAAAGCGCCGCACGCGGTGGCGGTGGCTGATTTTTCTGCTGATTTTGCTGGCGCTGCTGCTGTTCTGGCCTCGGCGGGTCAGTCTGGAAGGACTCATCAGCCCTGAAGCGGTTCTGATGGACGCGGACAGCGGAGAAGTGCTGGCCGCAAAAAACGCGGATGCGTCCATCTATCCGGCGTCCATGACCAAGGTGATGACGGCACTGCTCGTCCTCGAAGCAAACCCCGACTTGGATACGCCGGTGACGCTGCCGGAGGACATCTTCCCGGCCTTGCAGACGGAGAAAGCTTCCGTGGCGGGCTTTCTGCCCGGTGAGACGGCCACGGTGCGGGACCTTTTATACGGTGTGCTCCTGCCCTCCGGCGCGGAGTGCTGCGAGACACTGGCGCGGGAGGTGAGCGGTTCGGAGGAAGCCTTTGTGGAGTTGATGAACCAAAAGGCGGCAGAGCTGGGGATGGCATCCACCCACTTTTGCAACCCCACCGGCCTGCACGACCCGGAGCATGTTTCCACCGCGCGGGACATGGCTGTTCTGCTGCGGGCGGCGATGCAGAATGAGATGTTCCGTACGATCTTCGCAACAGCCCGCTACACCGTGCCGCCCACGAATCTGCACCCGGACGGCTTTACGATGGAGAGCACGTTTTGGAGCGAACTGGACGGCACGGAGCTGCGCCGGGGAAAATTTCTGGGCGGCAAAACGGGCTATACCAGCGCCGCGGGGCTCTGCCTTGCCAGCGCGGCGGAAGTGAAAGGGAAGACCTATCTCATGGTCACGGCGGGGGCGCAGGGAAACCACGGCACCGAGCCTTACCACGTCGATGACGCCGTGAATGTCTGCCGTCAACTGGCCCGGTGAACGGTTATGCGCAGAATCACTAATTTTTGCATCTATTTTTTAGTGAAGCTTATCAAAAGAAGACGCTTGAAAAAAACCTGCAATCTGTTATAATCACATTCGTGAATCCCACAACGTCCTGCCCCTTTTCCGGCAGGACGTTTTTGTCGGTAAAAAATCGTTTTTTCTGCCTTTTGATGACTCCCAAAGGAGGGCGCTGACATGACAAAAGATATGACACAGGGCAGCCCGCTGAAGCTGATCCTCGCCTTTGCGGTCCCGCTGATGCTGGGCAGCCTGTTTCAGCAGTTCTACAATCTGGCCGATACCATCATCGTGGGCCGGTTCGTCGGCGTGGAAGCGCTGGCGGCGGTCGGCAGCGTGGGCGGCCTGAACTATCTGGTGCTGGGCTTCGTCAACGGCATCGCGTGCGGCTTTTCCATCCCGATCTCGTGGGCCTTCGGCGCGAAGGACTACCGCGAGATGCGCCGCTACACCGCCAACGCGGTCTGGCTGTCGGTGTTCTTCGCCGCCGTGCTCACCGTGGCCACGGTGGCCATGACCCGCTCCATCCTTGTGTGGACCAACACGCCGGATAACATCATTGATCTGGCGGATATTTACATCCGCACCATCTTTGTGGGCATCCCGTTCACCCTGCTGTACAACATGACCAGCGCCTTGATGCGTGCCCTCGGCGACAGCAAGCGCCCGCTGTATTTCCTGCTGGTGGCAAGCGTTTTGAACATCGGGCTGGATCTGCTGTGTATCATCGTGTTCAAGATGGGGGCCTTCGGCGCGGCCTTCGCGACGGTCTTCAGTCAAGCCGTGGCGGGCATTGGCAGCCTGTTCTACATCCTCAAGCATTACGGTGAGCTGCGCTGGTCGAAGGAAGAGGGCAAGCTGAGCAAGAGGCACTGTGCCAAGCTCTGCAATATGGGCATCCCCATGGGCTTGCAGTGCAGCATCACCGCCATCGGTAGCGTGCTTTTGCAAGGTGCGGTCAACGGCTTGGGCAGCGACATCGTGGCGGCCCAGACTGCCGGCGGCAAGGCGGCCTCCTTCCTGTCCGTCCCGCTGGAGAGCATCGGCACAGCCATGACCACCTACGCCAGTCAGAACATGGGCGCCCACGACCTTGGCCGCGTGAACAAGGGCGTCAACACGGCGCTGGGCATCGGCTGCGTCTACAGCGTGGCCTCCTTCCTGATCCTGCGGGTGCTGGATAAGCCCCTGATCGGCCTCTTCCTTGAGGGCGACCAGACCGAGATCATGGCCAACGCCCAGAGCTTCATCTTCTGGAACAGCGTCTTCTATATCCCGCTGGCGGTCCTCATCATCTACCGGTACACCATTCAGGGTCTGGGCTATTCCAGCCTTGCCATGTTTGCCGGTGTGGCCGAGATGGTGGCCCGCGCGCTGGTGGGCTTCCTGTTCGTGCCGCTGTGGGGTTATTTTGCCGCCTGCATCGCGAACCCGGTGGCGTGGTTCTTCGCCTGTTTCTTCCTCATCCCCGCCTACATCGTGGTCTATCGGCGGCTGCAAAAGGAGAAGCTGACGCCCCACGCAAACCTATAAATACAAAAGGAAGCGTTTTGCACACGATGCGTTGCAAAACGCTTCCTTTTATATTATACTAAAATCACTTATGTCACAGAAAGGGCGGTGGAGCCGATGGAACAGGAACTGGAACAGATCGAGGGCACGGTCGAGGACATCATCTACGAGAATACGGACACGGGCTACACCGTCTTTGAGATCTCCGGCGGCGGGGTGCTCACGGTGGTCTGCGGCGTGGTGGGGGAGCTGCACGCGGGCGAGAGCGTCGTCTGCCGCGGCAAGTACGAGAACCACGCTGCCTATGGCCGCCAGTTCCACGCGCAGGAGTGCGAGACCGACATGCCCAAGGATTTGGAGGCTGTCTACGCCTTCCTTGCCAGCGGGTCGCTGCCCTACATCGGAGCCCGGACAGCAAACAAGATCATCGACAAATTCGGCGCACAGGCGCTGGAAATGATTGCGAACGACCCGGCTCAGCTGGTCACCATCCCCGGCATCTCGGCGGACAAGGCCGACCGCATCCAGCAGGAGTTCAAGCGGATGTTCGGGATGCGGGAACTCATCGCCTACCTCGCCCAGTTCGAAATCAGCCCCCGCCGCGCCATGGAAGTCTTCCGGGTCTTCGGCCCCGGCGCCATGAACGCCATTTCCTCGAACCCCTACCTGCTCTGCGGCGAGCCATTGCAGCTCGACTTCCGCCACGCCGACAGCATCGCCCAGTATTACCATATGGAAGGGGACTGCGCACAGCGGCTGGAAGCGGCCCTGCTGCGCACCCTGCGCCATAACGCGGGCAACGGCCACACCTGTCTGCCCCGCGCACAATTGCTGGACACGGCGTCCAATTTCATCCACCAGCCGCCGGAAAAGCTGGCGGCCGCGCTGGACCGCTGCCTTGAGACCGAGGAACTCTGCGTTCGGATGTTTGACGGCACACCGTATGTTTATCTGCCAGACCTGCTGGCGGCGGAACAGGATATTGCCGACCGGCTGGCTCTGCTGACCCGGCGGGGCAAGAACCCCGTCTGCGACCTTGACCGGAACATTCAGGTCTTGGAGCTGACGCAGGGCTTCGCCTATGCGCCGCTCCAAAAGGAAGCCATCCGCAAGGCCATGACCGAGAACTGCCTTGTACTGACCGGCGGCCCCGGCACCGGCAAGACCACCACCGTCAACGCCATCTTGCAGCTGCTGGAGCATCAGGCGGAGCGGGTGGCCCTCTGTGCCCCCACGGGCCGCGCGGCCAAGCGGCTGAGCGAGCTGACGGGCCGGAAGGCCTCCACCATCCACCGGCTGCTGGAAGTGGACTACACCGGCGGCGTGGTCAGCTTCATCCACAACGACAAGAACCTGCTCAAGTGCGATGTGGTCATCCTCGACGAGATGAGCATGGTGGACGTCAAGCTGTTTCAGGCCCTCATCACGGCGCTGCGGTATAGCTGCCGCATCATCATGGTGGGCGACGCCGACCAGCTGCCCAGCGTCGGCCCCGGAAACATTCTGGGGGAGGTTATCCGCTCCAAGCTGGTGCCCACCGTCTGCCTGAACGAGATCTTCCGTCAGGCCAAGCGGAGCCTCATCGTGGAGAACGCTCACCACATCATTTCTAGCGAGCCGCTTCAGAAGGGCGGCAAGACCGACGACTTCTTCTTCTTGGAGTCGGACGGCGAGGCGGCGCAGAAACTGGTCTGCGACCTTGTCACCACCCGGCTGCCCCGCAGCTACGGCTTCGACCCCATCAAGGACATCCAAGTGCTCTGCCCGACCAAGCTCGGCCCCACCGGCACACAGGCGCTGAATGTGGAATTGCAGAACCTGCTCAACCCGGAACAGAAGGGCAGACCCCAATTGCAAAGCGCGGCCCGCGTCTTCCGGGTGGGGGATAAAGTGATGCAGGTGCGCAACAATTATGAGATCGTCTGGCAGCGCATCGGCGGGGAACAGGGCGTGGGCGCTTACAACGGCGACATCGGCATCGTGGAGTCCATCAACACGCGGGAACGGTCGATGGTGGTGCGGATGGATGACCGGCGGCTGCTTTACCCGGCCGAGAACCTGAACGAGCTGGAGATCGCCTACGCCATCACGGTGCACAAAAGTCAGGGCAGCGAGTTCCCGGCGGTGGTGCTGCCGGTGGCGCAGGTGCCGCCCCGGCTGTGCTACCGGAACCTGTTCTACACCGGCGTCACCCGCGCACGCAAATTGTGCATCGTCACCGGGCGGCGGGACGTCGTGAACCGGATGATGGGCAATGTGCGCCAGAACCTGCGGTACAGCGGGCTGTGTGCGCTGCTGCAGCAAGCCATTCCGCCGGAGCAAGTTGCAGTGGAAAAAGTGTGACCGGTGTGTTATAATAAGATGATTTGAGATCACGTCCCACAGCGGGCGTTGCCCATACAAAACGAACTAGGGGAAGCAGAGAAAGGAACAACGCATTATGGCACAGAATGATATCGGTATCGACCTCGGTACCACGACCATCATCATCGCGCAGGAGGGTACGGGCGTCGTGCTCAACCAGCCCAGCGTGGTGGCGGTGGATACCCGCAAGAACTCGGTGCTGGAGGTGGGCGACAAGGCGCTGGCCATGGTGGGCCGCACCCCCAACTATATTTCCGCCATCTTCCCGCTGAAGGACGGCGTCATCAGCGACCACACCATGACCCGCGAGCTGATCTGCCGCTTCGTCAATCAGGTGTACAGCTCCCACATGGTCAAGCCCCGCGTGGCGGTCTGCGTGCCCGCCGCCATCACCGGCATCGAGAGCGACGCCGTGGTGGAGGCCGTTATGGCCGCCGGTGCCCGGCAGGTCTACCTGATCGACGAGCCCATCGCTGCGGCCCTCGGCTCCGGCATCGACATCACCCAGCCCGATGGCCGGATGATCATCGACATCGGCGGCGGCACCACCGATATCGCCGTGCTGAGCCTTGGCGGCAAGGTCAAGGCCACCAGCGTCCGGGTGGCGGGCAACCACTACGACGATGAAATTTTGAAGCATGTGCGCAACAAATTCAGCATTGCCATCGGCCAGCGCACCGCCGAGCAGCTGAAAAAGAACGTGGCGTGCTGCCCCCAGAAAGCGGATTTCAACGAGACGATGGAGATCAAGGGCCGCAGTCTGCTGACCGGTCTGCCCATCCGGGTGAACGTCTCCACCAGCGATCTGTACGAGCCGGTCATGATGCTGAGCGAGCAGATCGGCACCGCCGCCCATCAGGTGCTGGAAAAGACCCCGCCGGAGCTGGCGGGCGATATCTTCCGCAACGGCGTGGTGCTGACCGGCGGCGGCGCACAGCTCCACGGTCTGCCGGAGTACCTGAGCCAAGAGCTGAAGGTCAACGTCGAAGTCTCGCCCGACCCCGTCAACTGCGTGGCGCTGGGCACGGCCATGAGCCTTGGTGTGCGGGATAAGCTGGAGACCGGCTTCACCGATGCTACCCCCCGCATCGGCCGCCGCTGAGGGGCCGGAACAGGGAAGCGGCTCTTCACGATTTGGAAAAAATTGTGATGATTTTTGTTCATAGTTGTTGAATCGGGCCGGAAAATATTGTATAATGATTTCAAATCGGTTTTTTGCGGGTGGGGGTCGTGCCCCGGCTGCGAAACAATAAATGACTAGGAGGAAGACCATGAATTTGGGTTTGGATGCGGTTATCACGATAACCGGTATCGTTCTGGTGTTTGCGATCCTTGTCCTGCTGATGGCGATCGTCACGCTGGAGGGCAAGATTTTCGACGGCATGAACGTGAAGAAGGCTGCAGCAAAGGCGGCTGTGCCAAAGGCCCCTGAGGCAAAGCCTGCAGCCCCCGTGCAGCAGGCAGCACCCGCTCCTGTGGTGGAGGAGGGTATCCCCGGTGATGTGGTTGCCGCGATCATGGCAGCCATTCACGCCATGGGCAATGGCAAGTACACCCTCAAGGCCGTGCGCCGCAGCCGCAATGGCTGGAGCAAGGCCGGTGTCAATGACACCACCGCACCTTTTTAACACAGGAGGAAGAACATGACACAGTTTATCAATACTCTGGTCGGTATTTTCCAAAGCTCCGGCTTCGCACGGTTCGGCGAGCCGGGTGGCTGGCTGTACGCAATCATGATCTGCGTCGGCTGCTTCTTGCTGTATCTGGCCATTGTGAAAGAATATGAGCCCCTGATCCTGCTGCCCATGGCATTCGGCATGATCCTTGCCAACCTGCCCGGCAGCGGTATCATCCACATGCAGTACTTCGTCGGCGATGGTCTGGAACACCCGATGTGGGTCGAGATCCTGAACAACGGCGGTCTGGCCGATATGCTCTACATGGGCG
>OMCS01001206.1_pt1 | contig 12045 bp, 8 predicted proteins | sample 1674241 | NCBI WGS metagenome assembly OMCS01 (sample SAMEA103958153, study PRJEB25191) | human gut metagenome
GTTTCAAATGATTAACTTATAAACAGTCTGTTTTGGGTTAACCCAAAAGAATGCTGATACATAAGTACCAGCCTTCTTTTTAAGTAGTTGAAATTGTCTTTTCTACTTTAGATAACTAAATTAGGCTTTAGTATTGATAGCTTTGGTTCCATCAGCTCTAACGTAGCTCTCTGGTGTTTTGCCCTGCAGAAGATAGCTGAAAGCTAAAATTTCGGCGATAATTTGGAACAGTTGCTCTGGAACCTGTTCACCTTCCTTTAAAGCTTTAAGCTCATTTAATAAAACAGGATCTTTGTGAATATAAACACCTAGTTCTTTTGCCATATCAATAATGGCTTGAGCTCTGGATTCATAGCCTAGAGCGCTTACAAAAGGAGACTTTTTCTCTTCGTTATAAGAAATGGCAACAGCAGCTGAAGCCTTCTCATAGCTGGCTTTAAAAGACAGATCTTCATCGGTAGCATTGATAGAGATGTTATCTTTATCGTCTCCATTTTGAGTTTCAGTCTTTAGTTCTTTGCCACTTTCACTGTCGACAACAGTAGCATCTAATGCTTCTTCATTAGTAGCTTTTTCGTTATTTATATTTTTATCATCGGTATTTTGCATAGTTCACCTAGATATCTACAGAGAAAGTTGAACCGTCTTTTTTAGTTCTTACCTCAACTACAGGACGATCATTCTTCTCTCTAATATGAACTTTACCCATACGAGCAGTTGCATTACGGGTGGTAATTCCAAGATCCTGTAACTTCTCTTTTAGAGTTGGCAGAGCTTCTTGGACTTTTTGCAGACCATTAAAGGTACTTGCTACAACTGATAGTTTTAGCTCTGGTAATTTAGCTTCAGCCTTGATTTCTATTGGACCTAAATTTTCAAGATCGAAGACAAAGTTTAAATGCCAGGACTTTTTACCATCCTCTTCGATTACAGGGCGAGCGTTAAAGCCACCTTCTCGACCTCCATCATAAGTTGGAGGTAACGGTATATACTGGAATAATAATGGCAGATTTTCTTTGTTTTGATTTTGATACCTTACAATCTGATCTAAGGTTTCATCTAATAAAGATGGAATGTTGTTCTTACCTTTTGCATCAATGCTTGCTTTCATCTCATCTAAGGTCTCATCAAATCTGTCTTCCATGAGGTCAACAGCTTTCTTTAAGAACTTATCTACGGATTTACCTAATTGAGCAAATCTAATCGATAAAAGCATGAAAGCCCATTGATGAAGCGCTAAAGCCTGTGGTGAAGTAGGGGACATAGGTCCTGAGGTAAAGTTCAACCAGTTTGCTACAGAAGGTAAGTCATCGATAGGATTTTCCAACTTGTCTAAATAATTCTTAGCATCTTCTCTTAGAGCATCAGGCAGAGCGGTATTGTTTGCCTGTACCTTTAAGCTGTACATGAGACTGTCTAAAGGAGAGCTTTTAGACATTAGCGTCATTAAATTTGGAGCAGTAGCTACAGGCGTGGTTACGCTTTCTGCTACATTTTTAGGTGATTCAACTGTTTTTTTACCAAAAATTGAAGCAATTTTTGAGAAAAAGCCTGTTTTTTCTTTCACATCAGCGACATTGTCTACCACGCTCTTTTCAGGAATAGGTTCACTTTGTCCTTGAGTAATCGCAGCAGCCCCAGGGGTCTTCTCAGGGATCTTAGTGATAGTGAGTGTTGACTCATCAGAGTTTTCTTTTGCACTATCTGTAAGTTTCTTTTCTATATTTAAGTCCTGCTTTACATCTGAAGGCACAACCTGATCTTCTAATTCCATTGAAGGTACAGTAGAAGCTAAGATTTTGCTTTCAACTGACTTATTCTTAGAAGAACTATCAGCACCTTGTAAATTGTTCTTAGTGCCATTAGTTACACTTAGGTTATCATCAGGCAAGGACTCAACATCTGAACCTTCTGTTGCACTTAAACCTGCTAGAACAGAAGGCCTGTTTTTAACCGCACTTTGCAAGTCTGAGTTTTCTAATTTTTCATCATTTGATTTGAATATATCATCTTCATCATGAAGAACAGAATTATCAGGTGTTGGCTTATTTAAAACAGTTTCACTCTGTGCTTTAGTCTGTTCTAAAGCGCTATTAGCAAGTGCTTTTTCTTCTGGTGTGATTACTTTAGAACTGTCAGACGCAACATTATCCTTTGGAATTGTAAAAGTAGTTTCAATCTCTATTGGGCTGTCATCAGTAATAGTACTGTCATTAGCTACAACAGGAGAAACAAGAACATTACTTAGTTTATCTCCTGAATTGTTTTCTGTAACAGGTTGTTCTGAAGTTTCTTCTGTAACCTTAGTAGATGCAACACTGCCGTTCTGTGTGTTAGAAATCTGATTTAGCTTTAGAATATCATCACTGTCTTTATCTGTATTTACAGATGCCTTTGTGTCAGATGCTAATTTTTCATTGTCTTTAGCTACTACATTGTTATCATCAGTTACAAGCTCATCAATTTCAGTGCTTGCTACAGGCCCTTTTAGATTTGATGCCTTGTCCTTAAGGCTATTTTTGTCAGTAAGTACCTCATCAGATTTAACATCATCTTCGTTGCTTAAAACATTCTTTTCATCAACTGCAACATCATAAGTTTCATCTTCAGTGTCAGCGTTGATGACATCATCGTTTGTAGTACTGAACTCGAAAGCTTTTTGCTCTGTGGTTACTGACTTTGAAACAATATTTGTACTGTCTGCTTTACCAACTGTTTTAATGCCATCAGTTACCTTTGTATTTTCAAAAGAAGTTGCATCATCTTTTGCTGTTTCTTCACGAACATCTTGTGCCTGAGATTTTAAGAACTCTTCTTTTAAAGCTTCAGCTTTCTGTTCTGTATTTACAGAATTAAGATCGCTCTTTGCATTTACTTCATTTGAACCATTTGCATAGTCAGCAACACCGTCAGGGATCTTTACTGATAGAGTAGGTCCCATGTTGTATGAACCGAAATCAGCAACAGCTGAACCTCTAAATGACATATTAAAGGTCTGATGCTTTTCATAAGCATTCTGCCTTAAGTCATTCTTAGCAAGAGGACTGCCTTCAAGAGCTTCTTTTAATGCTTGTTTTACAGCTTCTTTAGCTGAACTTTGAGCATTCTCATTTTGAGTCTTAGCATTCTCTTCTAAGACAGTTTTAGCAGCTAATGTGGCTGCTTCTTTTGCACTAGTCTGAGTTTTTTCTAATTGAGCTTTTACACTTTCTTTTAGATCTTTTACTGCCTGAGTGGTAGCATCTTTAGCCTGACTTTGACTTTCTTCAAATTTTGCTAAAGCCTCTTTTACAACCTGTTCAGCTACACTCTTTGAGTTGTTCTCATTATCAGTAAGCTTTGATAAGACACTTTCTTTTAAGGCATTAACAGCTTCGGTTGCAGCATCACGAGCAGAATTCTGACTTACCTCAAGCTGAGCTTTAGAACTTTGTTCTAAAGCTTCTCTTACTGCCTGAGCTGCAATTTCTTTAGTTGAGTTCTGTGTTGCTTCTAATTTTGATAAGACACTTTCTTTTAAGGAGTTAACAGCTTCTGCTACAGCTTGTTTTGCAGAGTTTTGGCTTGCCTCAAGCTGAGCTTTAGTGCTTTGCTCTAAAGCTTCTTTTACAGCCTGAGCTGCAACTTCTTTAGTTGTATTCTGATTAGCTTCAAATTTAGATAAGACACTCTCTTTTAAAGCATTTACAGCTTCTGTTGCTGCTAATTTTGCAGCATTCTGATTAGCTTCAATTTGAGATTTTACAGTTTCCTGTAGTGCTTCTTTTACAGCATCTATAGCTAACTTTTTGATTTCTTCAGCTGAAAGAACAGGTTCTGCCTTTTCTTTTGATTTAGCATGTTGAGCCTGTAAATTACTGTTATTAGCAATTCTCTCATCAATAGCTCTATCTACCTGAGCTATTCTTTGATTTGTAAGCTCAAGGTTTGAAGCAGAGTCATCTGAGGTGTAATTTGGTTTTACAGCAGGATCTGGTAACTTGCCTTCACTTGCTAGTCTCATTCTCTCTTCTCTAAACTGCTGCTGCAGTTTAGCTGCACGGGCAGAAAGCTCTGAAAGTGAGAGTTTTGATGCTTCAACAGACTTTTCATCAGCAGTATTAGCAGCTGCAGATGGAGAATCTGCTTTTGTACTTACAGTCTTTTCAAGAGAAATTTCTTCTTTTGAGCTTAAAAGGTTACTCTTTCTTGCTGTAAGGGCAGCTTTGGCAATCAGATCATGAATTCTCTTAGCGGTTTCTTTTGAAACATCATCTTTAAAGTTGTCCTCTGCCTCATCTAATTTCTTGTTTTGTTTGAAGATATCAAGATAAGTTGAATCATCAGGAAACTCATCTAGAGCCTGACGCAGATAACGGGTCATGATCTGAGGAGTTGTAGAACCAGGTTTGGGTTTTACAATTTCCTGCTGTTCTGGTTTTAGTGTAGTTAATACTTCGGGCTGATTGCTCTTTACATATGCAATAGAGGCAGCAAGCACTTCTGCAGTAGCCTGTTTTGAGCGTAATGACAGTTCTTCAGTGGGTGCAAATACCTGTCTTATTGCCAAATCTCTTTGTAAACCGGCCCCCATATTTTCGTAATCAGTAAGGTTTACAACACTCTGACAGATAAATTTTCCAAGATTTTGACCTGCTACAGTACCTTCTGATAGAACTTTAGGCAGATTCTTTAAATCAGATTCTAAAACCGAAGCTGCATCACGGGAGCGTACCATCTCTTTTTGAGAGGATAAATCTGACGCAACTTTCTCTTGCAGATTAGGATCTCTGTTGATCACTTGTACAGTAAGTTTTCTGTAATGCCCCATCATGGCAGAATCCTTGTTATAGGATTCTTTTGCAATAGATGAGCTATCCTTAACAAAGGAGTTTAGGCTTGAATTTAATTGATTAAATGTCCTTGCCTGAGACTCTGCTAAAAGACTTTTGTGTTTTGAAATCACACTTATATATTTAGCAGTGGCATTAGCATTTATCTGGGCTTTTGCTGTCCCAGATTGTGTTTCTGACTCTGTCTTATTTAGATCTGTATTGGACTTATCGACAGAAGTCTTTAAATCAACATCTATAGTATCCATGGAAGCTTACTGATTATTTAGATATACGTATACACGTATATCATAACAAAATACCAATCTAGATATGCAGATCTTTGACGCATTTGTGAAATTATCTTGAAACATCTATGAGTTAACAACGGAAAAAAGGGCTTTCATGTTGTAAAATGTAGGTATGTATGTGAGGTCTATATGATTAAAAAAATTCTATGCACTGCACTAGTTTCTTTTGCTCTTTTTTCAGAAGCTAACGCATCTCATTCAAATTACAGCCCAATGGCTCCACATCAGATATCTGTGAAGGCAAGCCATGCTGATTACAGCTATGGCTTATCTATATTACCTGGAAATTCAATTGACTCTATTGAATACATCAACAAAAATGCGTTCTGGAAATTAAATTACGTAGTTTTAGATAGATATCTGTTAAGACCTGTCGCACACGGCTATTCAAAATTGCCTGATTTAGCAAAATCATCAGTGCATAATTTCTTTTCTAATCTTTCAGAGCTTAACAACACTGTTAACAATGTTTTAGTGGGAGAGCCCGTAAGCTCAGGTGTTTCACTAGGGCGTTTTACAATTAACTCAACTGTAGGTTTGTTAGGTTTTATAGATGTAGCAAAGCACATGGGATTAGAACAGAAATCTATGAGTATGAATACAGTTATGGGTAAAGCAGGTGTTGATCAGGGCGCCTATATCATGGTTCCTGCTTATGGACCTACAACAGAAAGAAGTATTCACGCTTCAGCTGTAGATAATTGGCCTTATTATTTTATAACTCCTTGGACCTCAATTGCATGTACCGTAATTAACGGTATTGATGCAAGAGCTTCTTTAATTCCTCAAGAGGAGGCAATCGACAAGGCTGTTGATCCTTATGCTCAGTTGCGTCAGGTCTATCTGATGTATCAAGAGGGTAGGGTCAATCCAAATGCCTCTATGGAAAACAAAGAGGATAAAGATGTTGAGAGCTATTTAGATGAGATTGATGACTAATGAGTGCTGTTGATTTAGAAAGCGTAAGATCGAAAATTGATGCTATAGATAAAGAGATAATTAGTCTTTTAAAACGTCGTCAGGATTTGGTTATAAAGGCGGGTTCCTGCAAAAAAGATCTTGGTGTAAGTGCATACTCACATGAAAGAGAAGCTTTTGTAATTGATAACTGTGAAAAGTTAGCAAGAGAATATGACCTTCCAAAAGGACTCTTATCTGACATTATGAAAAGAGTTTTAAGAGAGTCATATAAATTGTGCTCAAATACAGACTTTAATTATCCACGTTGCTTAAAGACAGATGGGGATGTTGTTATCGTCGGCGGTAACGGTGGTATGGGCCGAATTTTTTCAGATTATTTTGAAAAATCAGGTTACAAAGTCTTCTCATTTGGTCATCGTGGCTGGGATAAAGCTCCTGAATACCTAAAAAATGCCAAGATTGTAATTGTTTCTGTGCCAATTGATATCACAATAGATATCATCAAACAGTTATCCCCAATGTTAAGAGAAGATCAGATCTTATGTGATTTCACCTCAGTGAAGGCACCAATTGTCGAAGCTATGATGAAATATCACAAAGGTCCTGTATTAGGTCTTCATCCTATGTTCGGTCCTGATGTGAAGAGTCTTGTAAAACAGGTTGTAGTTACAGTTCCTGAAAGAGATGAAAAAGCATCAGAATTTTTAGTTGAGCAGTTACGTATTTGGGGCGCTAATATCTGCAGATGTTCTGCTAAAGAACATGATAGAGCTATGAGTATTATTCAGGCACTACGCCACTTTAGTACTTATGGTTATGGTAATTTTTTAAGTGAAATTGCACCAAATTTAGATAAATTAAAAGATCTTTCAAGTCCTATCTATCGCTTGGAGCTGATGATGGTAGGTCGTCTTTTTGCTCAAGATCCTCGTCTATATGCTGACATCATCATGTCATCAAAACAGAATTATGAGTTAATTGAAAATTTTGTAAACAGCTTACAAGAACAGTTAAAGGTTATCAAAGAGGCTGATGTTGATACCTTTACCGAGAGATTCTTAAATGTAAGAAAGTACTTTGGAGATTTCTCTGAAGAAGCTCTAAAAGAAAGTGGTAGTATCCTTGCAAAACTTCAGGATGAAAGATAGTTATGCGTAAGCCAGTAAAGATCTTAGCTTTCATCTTAGTTTTCCTTTTAAGTGTTCTGCTAGCTTTAGCTTTTTGTGCAAGTTATATCTTTGATAGTAAGTTCAATGATGCTTTAAGACTAGTAAATTCAAGACAGTCTTATGCCAGAATCGTCTACACTCCCGTATCAAGTTCTTTGCTCTCTAAAAAGGGCAAAGTATCAGTTACTGTTCCTGAATCTCCTGTAGGAGAACTAAGAGCAACCTTTGCGGTTGACATCAATTTCTCAGTATCATCATTTACAGTTAGATTCCATAAGGAAAATTATGACGGTAACATTGATGAATTACTCTCATCAATTGGTTTACCTGTAATTGATATGACAGGTGAAGTTAACTTCTATCCATGGCAGTTAAAGGGAGATGCTAACTTAAGAACCTCTGCTTTTGACTTAAATTTAGAAGATGGTCGCTGTCGTATCGGTGACAGCGTTGTTGCTGTTTCAGGTAGAAGTTTAAGTTCTATTGATACTGTCTTAAAGTTCTCCGGCATCAACTGTCGAGGACGTGATATTTATTCAGGTCGCGAGGCCTATACATTTGTTTTTCAGAACTTAAAGACGATAGCCAAACCAAAGTTTTATTTATCTTCAAAGAAAATATCTTTTGATTCTTTTTCTGTTTCTTTTGATGAATTATCAGCTGATGCCTCAACTTTGTACTTAATCGGTTTTAAACCAGATGACAATGTTAAAGATAAAACTTTAAGAGATAGTTTATCTGTAAAGAACTTTAAGGTTGATGTGTCATTTGATAATGAAGATAAGAACTTCCAAAAAGTAAGTTCAAAAGGATCTATGGATGCCTACTTTGCTTTCCCAAGAATTAGAGAAGGTCAAACGGTTGCTTTCTATGATTTATCTAGGTTAAGTTATGAGAGCTCTTTAGACAGTATCAATCTCATGAATCTGCTTAAGACCATTAAACATGCAGATGATCCTATGCAAAGCTTAATCTTGAATTTATCAAAGCCTGTAAAAGTAAATGTAGATAACTTCTCATTCATTCACAATGGCAAAGAAACCAAGTTTCAAGGTCAAAGTTCAGTCTCATTTAATTCAGTAACTAAAAAGCCAGAGAATGTTTACTTAAAACTGTTTGCTAAGTCTCCTGTAGATTTTGTGGATGAGTGGGTAGATTCACAGTACAAAGTCGGTCTTGAAGATTATTTAAAAACAGGTGCAATATCATCAGACGGCAGCAACTACTCAACTGTACTTGAATTAAATGGTAATAAAATTACCTTAAATGGTGTAGATATCAATTCTGATATAAAGTCAGATGAGAGTGACGAAAAGTCAGTGAAAAAAGATCTAACAATTGATTTAGATTCACTTTAATGAGATTTGTTAAATTCAACTATTGTTAATGTAAATTAACTTTTCATATCTAAGTTACAGATAAGAAAACTACTGTAATCTCTTAAATGAATAGAGGAAACAGAATATGAGATTAGTTCTTTATATTGCAATGCAAATTGCTGTTTTACTGCTTGTAAGCATCGTAGGTTCAATCCTGCTTAATATCTTTGGTATTCAGATTGATACTCAAAGCTATGCATCTTTACTAGTAATGTGCGCAATCTTTGGCTGTGTAGGCTCGGTAATTTCACTGTTCTTATCAAAAACAATGTGCAAAAGAGCTTATGGAGTACAGGTAATTACTACCCCCAGAAATCAGCAGGAAGCTTTTTTATTAAGTACTGTAAGAATGCTTACTCAAAAAGATGGATTAGCTATGCCAGAGGTTGGTATCTATAATTCACCTGATCCTAATGCCTTTGCAACAGGAGCTTCAAAAGATGCTGCATTAGTTGCAGTATCCACAGGCTTATTAAATTCTATGAGTCAATCAGAAGTAACCGGTGTTTTAGGTCATGAAATTTCCCATATCAAAAATGGTGATATGGTAACCATGGCTTTATTACAGGGTGTTCTAAATACCTTTGTTTATTTCTTTTCTTATGTAGTAGCCTTTGCAATTGTTAATGCAACCAGGGGAAATAATTCAGATAATCGTAATGTTTCTTTTGGTTCATCTATGATGTTCTATACAATTAACTCAATAATGCAAATGGTCTTTGGATTATTAGCAACTATGATCTTAATGTGGTTCTCAAGATTCAGAGAGTATAGGGCCGATGCTGGCTCTGCAATGCTTAATGGAAAGGAATGTATGATTGGAGCTCTTGTGGCATTAAAACGAGGAATTCAGCCTAAAGAGCGTAAAGATCAGAGTTATATGCAGGCTTTGTGCATCAATGGACCAGTAACTGTATCTGAGCTGTTTATGTCCCACCCTCCATTAGAGAAGAGAATAGCTGCATTACGCTCAATGTAGTTTGTAAGCAAGATCCATAAATTCTCTTTATAGCAGTAGTAATACTGAATAAATTACACTAAACTCCGATAACTAAAATACGTCATCGGAGTTTTTTATAGGTGAAATATGTATAAGAATAAGAAAATGCCTGTTATTGTGGCTGAGCTGTCTGGAAACCATAATGGCTCATTAAACAGAGCCATAGAACTTATGGAATTAGCTCACGAATGTGGAGCTGATGCTGTCAAAATTCAAACTTATACTGAGGATTCACTTACATTAGATTCAGACAGGCCAGAGTTTAAGTTAGAAGGCGGTTTATGGGGAGGACAGACCTACTATGAACTCTATAAAAAAGCTAAAACTCCACGTGAATGGATGAAACCACTTTTTAATCATGCAAAGGCTCATGGAATTTTTTTATTCAGCTCCCCTTTTTCATATGAAGATGTTGACTGCCTAGAAGAAGCTGGATGTCCAGTCTACAAAATTGCTTCATATGAATTAAACGATATAGGACTAATTGATTATTGTGCTTCTAAAGGTAAACCTATGGTGATGTCAACAGGTCTTGCTACCTTAGAAGAAATTGACAGAGCAGTTGATGTAGTTAGAAAAAGTGGTATTGAAGATCTTACATTGCTTCACTGTGAGAGTAGATATCCTGCTGATCCTGAAAAGTTCAATTTAAACTCAATCCCATATTTAAAAGAGAGATATCAATGCAGAAGTGGTTTATCTAACCATGCGATTGGCGATGAGCTAGATATAGCAGCTACGGCTCTAGGTGCTGATATGATTGAAAAGCACTTCACAGATGATAAGAAAAATGGTGGTGTAGACAGTGCTTTTTCAATGGAGATGAATGATCTTATAAAGCTTGTAAAAGACTGTAAGATGGTTGCTAAATCTTTAGGAGTTAAAGGAATACATCTACAGGAAGATGAATATCCAATGAGAGCAGGAAGACGTTCAATTTATCTTGTACAAGATCTTAAGAAAGGGGAGATCCTATCAAAAGAGCATGTTCGTTCTGTAAGACCAGCTTTAGGTTTAGAACCTTACTTGTTAAATGAGGTCTTAGGCAAGAAAGCTAAATTCGATCTAAAAGAAAAGACTCCTTTAAAACAGGATGATTTCGAGTAGATAACATTAGAACTAATGCGCTAATAGGCGCATTAATTTTTCTTTACGTTAAAAACAAAAATGCCCCAACTAAGGGGCATTTCTTAGAAATTATCTAGCAAAAATTATTTGCCTGACTCTTCCATTGACTTGATTAACTCAAGAACCTTGTTTGAGTAACCGATTTCGTTATCGTACCATGATACTAACTTAACGAACTTATCAGTTAAAGCAATACCTGCCTTCTCATCAAAGATTGAAGTGTGGGTGTTGCCTAAGAAGTCTGAAGATACAACAGCTTCGTCGGTGTAATCCATAATGCCCTTCATAGGACCTGCAACTGCATTCTTGATAGCAGCACAGATATCAGCATATGTAGCACCCTTCTTTAAGGTACAGGTTAAGTCAACAACTGAAACGTCTAGTGTTGGAACACGGATTGACATACCAGTTAACTTACCGTTTAATGAAGGAATAACCTTACCAACTGCCTTTGCAGCACCAGTTGATGAAGGAATGATGTTGCCAGCAGCACCACGGCCACCACGCCAATCCTTCATTGAAGGACCGTCAACAGTACGCTGAGTAGCAGTTGTTGAGTGAACAGTGGTCATTAAGCCCTGCTCTAAACCGAACTCATCGTTGATAACCTTAGCTAAAGGAGCTAAGCAGTTTGTTGTGCATGATGCGTTAGAAACGATATCCTGACCAGCATAAGTGTCGTTGTTAACGCCCATTACAAACATTGGGGTTGAATCCTTTGAAGGAGCTGACATAACAACACGACGTGCACCAGCCTGGATGTGCTTACGTGCTAACTCGTCTGTTAAGAAGAAACCAGTTGACTCAACAACGTAATCAACACCGATGTCACCCCACTTTAAGTTTGCAGGATCACGCTCAGCAGTTACGCGGATGGTGTTGCCGTTTACAACCAGGTGACCATCTTTAACTTCTACTTTGCCCTGGAACTGACCGTGCATTGTATCGTACTTTAACATGTAAGCCATGTAATCTGGTGGTAATAAATCATTAATACCAACAACCTGAATGCCTAACTCTGGACGATAGATTGAAGCACGGAATACGAAACGACCGATACGGCCAAAGCCGTTAATACCAACTTTAATAGTCATATTAAATGTTACCCGTAGTTAACAATTGACAAAAATTAAAACAGTTAAAAGATACTCTAATTCTCGGTTTTGTCAAGATTGAGCACTATAACCGATCACTTTTATAAAAGTAGCTTTAACTAAAAAGCGCATTTAGTTTAGTCGATTGACTGTGATTTTTAAACACATTTTTTATTATTTTTTATGTTAAAAATTGATTATTTAATCTATTTAATATATTAGTAAAAAATAA
>OMCS01001211.1_pt1 | contig 12002 bp, 13 predicted proteins | sample 1674241 | NCBI WGS metagenome assembly OMCS01 (sample SAMEA103958153, study PRJEB25191) | human gut metagenome
GACGGTGTCTTGCCGCAGGGCGCGCCCACCTCTCCCGCGCTTTCCAATCTGGTCATGCGGAATTTTGATACGAACATGGCACGCTGGTGCCAGCGGCGCGCCATCGTATACACGCGGTACTGTGATGACCTGACCTTTTCCGCCGATCGTCCGCTGTTCGCCGTCTATTCGAAGGCGAAAAATATGCTGGCGGAGATGGGCTTTGATCTAAATGAAACAAAGACCCATTTTATCACCAATGCCGGACGGCAGAGCGTGACCGGGCTGACCGTCAACGAGAAGGTATCCGTACCGGCCGGCTATAAGCGCTTACTTCGGCAGGAGATCTATTACGCCCTGCGCTTTGGTCTGGCGGACAGCATTCTGCGGGGCGGCCGCGCAGCGCTTCGCACAGACGGCGTTCCTGATACGGAGCGCTACCGGCAGCAGCTATTGGGCAGGATTCAGTATGTGCTGCAGATCGAGCCGGAAAACCGCTGGTTCCGCGAGGCAAAACAAAAGCTGCTGTCCTGCGATGACCTCCCGAAGGTCTGACGCCTATTCTTTAATTACAGCGTGGTCATTTCTGCACCAATACGCGGCGGGATGTCCCGTGGGATTTCGGCAGGACGGTGGGTACGACATTGGAAACGCCGGAGAATCGGCGTTTCTGTAATTTTTCAGATATACCGGCATATTGCTTGATGCTGCCGCAAATCTTGTTTTCCTGTTTTGTGAACGATATACTCAAGACAGGGTTTCCAGGCAAATTACACAGAGAGGGGAATCGGCATGGTCAACCTTTCCAAGTCCAAATACTGCGCGATGTGGCAATGTCCAAAAATGTTATGGCTCCGCAAATATAAGCCGGAGCTTGCCGAGGTGGACAGCCATACGCTGTCCATTATGGAGACCGGCAACGCCGTGGGCGATCTTGCCATGGGACTGTTCGGGGACTTTACCGAGGTCACGGTCTACACGGATGGGGAGATCGACCTGCCGGCTATGATGCGCCGCACGCAGGAGGAAATTGCAAAGGACACCCCCGTGATCTGCGAGGCATCCTTTGAATGGAACGGCTTATACTGCGCCGTGGATATCCTGCGGCGCGAAGACGACGGGTGGGCAATCTACGAAGTCAAAAGCTCCACATCGGATGACAAGGCAGTCTATATCGCGGATGTCGCCTACCAGAAGTTTGTACTTGAGCATTGCGGCGTCAAGGTCACGGGCACCTACCTTGTGGTGCTGAATCGCGACTACATCTTCGACGGGACGCTTGACCTGCAAAAGCTGTTCAAGGTCACCGATGTAGGGCTTGCGGTGGCCTTTGAGCAGGACAACGTCGCCATCAACACGCGGATCGCAGAGGAAGTGCTGAAGTCCCCTGATGAGCCGAACGATGACCTGTCTATACACTGCAATAAGCCCTACCCGTGCGCGTTCTGGAAATACTGTTCCCGCCATGTGCCGTCGCCGTCGGTGTTTGATCTCTACCGCCTGCCGTTCAAGAAAAAGATCGCCTATTACCAGCAGGGAATGGCCGGCTTTGACAAGCTGCTGCACTGTCCCGACATCACGGGGGACAAGCAGCTGCGGCAGATCGAATACGCGCTGGCGGACAAGGGGACGTACCTCGACAAGCCCGCCATCCGTGATTTCCTGCGGCTGCTGCGCTACCCGCTGTATTTTCTGGACTTTGAGACGATACAGCCCGCTGTGCCGCAGTACGTAGGTACACGCCCGTACACGCAGATACCGTTCCAATATTCGCTGCACTACATAGAGTCCGAGGGCGGTGCCTTGCAGCACAAGGAGTTTCTGGCACAGCCCGGCACAGATCCCCGCCGCGCGCTGGCGGAGCAGTTGTGCGCGGACATTCCTTTCGGCGTCTGCACCACCGCTTATAACAAGCAATTTGAATGTGGGCGTATCCGGGAGCTGGCGGCACTGCACCCCGATCTTGCGCCGCACCTGCTGAATATTGAGAGCAACATCGTTGATCTGCTGATACCGTTTCAGTCCGGTTACTACTACAATCGCGCTATGGGCGGGTCGTTTTCTATCAAGAGCGTGCTTCCGGCGATATTCCCCGATGACCCAACGCTGGATTACCACAACCTGGAGGGTGTCCACAACGGCAGTGAGGCCATGAGTATTTTCCCCAAAATGAAGGATATGCCGCCGGAGGAGCAAGCCAAGGCGCGGCATGACCTGCTGAAATACTGCGAGCTGGACACCTTTGCGATGGTAAAGGTGTGGCAGGCGCTGTGCGAGGCGGCGGAATAAAATATAAAAGAAGGACTCCTGACGGAGCCCTTCTTTTGTTTACCAATAGATAAAATCAAATTGCAAGGGAGTGATATGATTTTCGGCGCACACGCGTTTGATAACGCACTGAATAATATCATAATCTTCAATCGTCAAAGCGTTCCAGCTCTTGTAATCCTCTCTGTTTGCGTATGCTCTTATACATGAGAATTCTGTGGAATTCTTCTCATATAGACAATTCTCATTCAATACATTATACAGCCGAGTAAGAATGATTGAGTCTATTGGGCAATGGCATTTACTCCAAATATTATCCAACTTAGGAAAGCGGTCCTTCACGCAGTAGAGATACTTAAAAGACATATTGATGAGCTTCTGCCACAAGCCGGGATTCATTCCCCAGTCTTGTTTTACCCCAGACTTTTCTGCGTTTTCTAAAATACTGCGATGCCACTCATCAAAATTACTCTCTACATTTGCGAATTTATTTTCATCACTTATCTCATCCACCAGAAACTCAATGATTTCGGTTTCATGATCAATAGCACTGCCGCCGATCTTACGGGCATATTGGATAGCATCATTCCACGCCTTGGTTTTTATGCAATAGTGCAACAATTTTCCATTGGAATAGTCTTTTGCGCCTTTGCTAAAAGCCTCCGCATAAAACAAGGTTACCACATCATTTAGTATAATTTCGGCGGAACCCTGGCTGGGGATGGGGATGGTCTTTTGCTGTAAAACTTCTGCTATAATTTGTAATCTCTTTGCCAGAACTTTTGCCTTTGCAACATTGGACAATTTTATACCATCTTCACCCAAAATTTGTTCTGCTGAGTTTTTGCCCAAAAGCATTTCTGAGAGTCCGTTGAAGTCTTTTCTCACACATTCTTTCTTAAATTCTCTGCTATTCTTCATACCTCACCCTCCGCATCGTTTTTTGAATATTCGCGCTAAAAGTGAATGTTATTATTATATCATATATTTTCAAGCACAACAACACTATTCCGTCGGTGGTGTCGCCTATCCCTCGCGGCTTCCCGTGCAGGATGAAGGATGCCTGAAACCGAACTTCGGCCTCCGGGGAAAGTTTTCTTGTTTTGTCCGCAGCGAATACATTTTCTTCCAACCTTATACCATGGGCTCATAACGGATAACAATGGAAATAACCGGTCTCCGCTCACCACACTGCACAAGATGGGAGACCTCTGTCGGAAGTTTTAAAAAATGCTGCGGTCAAAACAACGGAACGGACTTACACGGGCAGTTCGAAGGTCTCCTGCTGATTGGCGGCGTCCAGTGCCATCTGGGCGCGAGCCAGCTCGTCCGCCGCCTGCTCATAGTCGGCCTCCACCGCCGCGATGTCGTAATTGGCGTAGGAGTAGTCGATCAGGTCAGCGCGGCGACCATACTGCTCCTCCGCACGCTCCATAGGCAGGCGGTTCTTCATCGCCGCCAGCTTATTCTTGCGGCGGGTAAGCTGGGGAATGTACACCAGCATCTCGTCAATGGTCATGTCGAAGCCGGGTACGGTATGGGTGGCGTTGAACAGGTTGATGGCATGCTTGATGCGGCGGATGCACCGCTCCAGCTCCGCCAGACGGCGCTGGGTGTCCGCGTAATCATAGGCGGGGCGCACGGATTCCACATTCTCGCCGGCGGCGGCGCGGAACTCCCTGCTGCGGCTCTCCTTCTCCCGCAGGGACACATATTCATCGGTCAGCTTCTTCAGCCGCTTATTGGCCTGTGCAGAGGTATACTTCATAGTCATTCGTCCTCTCCCTTCCATTCCTCTTTGTTTGTGTTCTTCTGGTTCACGCCGCGGTCATACCGCCGCCCTCCGCCTGCGGCACAGCGCGGCGGGTACGATCCCGACTACGGTCTGTTCCGCGTCCCCGGCGTGAAAGCGCTCCCGCGCAAGAAGATGCTCCACCTCCGCAATGGCGGCACAGATGTCCCGCTCACTGGGCGCTGCCGCCCACGGCACCTCATAATAGTGATACCGCCCCTTGACGCCCGCGTACCTGGCGGCGTCACACCGGGGGGAGAGCATCGCCTGCAGATCCTCCAGATAGTACGTCAGCGTTTCCTCTCGGCTTGGATAGCCGCAGCATGACCGCTCCTGATATGACCGCTCCAAGGCGGCGTTTGCATAGTATCCCATGTCACACCTCACTCCACATAAAATTCCTCCAGCGTATCCAGACACAGGCAGCCCAGTACACCGCTGTAGACCGCACCGCAGTCGATGGCAATGTGTCCGTTGCCGCGCCAGATACGCCCCCTCGATGCCTTGTCGATAAGGCTGGTAACGGTATGGCCGGTGACGATAATGCGGTTGGGGTCATAGCATATCTCATACTCCGGCTCCCCCATGAGGAAATCGCAGACGCGGCAGCTCTCCGGATGGCGCATTTTGCGCTTCCCCGGCACGGTATGCGCCAGAAAAAAGCTGTGGCCTCCCGCCTGCACCTCCGCATAGACCGGCAGGCTGCCGAGGATACGCAGCACCCGGGCGCGCACCGCGTCAGACCGGTTCCAGAAGGCGCGGTATGTCCTGTCGCCGCCGTCCTCCATCCACTCGTACCATCGCCCAAAGAGCCCTACGGGCATGGCCTCGTTGTCCGGATCGCGGGGCAGGAACTTCAGCGCCGCCTGCTCGCGATTGCCCCGCAGGAGGATCACATTCTGCCGCGACGCCGCATCCAACAGGACGCGCAGACCGCCGCTGCCGCGGTCCGTCACGTCGCCCAGAATGTACAGCGTATCAGTGTCACTGAAACGCAGCATTTCCAACAGCCGGAAATACTTTTTATCGCAGCCGTGGATGTCGCTGACAACGTAAGTCATGGTACTCCTCCTCTCAGGCGGCAGGTACATCCCTGTACCTGCCGCAGATGGCCTGGATCTCAGAGTGGAGCAGCGTCTGCTTCTCCAGCAGGGCCTCCGCCAGCTCCTGCACCATCTGACGATGGGATGCCAGCATCTCCTTGGCCTCGAACAGATAGCGCTCCAGCTCCGCACGAACGATGGTCTCGCGCTCCAACAGACCTGCTTCACTGTCGCCGTATCGCCCCGACACATTCACGCCCAGCATGCCGCTGCTGCCCAGTTCCTCCGCCTTCTCGCGTATCAGCTTGGCCGCCCGCGTGATATCATCGTTGCAGCCGGGGGCCATTCTGCCGAACTGCAGCTCATAGGCCGCCTTGCCTGACATAAAGGTCAGAATATTCACCCGCCGGCCCACTGGACGGTTTCGGTAGGCAAAGCCGTAGCAGGAGCCGGAGGTGGGGCTGTACAGCAGCGTTACGAAGGCCGTCGAGCCCGGTGCCACCAGCTCCAGCATGGCCGCGTGGCCGGCCTCGTGGAACGCCGCCTTTTTGCGCTGCTCCTCGCTGACGGGATACACCTCCGGCGGCACATGGTGGATCGTTTTCAGCACGGCGTGGATCAGATGCACTCGGGTGATGCTGCCGCTCCGCTCGTAGGCGGCGTAGACGGCCGCCTCGTTCAGGGCGCTTTCCACCTGAGCGCAGGAGCTGTGGCTCAGCAGCTGCGTCAGGTCGGACAGGGAGATGTCCGGCACCGGCGCCTTGCCGGAAAGATAGCGGCGGATGATCTGCTCCCCGTCCGTACAGTTGGGGCGCTGTACCTTGATCTGCCGGTCAAACCGCCCGCACCGCAGCAGGGAATCGGGGAGCTCCTCCACGTTGTTGGCGGTGGCGATCACGAACACCTGCTTCTCCTGCACCTTGTCGATGCAGCTCTGCACCGCTGTAAACGCGGCGGTGCTGAACTCGTCGCTGGAGAACTTGTCCATGTCGTCCAGCAGGAGCATGGACGGCGCGGCCTCCGCCGCCTCGTCAAACGTGTGCGCCAGCTGCTTCAGGAATTCGTCCTCCACCTGGCTGCGCCGCACGGTGAAGCAGGGCAGGCCGCTGTCCTCCATCAGCGCCGTGGCCATCAGTGTCTTGCCGAGGCCGGGTGCGCCGGACAGCAGCAGCCCTTGCGGCAGCTTCGCGTCCAGCGCCGCGTAAACCTCCGGGTGGTGGATTATATCGCTGATCTGCATCAGCTCCGCCTTAATGTGGTCGTAGCCGATGATCTTGTCAAATGCGCTCATATAAGTACCTCCTCAATGAATCGCAGGGGTTATGTACTGGCAAAACGAGCGAACAGGCAGTTCGATCGTCTCGCGGGACTGCATCATAGCACGCGGGTTTTTGAAATCGTTGCATACTGCTGTCCGAAATCTTGACTTGCGAAAATTTTTCTGTAAAATACTTTTGAGAGGAGGCGGTTTCATGGACATTCCGCGCCGAAAAAACCGTGACCGCCCCGACAAGCTGACGGCAGAGCTGCTGTTTTTCTGTTTTTGGCTGACCCACTGCGGTGAGGTGGAACTGGGCGCGTATGCCTGGTATGGTCAGCATTCAACCGCCTCCTACCGCCGCTATGCTAAGGAGCTGGAGAAGATCGGCGCTATACCGCGCATGAAGCTGCGGGGAGATGACCGGGACGACAGGCATAACCACCGGTTCATCTCCGACCCGCCGGTAGAGGACTTCGCGCCGGAGATACGATTTGATTGGGAGGATGACCATCTGCGGCGTCTGGCGCGGCTGGTGTGCATGGCGGCATCGGTGCTTGCGCCTGATGGAGAACTGTCGGCATTTGACAACGCCATTGCGGACTACCGGTACTACAACCTGCACTATCCCGACTACCACGCAGCGTATGAGGGATTGGATGCCCGTACGCTCCGGCGTGATAAGCAGACGGTGCGGCAGGTGCTGCTGCGCTGGAAAGACGACGATACGGCCAGCAAACAGCGGGATGAGGACATAGAGGAGGAGATCACGGCGGAATTTCTGGCACGGCTCAAGAAGCTGTGAGCGCACGGCTCGGCAATATTCTTTGGTTGTAGCGTGGGCATTTCTGCGCCGCCGCAACCGGATCACCTGCATTCTGCGGTTGGTTGCGAGCGCCAAATAATGCGTAAATTATAGGTTGATTTTCACCTATATGCGGGTATAATAAGCATAGGAGGTGTTCACCATGACCATTGATACAAAGACGATCGTTTCGGTCACCGAAGCGAATCAGAACTTCTCGCGGGTAACGCGCATTGCCGAGAAGAACGGGCAGGCGGTGATTTTCAAGAACAATAGGCCCAAGTATATGCTGGTGGATCTGGATGTGTCCCCCATGATCGATATGACCGATGATGAGAAGATCGACGTTGTGGCGGCACGTATCCTGAAAAAGTATAAGCCCGCATTTATGGAGCTTGCGAAATGATCAAGTTTTCGAAAGATAAGGTGCTGCTGCTCCACAAGCTCATCGCCCAGGAAACAGGCGGCAGTATCGGTCTCCGGGATGAAGCCCTGTTGGATTCCGCATTGGAGAACGCCTTTGCCGGCTTTGACGGGCAGGAGTTCTATCCTACCAAGGAGGAAAAGGGCGCACGGCTCGGCTATACGCTCATCTCCAACCACGCTTTTGTGGACGGCAACAAGCGCATCGGTATGTACGTTATGCTGACGTTTCTGGAAGTGAACGGGATACACATGGAGTGTACCAACGAGGAAGTTGTGGAGGTCGGATTATCCGTTGCCTCCGGCACAATGGACTATGGCGCGCTTCTCCACTGGGTGCGCGACCACAGGAGCTGACGGTTTTGAAGGAAGTCGACAGGCGGCACGCCTATTCTTTAATTACAGCGTGGTCATTTCTGCACCTTCGCAGGGCTTGACCCAAACCGTGACCCAAACGCGGAAAAAAGCAGGTGGATACAGGCGGACACAGTGGATCGCCCGCCGAGCCGAAAGCACGCAAAAGCGCCGGAAAGCGTTGCGGCACAACGCTTTCCGGCGCTCATCGTATCTTCACACGCAGGAGGTCACTGGTTCGAGTCCAGCAGTCTCCACCAAATCCCGAAATCATTGTTAGACAATGGTTTCGGGATTTTTCTTTTCCCGGATTCTTACCAGATTCTGGCATTTTGACGTACACGCGGATACGCGCTGTTTCGGCTTATTTAGGCTGATTTCGGCTGTTGTAGGTTGCCTTTGGTTGCCAAAGGTTGCCCGCCCCATCCGCTGCACCCCCTGTTGTGGCCGTCCCCGATCGGCGGACGAAACATTTTTCAAAAATTTTTGATGAACCGGGTTGACGTAGCCTCAGATACGTGTTATAGTATGGTCAACGTATCACAGCATACGTTTTACAATCATCCACCACACAACGTGTTTGAAAGGAGAACAGACTATGAGCAGAGAATGGGACAAGAACAACATGGCGACCATGTCCGCAAACGTCAAGAAGGAACTGGCCGAAGATTTCCGGAAGATCGCGGCGGAACGCGGCACGACCCCCGCTGGGCTGATCCGTGGCTTCGTGCAGGCCACTGTTAACCCGGCTCCCGAGGACAGCGACGTAGGCTCCGTATCCTTCCCCGTGAGCTACCGTAACGTTGACCGCATCAACGCAGAGATCGCACATCACAACCCCAACCACATCCCCGGCAACAAGATGCTGGATCACATCCTCGACACCTACTTCAGCATCGCAGAGACCCTGCGGAAGTAAACAACGATCTGAAAAGGAGGACGCAAAATGAAAGGTGCAATCATCGGTGACATCGTTGGCTCCATCTACGAGTGGCACAACATCAAGACGAAGGACTTCCCCCTGTTCGCGCCGAACTGCTTCTTCACGGACGACTCCATCATGACCCTCGCCGTGGGGCGGGCGTTCCTGAACTGCACGGATGAGGCCGACTTCCCGGAGGAGCTGGTGTATCAGATGCGGCTGTTCGGTCATATGTACCCCACGGCGGCTACGGCGGCCGGTTCAAGCAGTGGCTGCGGGCGGAGGATCCCCACCCCTACAACAGCTTCGGCAACGGCGCGGCCATGCGCTGCTCCCCCGCCGGTATGATCGCTTCCTCGCTGGAGGAGGCGGAGGACTTGGGGCAGCGCACCGCCGAGGTGACCCACAATCACCCAGAGGGCATCAAGGCAGCCCGTGTAACAGCGGGTCTGGTCTACTTGGGACGCGAGGGCCGGAGTATGGACGAGCTTCGTGCCTATGCAGGGGCGGTCTATGAGATACCCACCTGCGACGCGATCCGGTCTTGGTATGAGTTCGACGAGACCTGTCAGGGTACGATGCCCGCCGTTTTCGCGGCGTTTTTCGACAGCACCGGCTTCGAGGACGCCATCCGCAACGCCATCAGCGTCGGCGGGGACAGCGACACCATCGCCGCCATCACCGGCAGCATCGCGGAGGGTTACTACGGCGTACCCGACGCGCTGTGGAAGCAGGCGCGGCAGTTCCTCCCCATCCGGCTGGACAACGTGGTACGGGCCTTCTACAAGCGCTACGACCTCAACTAAAGCAGAAAAAGACCCCGGTAGGTACAGCACCTACCGGGGTCTTATCATGTCATCCGCCCAACAGCTCCAGCTTCGTGTCGATGAGCGAAGGCGCCCAACCGCGCACGGTCTTGCCCACGTTGAAGTCATCGAACAGCACGTCGTACTGCTCTTGCGTCAGGTTGGGATACATCTTATAGATCATCTGCGCCTTGCGCATACTGGCCGTGTTGCTGATGGTATCTCCGTTTGCGTCAGGAATTCCCCGAACCGTGGTGATGCCGCTGGAGTACAGGTTCACGTAATCGCTGACGGGGAAGGAGTAGTCGTTGGCAGCGTCCCGCGCCTTGATGACCCAGCTCTCCGTGATCTCGTAGTCGCGGAGGGTCGTCTCCTTGGCGATCTCGTTGGCGTACTTATACACGTTCGACACAGCCTTGACCTTCTGCTCATCATCCATGGCGCGATAGGCCGCACTTCCTGTCAGGCTGTTCATCAGCCGGAATGCCGTCTGGCCCCGCGTCTGCGCGTAGGTCAGATACTGTGCGCCGGTCAGATCGACGCGCTCGCCGTTCACGTTGAAATACTTGTCCGCGCGGGAGATGAGCACACTCTTTTTGCCCGTGGCCTCATACAGCCGCTGGAGCTCCTTCTCCATGGCCGTCTCCTCGATGGTCGAGGCATAGCCGGGACTGAACAGCTGATAGAGGACGTTCTCTGTGGCGGTGTCCGCGTTCTTCTCCGTCCGGCCCCAAGCGTCAATGTAGGCGATCTGCGCACCGGTGATGTTGTTCAGGCCGGGGATTTTGCCGGTGATCTTGCCAGACAACTTCTGCCAGAAGTCCGGAACGTCCTTGTTCTTGTCCACATAGGTGGACATCCGCTGGTTGTTGATGGAGCGGTTGACCTGTCCTGCCAGTGTCGGCACGAACTGCGTGAGATAGCCCCACATTGCGTTCTCGACGAAACGGGGCAGGGCGCTCTCATCGCCGTAGGTAGAGGCGTTCTCCAGCGCGTCATTGACGCCCTGAAGCATGGACATCTGGAGCACGGGGTCCGTGATCGACCCGACGGCCTCCAGCGCCTCCTTCAGCGTCAGGCCCTTGCTTAGTGCCGCCGCGTGGAGGTTGGCGCCCAGAAACAGCGGGATGGACTCAGGAGCCAGCCAGTCCAGCGTGTAGCTCTTGCCGCCGTACTCCAACGAGTATTCCTGATGACCCAGCTGCTCCCAGAATTCTTTCTCCTTGTCATCCTCCGGTGCCTTGCCGACGAGGTGACCCATGGAGGCCAGAGAGAAGCCCAGCAAAACCAGCGCCGAGCCGGTGAGGGTCTTGGCCAGATTGGACACGATGTCCGCGCCGGTCACGGCCGTCGCCCCTTCGCCCAGTTTGCCCGCCGGGTGCGCCCTCATGTCGGCCGGAGAAATCCAGCTTCGTACCGTCCGTGGTAATGTATCCGGTTTCGTTCCAGCTGTACGTCTTTCCAAAAAACTCCTTTGCAGATTTTACATGGCCTTTTTTCTCCGCCTCCGAATAAGCTTTCAGTGAAAACTGCGGCTTGACATTCTCGCCATCGGTGAGTATACTGGTATCAGAAGGTTTTGGCGCGAATACCTCCGAATGCGTTTCCGCAGAGAAGGAGGGGGCGCTGATTACCTTCTTTTTTTCTACATCAAGAAGGTCGTACAAATACGATTTCCCATCTGCATCATTGCGGATTAAGAGCGTCCCGCCGTAGACAGTATAGTGGTCTATGGCTTTTTTTGCGTTTAAAACAGGAACCGCAAACTGCGTATCATACCGATACCATCCATTTTGTGCGTCTTTACTGTGTTTCGGCTTTACATTCTCTCGCCACTCGCCATTTTCAGCCAGCAGAAGCATCTCATCCAAGTTGGTAGCCGCTTGCATTTTGATTTTCCGCAGCGCAGGCTTCATGGTTTTTGTGTACTCGGAAGATTTGTATTCTCCCGGCAAGTCTTTTCCCACATATCCTTGGCATCGATGAGTTTTTCCCGCAGCATAAGGCGGAACAGCGCGGGATGCTCAACAGCCGCCCCAATGAGCTTTGCAGCATTGGATCTTATATACCTGCAGTATTTTTTGCCGTTTTTGTCCGCGTAATCCCGAAATGCCTCTGCGCCGATATGCGTCACGTTTTCCGGAATTGTGATATTCGACAGCCCACTGCACCCTGCAAATGCGGAATCTCCAATACTCGTAAGACTGTTAGGGACGATGTATGCTAATAGCGAGGACTTTTAAGTCCTCACTACCGTACCATGCGATGTTCAGCCCTTCTATGCCAAACAGGTTTTCACAGCATAATGATTCATAGATTTTTTGAAAGCCTCCCTGCTATTCGACGCGGAGC
>OMCS01001232.1_pt1 | contig 11879 bp, 7 predicted proteins | sample 1674241 | NCBI WGS metagenome assembly OMCS01 (sample SAMEA103958153, study PRJEB25191) | human gut metagenome
CCGAGATCTACACTCTTTCCCTACACGACGCTCTTCCGATCTTGAGTGTGGACAGATACGAATCATCCGTGATCGGGATGAAATTGTCGATTGGGGTCAGGGTATCCAGATACTCACGAATTTCGCTGTAGGTGTAATTTTCCGAAGACATGAGCTCCTCCGACCATTCCAGCTGATGACCTGTCATGGTATAAAATTCGACGTATTCGAACCGCATGAACCCCTGGCCCCCGTCGTGTACCACGAGGCCGTTTCCGTCATACGCATACAGGCCGTTGCTGTAGTTCCAGTAGAACTTTTCGCTCGGAATGACCTGCTCACCGTCAAAGGAATAGATGTAGTAGTACGAGACGTCTTCGTGTACAATGAGCTCCGGCGTTCCATCCTGATCAATGTCATACAGGGTATATTTCGTTTTATATCCCGAGATCTCTGCCGGATACGTCAGCAGCACCGCTCTGTACTGCTCCGCAAACGACTGGCCCGCCGGGGCCGTGTCTGCTGCGGAGCTGACCGCATATGTATGCAGATCCACGCAGAAGATCATGGGGTCGTCATAATTGGGCGTGCCGCCGTACAGATAGACCAGCGCCTGATCCCCCCGAAGCTCAATTTCGCTGGCCCAGTAATAATTCGGGTCAAACTGCTCGATCCTCGCCAGCGTTTCGCCCGTATAGGACACCGCGAAAAAGTCCGGGCCGTATTGTCCGCACAGATAGAGCGCGGAATCGCCGAACGCGAAGCCCGTCGCTCGTCCCGCATAGTCGCTGTTCTCCCACAGGCGCGTTCCGGTCTGCACATCCAGACACACGACTGTCGTATTTTCAACATAATAATAGCGGTCACCCCGCTGTCCAAGCTCGACGACGGATATCATTTCAGTCACCCCGAACCTTGGCGTTTCGAAGCTCCATACCGTGTTTTCCGCGGCGTCATAGCCGGTAATGACGGCGTATTCGTCCACGCCCGACGGCACACGCGTCAGCTCAATTCTTTCAACCGCTGACTGCTCCGGCTCCGCAGCCGCCGCCGGTTCCGGCGTTTTTTCCGGCTCCGGTACCGAATCGTCTGCGGTGCTGTCGCTTTCAGCCTTATCGCGTTTGGCCTCGTCGAGCTTGTCTCTGACCTGCTGGAGCGTGCTCTTCAGCGCGGCTGCCCCGCTGTCATCTCCGCCGTCTGCTTTTCCGCACGCCGCAAGGCTGAGCAGAACGAGCATACAGACGGCCAAAATCATCCATCTTTTTCGGTTCATTGAAACTGCCTCCCATATTCACAAAATAATTCTGATCGTATTCTCCGCCGCTTACCGCAGGCGGTACCGGTAGAGCAGTCTGGTGCTGACCAGTTTCACATTGTCGGAGGATACTTGCGACTCACTCCAGTATGGCGTTCCATATCTGTAAAACGAATATGTATATAGTTTCTGACGGCTTGCGATCCGGTACTGCTCTTTCGGCTGCTCATAATATTTGGATGCTGTCGATATGTATGCAAAACCGAGTCCCTCGTCTGTATAAACATAATTTACGCCCGTTCCATGCCAGTCTCCGGATTCACTGTAGCTCTTTTCCGACCATACAACATAATAATCGCTGGCATAGGTTTTACCACCGCACCCTCCGGCCCATTTATAGCACGTGCCGTATCCATGCATATGCGCGCCGCAGCTATTACACAGGAAATAGTAATAGCGGTAAACCGTTCGCCGTTCTATCTTCTGGCCCTCTTCGACAACCACGCCATTTCCTAAATCTGTCCATTCTCCGAATGGGCCGTAATCACCCCACGTATAGCTGCTGTCATATAGAGTCCAGCCGTCCAGTGTACTTTGGCTGCTTGTTGTATACTCCTTCTTCTGATACTGATAGCCGTTGGCCTCGCAGATGAACCGGACGGTATCTGGCAGCAAGATATGCCCATTTGCTTTCTCCGCTTTGTATTTCTGCCACTCTTCGAATTCCTTATTTGTGATTTGCTTCATGGTGGTTACCTCTCTATGCTGGAATGATACCTTGAGGTTTCTCATACTTGACATATATACCAAATATCGTCACCTGCGAATCCGCACTTTCTATACAGTTCCAGCGGTTTGGACGTGTTGTCGAGATTCCCTGAAACCGTTACAAAACTCGCTCCGATGCTTTTGAGTCTATTGAGTAATACATCCACAATCTTTTTCCCAAGGCCTCTGCCTCTGTACTCTGGAAGCACCTGAACCCATTCAATGATACCCTCCCGACAAACCTCATCAAACTCAGCTATCCCCGAAGCGGCCATTTTTCCATTGTCGACATTTATATATACACATAATTCTTCACGGAAGGTTTTGTGCTGCTTCCACTGCAGAATGTCTTGTTCACTCACGACGATATTCTCATGATTGTAAGACTCATTTATCATCTCACACAGTTGTGTTGCCTGATAATCAATCGACAAGGTGTCGTAATCATAATCTATCGGAGGCAGATCATTCAAATCATGCTTTATCCTGAAAAATCTTTGAAAATTGCCATACTGTCCATTCCAATTACTACAATGAATGATTCTCATGGAATCGGGAATGGCCAGTGTTTTGGCCTTCCAATATGGAACCGAAAGTGTTCCACATGGATTCTGAAGGTACTCTTTTACATCCATTAAATTACTCCTGATCTGTACAAATTCCTGTTTTCCCGCCGTCTATTATACCGACGAAGTATGAACATTTCTACCGATAAAAACAGCCGGGACACCCCGACTTCCACAACTTACCCCTCAAACACCAACTTACCCCTCAAGCGGAAAAATCGGCGGAGGAAAAATTAAATTGTATCAATCTCGGTGTCTTTATATCTAAAATCTCCCATCCCGGCAGACGGGTACGATACTGCTGTTCCATGCGCCTCACCTCAATTCATTGATCTTGATCCCGATCACGCTGACGTTATCCCGACCGCCGTTCTGCAGCGCCGTGCGGAGCAGATGCTCTGTGATCTGCCGGACGCTGGTATGCTGCCGGATGCAGTCGGCGATCATCACGTTCGGCAGCAGATCGGTCAGACCGTCGCTGCACAGCAGATAAAAATCACCGGGCTTCAATGCACTTTTGACCAGATGCGGCACGAGCGTCAGCTCGTCCGGGAAAACGCCCAGATACTGTGTCAGCGGCGGTTTTCCGTGCCCCGCACCCTCCGGCACAGGCTCACTGTCGTCAACGGACATCTGCGTCAGCACGCGGCCGCGCAGCCGGTAAATGCGGCTGTCGCCAAGATTGCAGGCATAGACCTCCTCCGCCGTAAACAGGAGCGCGGCCACGGTCGTTCCCATCCGGCCATACGGCAGCGCTTCACATCCCGCGCATACCGCATCGTTCATCTCGCTGCACGCCTGCTTCAAAAAGGCGCTTGGCCGCACCACATATTCCTGCAGCCGCTCCTGCCCGGCGCGCAGCGCTCTGGCCGCCGTGAACGCCGCAGCGTCTCCGGCCTGTTCGCCGCCCATACCGTCGAAAACGGCAAAGCATTTCTCCGTGTCCAGCAGATACTTCGCCGTCAGAATCCCCTTCAGTCCGCGGTTATTCTGCTCCAGCGTGCGGCCGTTCAAATAGATATTATCCTCATTTCTTGCCCGCACTCTGCCAATATCGCAGCCGCAGGCAACGGATATCTGATACATACGCTTCTCTCCCGTTTTTCAATATGGTCAGGCTGTTTGCGCCTTCCGCCGCTGCCGGCTGCGTTCGCTTCTTACGCGGGAGAACCGGCTGGCGGCATTGGCCCTTCTCTGACCGCTGGGGCAATCGGCAGTTGTCCAGGCAAATATTACGGTTCCCTTCTCTTGCCTTTACTTCTTTTTTGTAGTATAATCTGCTTGAAATTACATGAAGTAATGATACACGAATTTTTGTGATTTTGAAAGTGTCTGTGCATAACTCACAGCATTTTCAACATAACTTGCACGGATCGGATCATTTTATGGCTCAATATTCTCCTCTGTTTGTCGCTGTCAACGCTTTGCTCTTCGCGATGTGGGCCGCAGCCTTCTGCTGTACGCTGACGCGGCGGTTTTCCATGCCTGTCACGATTCTCGGCTTTGTCGTCCAGTACTTCATCTGGGTCATTCCGCCGTATTTTATGGCGTATGGGTCGATCCTCCGTGTCGTTTATCCGCTGATCGCGATCGTGCTGCCGCTTTTCCTGCTCTTCCGCGACAAGTGGCAGCGAATACTCTTTGTATCGCTGAGCTGCCTTGTTTTCATGTATGTCGCAGATCTTGTTCCGTGCGCAATTATCTTTACGCCGGAACAGATGCACGCGGGCCTTGCCCTGCAGCCTCTGCCGCAGCGGCTGGCCGCCTATGCGATCTGCGTCAGTCTCGACGCGTTTTTGCTGTGGATGCTGGTGCTGTTCATGAACCGCTATAAAAACCGGCTGCACGGCAGCGAATGGGCGCTGTATATGCTGTTTCCGCTCAGCCAGTATCTGCTGCTGTTCGGGTGGCTCCGGGTGTGCCTGACCGAGATGACGCTTCCGCGCACCGGATATGTCATTGCCGCAATGCTGGTCTGCATCGCGGCAGACGCGTTTTTGTATCTTGCCGTGCGCGGCATGGCGCAGCGCAGTGCGCTCAAGGCGAAAAACGACCTTCTCTCCGCGCAGATCGACCGGCAGAAGGAGCATTATGCCGCGCTCACCGCGCAATACGCGAACATCCGACGTATGCGGCACGATATTGCCAAGCATCTTGACACCATGCAGGCGCTGCTGCAGTCCGGACAGTATCAGGCTGCCGCGGCGTATTCAAACGAGGTTTCCGCGCAGGCGCAGGTGCAGGCGCATCTGGGGATCTGCGAGAATCCGATCGTTGACGCGTATCTGTTTTCCCGCTCACAGGAGCTGGAGCGGCAGGGCTTCCGCGTTCAGCTGCGCGTGCTGCTGCCGGAAGTCACCGGAATTTCAGATCCCGACCTCATTATCGCCTTTGCGAACCTGCTGGACAACGCCGCAGAGGCGTGCCAGACCGGTGAAGACCGGACGATCCTCCTGACCGCCGCTGTCAGCAAGGGCTTTTTGACCATCGAGACAGAAAATTCCTGCGCGCAGCCGCAGGCAAAAAAGCGCCGCATTCCGGAGCTGGAGCGCGGCATCGGCTTTTCGATTTTTCAGGAGCTTGCCCGAAAATATGACGGCAGGTTCTCCTATCACGCGGAAAACGGCCGGTTCACAGCCAGCCTGATCCTGAAAGGAGCTTCGCTTGCGCAACATTGCGATCTGTGACGACGAACCGCTGTACCGGGAACGGCTCGCGCAGTCTGTGCGCGCCCATGGAAACGGACAGGCGGCGCAGCTGCAGCTGTTTGATTCGCCGGCGGCGCTTTTGCAGGCGGTGCATATGCACGGCTATGCGCCGGACATCGCCGTCCTCGATATCCAGATGGATGAAATGACCGGCATTGAGCTGGCAAAGCAGCTCAACGCGGCGCTGCCGCAATGTGCGATCATCTTTGTCTCCTCCTTCCTCGGCTTTGCAACCGACGTTTACGAAGCGGAGCACACCTATTTTATCCTGAAAAGCGAGCTTGAGCAGCGCATCGGAACCGCGCTGCAGAGGGCGCTGAACCGGAAAGTGCCGCCGGTCCTGCACTATCCCGTGACGCAGGGCTACCGCAGCGTTTCCTGCGCGCAGGTGCTGTGTCTGGAGCGCATTCTCCGCAGAACAAAGCTCACGCTGCTGGGCGGCATAACAGAATGGACAGCGCTGCCGCCTGCGGAGCTGCTGGATGCGGAGGCCGCGCAGCAGTTCATCCGCTGCCACCAGAGCTACTGGGTCAACTTCCGGCAGATCGAGACGATGGAAAATGATTGCTTCCTGCTGCCGGGCGGCCTGCGCGTTCCCATCAGCCGCACCTACCGCAGCACTGCGCGCGAGCAGTTCTTCTCCCGCTTGCAGATATAAACCCGCACCGCCTTAAATTGGCGGTGCGGGTCGTTTATTTTCGTTCTGCTGGCTTTCCGCAGCTCAGCCGGTCACTTTTTGCAGCGCCAGAGGAAGGTGACGATCTGGGCGCGGGTGCATTCTGCGTCGGGGCTGAAGGTGGTGCGGGTGGTGCCCGTGGTGATCGCTTCCTTTACTGCCCACAGGACCGCGTCGGCGTAGTACGCGTCGGCGGAAACATCCGTGAACGGGTTGCTGCTGCCTGCCGCCGGGGACTGCTCAGAGCGCCAGAGGAAGGTCACGATCTGGGCGCGGGTGCAGGTATCGTCCGGGCTGAACGTCGTGCTGCTCGTGCCCTTCGTGATGCCGTTCTCGACGGCCCACAGAACCGCGTCATAGTAGTAGCTGTCTGCGGGAACGTCGGTAAAGGGCATGGTGCGGGATTCGGGCGCGGGTCTTCCGGCGGCACGCCACAGGAAGGTCACGGCCTGCGCGCGGGTGCAGATGCCGTCCGGGGAGAAGTGCGCGGCGTCCGTGCCGGTGGTAATGCCGTTTGCAACGGCCCAATCCACGGCGTCCTCATAATAGCTGCCGGACGGTACGTCGACAAAGCTGCTGCGTACCCGGAACTGCACCTCGATGGTGTGGGACGCGCTGATGTTCTCGAAGGTGTAGGACCGCACCGCGCCGATGCTCCGGCCATCAATTTTCACGTCGGAGACGGCATAGCCCCTGTTCGGCGTGATGGTGAAGGTCTGGTTCGCACCCGCCCGGACGCTGACGTCGCCGCTCGGCGTGATGAAGCCGCCTGCACCGGCAGTCGCCCGGATGATGTAATAGCCGGGAACGTACCCGCCGCTGCCTCCGCTGCCGCCGGTATAGGTCCAATGGGCGTACACGATGGTATTTGCCGCGAAAACGGTACTGGTCGTGATCAGCTCACCGCCGTTTCGCTCCGTGTACCAGCCGTCGAAGCAGTAGCTGCCGCTTCGGAACGCGCCGGGCAGGAACGCCAGCCTGTGACCGATGGTCATCATGCTGCTGACGGCGGGCGTGCCGCCGTTGCCGTCAAAGAAAACGACAAATTCGTTGACGGGAACCGGCTCCCAGATGGCATAGAGCGTGATATTCGATGTCACCATGATAGCTCCGTCGGCGATCACGCTGCCGCCGGCGCTGAGCGCCCAGCCGCTGAACTGCATATTCACGGGCGGGATAAAGCCGCAGGCGGGAAGGGGATAGCGGCTGCCCTCTTCAACGGTGACCGGTTCCATGCTGCCCGTGCCGCCGTTGGCGTTGAAGGTGATCGTGAACGTGGTCGGAATCACTGCGGAATCCTTCCACAGAGCCTTGATCTCGGTGTTTCCGAGCACGACGTAGCCGTCGCCCGCATTGTATTCAACGCCGCCGATCTCCCACGCCTTGAATTCCTGACCATCAGGCGCGGTAAAGCCGCAGGCGGGAAGAACATACCGGCTGCCTTCTTCAACGGTGACCGGCTCCATGCTGCCCGTACCGCCGTTGCCGTCAAAGGTGACGATGAACTCGGTGGGTGCAGGAGGCGTGACGGTGCGCTCGTAGCCGCAAACATTGCAGGTCGTATCCGCGTCATCGGTGTAGACGTGCGCGGCCTTGTCCTTGATGCTCTCGTTCCTATTCGGGCAGTCAGCATCCGCGCATTCGTGCCAGTGGCTCGTGCCGTCCTTGCTCCAGTCGCCGTAGCTGTGCTCGTGGGAGGGCGGCGTGACGGTGCGCTCGTAGCCGCAAACATCGCAGGTCGTATCCGTGTCATCGGTGTAGACGTGCGCGGCTTTGTCCGTGATGCTTTCTTCTCTATTCGGGCAGTCAGTATCCGTGCATTCGTGCCAGTGGCTCGTGCCATCCTTTCTCCAATCGCCATAGCTGTGCTCATGGGAGGGTGGCGTGACGGTGCGCTCGTAGCCGCAAACATCGCAGGTCGTATCCGCGTCATCGTCATAGACGTGTGCGGCCTTGTCATTGATGCTTTCTTCCCTATTCGGGCAGTCATCGTCGGTGCATTCGTGCCAGTGGCTTGTGCCGTCCTTGCGCCAATCGCCGTAGCTGTGCTCATGCGCGGGCGGCGCGTCTTTGGTTATCGTAATAGACAGCTCCTTCGTATCGCTGCCCGCGCTGTTTTCCGCCTTAACTGTGAATTTGGCGGTTCCCTCCGCGGTGGGCGTGCCGCTGATCTCGCCGGTAGTTTCGTTCAGCGTCAAGCCCTCGGGCAGAGCACTGCCGCTAACGCTCCATGTGATGGGCGTAGTGCCATCGGCGGTCAGGGTATGGCTGTACGCCTCGCCTACCTTGCCGTTTGGCAGGGTGTCCGTGGTGATGGTGGGGGCGGCGGCAGTGCTTTCGCTGATGGTGAAGTAGTGCTCCGCCTTGCCGCAGTAGTTCCCCGTGCCGTACAGCGTCACCTTGGGGGCTTTTTCCGGGTCAAAGCCCGCGTCGTCCGGTGTGAGGGTGTAGGGATGGACGTTGTTGGAATAGCTGGCGGTGTAGTCCGTGTTCTCCGCAAGCTGCTTCGTTTCGTTCTCGCCCGTCTGATGGGAAAGACCCGTCAGCTTCTTTTCGCTGCCGTCTGAGACGCAGTCCGTCAGCCCCTCCATCGTCAAAAGCCCATGCTCATAGCAGTATCCAAGATCATACTTGCCGCAGAGCGTACATTTCCCGTATTCGTCAAAGCTATGGTCAATGCGTGTTCCGTTGACGGTGCTGCCGCAGATGGAGATGTTTTCCGCCGGAATACCGGGCAGCTCCTTTGTGTGCAGGTCGTCATAGACATAGTTTGTGCCGTCCTTTTCCTCAAGCCGGAAGGTGTCCACCGTGCTGTTCAGGATCTGGATCCCGATCACCGTTTTACAGCCGCTCGCGTTTTTCCCGATGCCGGGAATATAGTCGCTATCACTCCTTAAAGAGCCGCCCTTTGCGGTCACGGTGCTGTTTTCAATGATGATATCCATCCGGCCGCCATGAGAGGTATACCCCGAGCCGATGGCGGGACCGAACTTTAAGTTGCGAACGGACACCTGACTGTTCGCAATGCGGATACGGCTCTCGCGATCGGTTGAGGATCGCAAACCGCTGCCGATGGGCGCGTTGAGTGAAGACGTAATATCGATTTGGCTATCCTGAATGTCGATGCTGCCAAAGGAACCATTGGTGCCGCCGCCAATCGTGCAGTAATTATAGGTGTACTCATCGTTCAGGCGGATGCTGCTGCCGCGGATCACGATCTCTTCAACGGAAGCATATTCTCCACGTGCGCCGATGATATCGCCCGTCAACACGGTGCTGTCCGTGATCTCCAGCTTTTTCAGCGTCTTTGCGTCAGTTATTGTGTGCACGGTTTCGTCCATAAAAATGCCGTAGGTGTGCAGATCGGAATCCCGAACGGCAATGCTCCCATTGCCGCCGACGCGAATGCCTCTCAAATGCGGCAGCCTGATCTCGCTGTTTTCAATGACGAGCTCGCTATTGCTGCCCACGCGGATCCCATCGGTGAGAACGGAGAGTGTGTCCGTGGATGCAACGCGGCAGTTTCGGATGGTGAGCTTCCCGCCCGGCGAGTCTGCGTCCCAGCCGATCAGAATTTTATTGCTGCTGAGAAGCGGAAGCTCTGCGTCCGAAACGGTGATGCTTCCGACGCTTCCGCCGGCAGCTCCGCCGATGCAGGCGCCGTCTTTACTGGAAATGGATTGGATCACATTGCCGTTGATGGTGATGCTTTTGCAATTCACACGCTCGGAATGGCTGTCCGTAAAGCCGCCGATGGCTGCGCCGCTGCCCTCGGCGGAAACGGTGAGCTCACCGCCAGTGATGCGAATGTCGTCCTTACTGCCGATGCCTGCCGCACCGCCTTTTCCGGTCGCATGGATGACGCCGTCGGTGATGGTGACGCCGCTCTTGCCTTTGCCTCTATCGCCAATGGCGGCGTTATTGCGATTGGCCGTGGCTTCTATCGTTCCGCCATTGATGGTAACGGTCATTGCCCCGGTGTTATAAATTCTGGCTCCGCCGATGCCGAAGCCCTCTCCCTTGGCAGTTGCCTTGACAGTACCATCGTTTATGGTGACGCTGCCGCTCTCATACGGCCCGATTCCGTTTCCGGGGATCACCCTGTTCAAATCTTCTGCAAAGTTGTTGACGCCCCCAATGGCGGTTACATCGCCGCCGTTGATGGTGATCGTGCCGCCATATCCTGTGGTGATCGCATCGCAGGTAGCCTCGGCGATGACCGTGCCGCCGTTGATGGTGACGCTGCCGCCATATCCCATTTGGCATGTGCCGATCCCTACGCTTTCCACAGTAGTACAATTGCCTACCGACATGGCAAAGGCTTCGGTACGGACAACGCCGCCATTGATGGTGATGCTGCCGCCCTGCCTGCGGTTGTAGACCTCACCGCGGTCGGTGGAGCGAAACTCAATTTCTTCTGCACGTGTCCCACCGATGGCGGAGGCATTATCCTGCCCCTTGGCGCGGATATTGCCGCCGTTGATGACGATCGTGCCCTCGCTTTCGCGGATACCATCGTTGCCTGCTCTCCAGCGCGCACTGCTGCCGATGCCGGCCATCCCGGAATACGGCCATACAGAGTAATGGACCATCCTGTCGAGGTTGAAATCCGCCGGGAGGCACGCCGTCAGCCTGCCCATGGTGCCCTCATCGGTGCTTTGGGCGTAGACGGTAAAGGTGTCGCCCACCTTTACATCGATGCCCCACTCCGCCGTGAGGTGGCTGCCGTTCGTTAAGATCAGATTGACCGCGCCGTGGGTGTCCAAGCGGGGCGTGATGGTCACGTCGCCCTCCACCACATACCAGCCGGCGGGCAGATCGTACCATTTGTCGGCATAGTCGAGAATGCTTGCCTTGGTTTCGCTCGTCAGCACGGTGTATGCGGTGCAGACCTGCTGATTGCCGTCTTTGTCCAAATAGGTGATCGGATCGGTGGAGATCGGCCTTGCCTCCATCCATTGCGCCACCAGCTCCATGTTTTCGAACACAGGGTAATCGAAATTCCACTCCGGCAGATTGATGTATTGCAGATCGGCTTTGTTATACCAGCCGATAAAGGTATAGCCGTCCTTGGTGGGGGCGGCAGGTCTTTGCGCCTTTTGTCCCCGCAAAATCCGTTGTGCAGCGACCGTACTGCCGCCATCGGAATCAAAGGTGACAGCTATATACGCGTTGTCCTGGATTTCGCCGCCTGTCAGCGTGCCAAAGAAGCTGCCGCCGGTGATTGTGCCATTGTTTACCACGTCGCCATAAAACTTGCCGTAGGAGATTCTGCCGTTGTTCACCACTTCGCCATAAAACTCGCCGCTGGTGATAAGGCCATCTGTATCATTCGTAACCTTGCCGTAAAACTTCCAGCCGGCGATTTCGCCATGGTTTGTCACTTCACCATAAAGCTCGCCATTGGCGATTTTCCCGCCGGGGGCGTTTTCCACTTCACCCCGAAAAGAGCCATAGTTGATGGAGCCTCGATTCTTCACCTTTCCGGAAAACGAGCCGCGGATGATTTCGCCCTCGTTGATCACCTCGCCTGAAATTTGGCGGGGGAAGAATTTGCCCTCATTGAGCACATTATCGGTAATGCTTCCAGCGTTGGTGTCCAGATAGCCGCTTTTGGTTATATGGAACAGTGTGCCGCTGCTGCTCTGTTCCCGATCGATCTTGAGACTATGGTCCAGGACAAGCACGACCTGTCTGTCGATTACCAACGTTTGGCTGACGGTAATATCCGCCGTCAAGGTGATTTTATCGATTGTATTGTCTGCCAGCGCGGCAAGCAGCTCCTTCTCTGTGCCTACCCAAATTTTTCCCGCAGCAAAGGCCGCCGTCGGCAGCAGCGTCAGCACCATGCAGCATAGCAGCAGGATGCTGAGCAGTCGTTTTTTCATGGTCATTCCTCACTTTCTTCTCGCGCACCGTCCCGTCCC
>OMCS01001234.1_pt1 | contig 11872 bp, 17 predicted proteins | sample 1674241 | NCBI WGS metagenome assembly OMCS01 (sample SAMEA103958153, study PRJEB25191) | human gut metagenome
GATTTTTTTACGAAACAGAGTGTATGAAATGCAACTGGAATGTAAGAGAACTCCGTAGACAGATAAAAACTAACCTTTATGTAAGAGCTGGCATAAGTAAAAAACCAGAGCTTTTATTAAAAAAATCTGTTGATAATGCAAATGGAACAATGTTATCAATAAAAGATCCATTTACGTTTGAATTTTTGGGACTTGATGCAAGGGATGCTGTGTCAGAATCTGATTTGGAACAGGCTCTTATGGATCATTTGCAGGAATTTATGTTAGAACTTGGAGAGGGATTCTGTTTTGAGGCAAGACAAAAGAGAATTATAATAGATGATAAATATTATTTTATTGACCTTGTTTTTTATAACCGTCTTTTACATTGCAATGTTATTATTGAACTTAAGAATGATGAGTTCAAACATGAGGATTTGGGACAGCTTAACGCTTATGTAGGGTATTATAAGAAAAATGAGATGACAGAAGGAGATAATCCGCCAGTAGGAATACTACTTTGTACAGACAAAGGCTCGCAGATGGTAGAATATGCATTATCTGGAATGGATAACCAATTATTTGTTTCAACTTATATGTTACATTTACCTGACAAGAAGAAACTAGAAGAATTTATGTTAAAAGAGATAGAAGAAATGGGAGTGCGGCAATTCTAATCCGGATATTGAGTTGTTGTCTCCAATAGCAAGATTATTGAATATTTCTCTTGATACATTATTGTCTTATCATGAAATGCTTACGAGTGCAGAAATTGAAGAGATTATCAAGAAAATGGATAACATGATTTCAGAAGAAGGTTATGAAAATTTTACATACAGTAATGGTTCTTATACATATCATGATACATATGTAGGAGGGGAACAGTTTGCCGGTGAAGAAGCTATATGGTATGAGGTAAATCACAGTATGCAATGAATTACGCAGGACGCGTTTTAGATCAGAAGTTCAGTGGTGATTTCTTAAAAGAAGCACTTCGTCAGGCCGATAAAAAGATGCCGTTTAGAGGACCGGAGCGTTATCGATCAGGACAGTATATTTATAAGTGTAATGTGGTTGGAGATTTTTGTTGGTTTCAAGGTTATGAAGAAATTTACTGTGATAATGAAAGGGTATATGAATGTTATTTTCATGGTGGAGTAACAAAGTAAATAATAGTATTTACAATTTCGTTTTAGAAACATAAATCAGTTGTCGACATTTTGCAGACAGCTGATTTTTTGCATGATATAGTTATATGGTGTACGAAGTTTGGTACCGTGAACAGTAACCAGCTTTTGACTTTTCCGGAAATTCATGATATTATTGGTTAGTCACGGCTAACCAATAGATAATTATAAAGGAGAAAGCCTTATGACACCAGAAGAATATAAACAACTTTCTATTAAAGAATTTACGCAGGCTGCAAAAATTTATGATAGTGGACACGCAGGAATTTATGAAATGTGCAAGGATGATTATCCTCCGATTTTGGCTGAATTGGAAAAGGAATCATTCCATGATGTTCTTGACTGCGGCTGTGGAACCGGACCGATGTTGCAGCTGCTTCATGAAAAATATCCGGATAAACATTATGTCGGTCTTGATCTTACACCGGAGATGATCCATGTTGCTCAAGCGAAAGAGCTTTCTAACACGGAATTTATTGTAGGTGATAGTGAAAATCTTCCTTTTGACGAAGATTCTTTTGATGCAATTATATGTTCAAATAGTTTTCATCACTATCCGAATCCGCAGAATTTTTTTGACAGTGCTTATCGTGTTTTGCGAAAGGGCGGTCGTCTGATCTTGAGAGACTATACATCATCGAATCTCGGTGTCTGGCTGATGAATCATCTGGAAATGTCTCTGGCAAATCTGGTGGGACATGGAGATGTGAAAATATGTAAGCAGGAAGAATTTATAACTATGGCAGAAAAAGCCGGATTTACAGTATTGAGTATGGAACGGCAGAAAGGTTTTCGTGCACACCTTGTTGCACGAAAATAAGGATGGCACGAAGTGCGACACCGTGAACATCATAAACGTTAGCTACACATTAAAAGATATTAAATATGGCATGGGTTAAAATGGATCTTTAGGGAACTTTTTTGTAGTATATAGATGAAAAAGTTCCCTAAATTTTTTGTGCCAATAATTAGAGTTCTATGATAAAAATCTAACTATGCGAATAAAATATGAAAAATATTCGCAAAAGTACTTGACAGGAAGGTTAGTTAGAACTAACATATATGCGAATGAAATAAAGAAAATGTTCGCATATAGCGAGGAGGAAGCAGAATGTTTATTGAAGGAAAAGACTTAGTAAAAAAATATGGAAAGGGCGAGGCAACGGTGTATGCCTTAGATCATACCGATTTCAGTATGGAAAAGGGAGAGATTGTTGTAATCTTTGGCCCGAGTGGGAGTGGTAAGAGTACACTGTTGAATATACTCGGTGGTCTTGATAAGGTGACAGAAGGAAGCATGATGGTGGATGGAGTGAATCTTGAGAAGATGTCTGCTAAGGAACTTGAAGTATACAGAAGAAATAAGCTTGGATTTATATTTCAGTCATATAATCTGACACCGGATCTCACAGTCAGAGAGAACATTGAGATGACCGCAGAGATTGTAAAGGAGCCGCTTGATGTAGATACTCTTATGGAAAGTCTTGGACTTGCCAAGTATGAGAAGCATTTTCCAAAAGAGCTTTCCGGTGGTCAGCAGCAGAGGACGGCAATCGCCAGAGCCATGGTGAAGAAGCCGGATATCCTTCTTTGTGATGAGCTTACCGGTGCATTGGACACCAAATCCTCAAAAGATGTTTTGAAGAGAGTGCAGAGTATGAATGATACATACAAGACAACCGTTGTGATCATTACACATAACGTGAATATAGCCAGTATGGCAGATCGTATTATTAAGATCACAGATGGTAAGGTTGTGTCAAATACGAAGAACGCAGACAAGAAAAGAGTAGAGGAGATGGAGTTGTAATATGACGATCAACAAGAGAGCTGGACGCAGCATTAAGAAAAATAAATCATTTTATATTATAAGTATTATCCTTACTGCACTTACATCTATGATCATAGTGGCGGCTGTGTCAACAGGTCATACCCTTACCAGTGTTGTGAGAGATTTTGTAGATGAATATAAGGCAGAGGATGCAGAATTTGTTACATATAAGCCCTTGTCAGAGGAAGATATAGACAAGCTGGAAAAGGAATATGATGTAATCCTTGAGTATAGCGGCTATAAAGATATTCATGTAAAAGGCGGAGATCTGGATGGGGTAACTATCAGAGCATTTGCCATGCCTGAGAAGCTGAATCTGTGTGATGTGAGAGAAGGTCATGAACCGGGAGATGGAGAGGCACTTCTTACACAGGACTTTGCAGATGTTCACAACATAAAAATAGGGGATGAGATCTCCCTTGGAGATGATTCCTATAAGGTATCTGCATACACCACTAAGGCAGATTATATCTATATGCTTCAGACATTTACAGGGTTCATTGATAATGAGAAATTTGCAGCGATCGTTGTAAACCGTTCTGAATATGACCGGATTGATACAGAGGAGACCGGATATTATTCCATAAAGTACAATAAGGACAATTCAAAAGAAGTCCGCGAGAAGTTGAACAGCGATTATATAATTGCAAGTTATATGGCAGCTACAACGAACACCAGAATCTCGATGCCGGTAAATGAGGGGGATGCCGTTACCAACATGGCAACCATGTTTGCACCGGTCATGTTCGTCATTGTTCTTACACTGATTGTCATGGTGCTTGGAAGAAACATAAAGAATGAACAGTATCTTCTTGGAACATTTATTTCTCTGGGATTTTCGAGAAAACAGATCATAGGACATTATGTAAGATATGGTCTGATTCCGGGTGTGGTTGGAAGTGTAATTGGAGTGCTGGTTTCCATACCGCTTACTAAGGTTCTGTGCAGATTTTACATTGAATATGATTTTGAGACGCTTATATATAAGCCAACCTATGATCTTCCTTCTGTTGTAATTGCTCTTGTGGTACCGACGCTTCTTTATTGTGCGGCGATTGCAATACAGGCAGGAAAGCTTCTTAAGAAAGCACCTGTGGATCTGCTGAGAAATACAGGAAAAGATACAAAAGCCATTGGTATCATGAAGAACAGTCGCGCCAAGACCCAGGTGAAAATGAGAGTGAGAAGTGTAATGGGACATCCGGGAAGAAGTATCGTTACAACTATCGGTGTGGCGATAGCAGCCTTTTGTATCGTTGCCGGACTTGTTATGAGTGATAGTATGGATGCCCTGCTTAACGATGGCCTTACAAGTTCTATTAAATACGAATATCTGTACCGATTAAATACCCTTCAACAGGGCACACCGGATGAGGGAGAGGCGTTGTTCCAGAATTATTATGAAGTGGATGGCAGTACCGTACAGCTTTCTGCACAGGGAATAGAGACAGATTCCAAGTATTTCCCGGACAAGACAGACAGTGGAGAGAAGTTAGAGCTTGACAAATATTATCTTACAAGTGCAGCGGCAGAGACATTTGGCATGGAGCCGGGAGAGGAATTGATATTTTATAACATTGCTGATCCTAAGGAGCATAAGGTAAAGATCAGTGGAGTTGTAACAGACAATACGCATTGCTACCTGTATACAGGAAGAGACAATGCGACAGAGCTTGCGGGTGTGGATGCCGGTACATACAACTGTATCATAAGCAAGGATGCTCTGACACTTGACAAGGAGCTTGTGGCTAGTGAGACGAAGATGACGGTAACAGCAGATACAATGGATAATCTGATGGGACCTATGAAGGCAATTATTCTGATGATCGAGATCGTGGGAATTGTACTGGGTGTATTTGTACTGTACCTGATCATCAATATGATCGTGTCTGAGACGTCAACTAATATCTCGGTAATGAAGGTGCTTGGTTTCAACCGAAAGGAAATCTCAAACAGAGTACTGAATGTGAATCATGTTCTGGTATGTATCGGATATTTGTTGGGAATACCGATGGCATATACATTTGTCAAGGTAGGATATTCTGATACAATAGAGAATTATGGAATGTTGTTATCACCGGTTGTAACTGTGAAAGCAATCGTGACCGGTTTCCTGCTTACCTGGGTTACATATGAATTGTCCCTCCTTCTTCAAAAGAGAAAAATATCAAGGATTGACATGGTAGAAGCTTTGAAGGAAAATAGTAGAAGCGAATAGTATTTATTTGCGAATACTGTTATTGGAGGAGTCGGATGGCTAAGCGGGTATTTACAGAAGAGGAGAGAGCAGAATATAGAGAGAAAATGCTGGCAGCGGGATTTGATCTGCTGAAGCAGTATGGAATGACACATATGTCGGTTGCGAAAATCACGGAGGCAGCGGGCATAGGTGTCAGTACCTTCTATAATTTCTTTCCGTCAAAAGAGGCTTATGTGTATGAGGTGTTGCAGTACAGGAGAAAGATCATTCCTGATCTGTTAAGGATGGCGCTGAATGGAAAGGAAAAGGCGGGACCTGCCGAGGCAAGAACCTATCTGAAATTCATGATTGACGAGAGTTACAGTGTGTTTCCAAGCCTTTCTCCGGAGGATGAGAAGCGGCTTGCGGAGATGCTTCCGGAGCAGGCGGCACCGAACCAGCAGAAAGAAATGCAGATTGCGAAACAATTCATAGCCATTATGGAGGATGTCCGTCCGGATGCTAATATGACGCTGGTCGCAAATCTCATAAAGATCTATGTACTCGGTGCGGAGGGAAGGGCGATCCTTCATGAGGCAGCATATGAAGAGACTATGGAGCGTATGCGGGATCTGATATTGTATGAGATATTTGGAAGAACGAAGTAGTGGAGGAGAATATAACATGAGCGGAAATATGATAGGATTTATAATATGGGTGATCATTGCACTTATCATTATTGGCATGGGAATGAATGCATGCTTTTCAAAGAAGGAAGTTGCGTTTGGCTTTTGGGCAAATATTAAGCAGTTTCCTGTGAAAGATATAAGAGGTTATAATCGTGCTACCGGTAAACTGTTTATTCTTTATGGATTGATCTTAATTGTATTAGGACTGCCCCTGTTAAAGGGGCAGAATAATCCGTATATTCTGCTGTCGGTACTCGGAGTGATGATTGAGACGATTGCGATTATGGTAATCTACGGTATGTGCGTTGAGGCGAAATATAAAGAATAATAGAATTCATGTAAAAATCAGCTTGTAATTGAAAAGAGTTGTGTTATAATTATGAGTTAGATGTGACTAACCGTAAAGATAGGGCAGTGTTTCTCTATGGAGGGTGATACGTCACAAAAGATAAGGATAAAGAGGAAGGTACATAGCAGTGAATATTCATGAATTTGGAAAAGAAAATAAAGCATTGTATTATTGAAACCAGAATTGTTTGTGGAAATGATTGACAGACTTTAATTAGGAGGTATTAGAAATGATCGTGTTACTGCAAATTGTGTTATATTGTCTTTTATTTATGCTGCTTGTGAAATGTGCAGCAAGAAACAGCGGGCGGAACTGCTTATATTTTTACCCGGATGAATATTTAGCCGAGGCGCAGAAACGTGGGCTTGCCGACATAGAGGAGACGAAGAAGAAAGCAAAAGGATTTATGATACCATTCTGTATCATTATGTTCATTGTTCTGATTCTGTTTATTGCGGTATGGAATCATGTCACAGATTATAAGACAGCATATATTCAGACAGCACTTTTCCTTGTAGTAATGAACTGGTTTGACGGTATTGTAATTGATAGAATCTGGGTAGGACATAGCAAGATCTGGAAGATAGAGGGTATGGAAGGTGTTCCATATGTTCATTCATGGAAAGCAATCATAACGAAACGTAGCATTGCAACGGTATCTTATCTGATCATTGCATTTGCGGTGGCAGGTCTTATTGTGCTGATTGGAAAAATCTGATTTAAATGTGGAATAACATATTGTAAAAGAATTTGTAGAACTGACCAGCATATTTCTTGTAAATTAAAACAAACCATTATTTTGATTGTTTTTTTATACCTAAAACAATCAAAATAATGGTTTTTGTTTACAAATATTATATTTTATGATTTAATAAAGAAAAAGTCGGAAATCATAAAACTGGAAGGTGAGTTTATGAAAGAAAGATTATTTGTAACACCAGAATACACAACTGCAAAGGAAATTAAACAGATTCGGAAGGAATTACATTTGACGCAGAAAGAATTTGCAGAATTTATCAATTGTTCCAAGCCGACCGTAGAACGTTGGGAGAGAAGCGAAGAAGTGATTCGTGGGCCAATTGTTCCATTTCTAAAAATGTTGCAAAAATATCCGGAATATGAGCAGGAAGTGAAGGTGCCGGAAAAAGTGTGGCCGCTTAGAATATGGTATATGTATGAGCAGGATGTATGCACTTTGATTGATGTGAATGAGCAGGAACGAAAAGTGAAAATAAGGAATTATACGGATAAGATTATGTTCCGTGCTTTCGGTACTATAGACGATCCGGATTATAATGATTATTTGGAGTTTCTGGAGTCAAGATGTTTTCCGGAAAGCAGAGATAAGATGAAATTGATATTGAAGGATCTGGGACTGCCATTTTATGATCCAATCATGATTATAGAGAAGACAGCATGACGAATGGCGGAAGATGATTTTTGGATTCGCATAGAGAGGTAGATGCATGATAGAATTATTCGAGCAGAATATCAGGACAAATGACCGACAGTCTTCAAAGGGGAACCAGCTAAAATGGGAGAATGAAGGGATATGGTATAAAGCTGACTATACAGGTTATGAAGGACTGGCAGATTATTACGCTGGAGCGGTTGTTTAAAAACTTTTTCGGAGAAAGTCTATACAAATCTTTGTATAGAATACCGGAACATAAAGAACGCTTACAGTTTTTAGTGCAACAGGTAGAACGCATAACAGGACTTCGGAATTTTGGTATTTATATGAATAAGTTGTTGACGATTGATGCGTTTTTTCTGAATGAAGATCGTCACACACACAATATTGCAGTTCTGATGAATGGAAAAGGGGACTACGCGTATTGTCCGATTTTTGATAATGGTGCGGGATTGCTGTCGGATACAACTATGGAGTATCCTTTGTCGGGAGATGTTTATGCACTTATGGATAATGTTCAGCCAAAAACAATATGTGGCGAATTTGATGAACAATTGGATAGTTCTGAAGCATTATATAAAACGAATCTAAAATTTCAATTTACAAAAAAAGATGTAACAGAATTGCTTGCTGATGTAAAAGACTATTCGGACGAAATCCGAAACCGTGTAGAAATGATTATATTTGCACAGATGCGAAAATATACTTATTTATTTTCGACAATTTAAAGAAAAAAAGTGGTAGAAATCGGAATTTTAAGAATTGTCTAGGAGATATGATTTATGAAAAAAACACATTTAATAATTGTAAATATAATTCTTTTACTGTGGTATTTTCTTTCAATGATAGGATTGAAGATTGGAGACAAATACTTGGTAACAGGTGCATTTGAGGAAGAATGGCTATTTATGCTTATTCCGACAATTACATTCGTTTTAATGTTAGTTACAAAAAATGTTGGAAGGAATATACATTTGATATGGTTGGCAGGGTGGTTTGTCACTCAGTTCTTAAGTCATGAATGGTATACTTTATTTGGAAGAGGATTTATGGGAGAAATGGACAAGAAGATTGCCTATTTTTCAGAATGCATTCAATTAATAAATGTGGATGGAAGATATGTTCCTGATGTATATCATATTGTATTACATATTTTGATAATTATTGCATTTGTTGTGACCTTGCTTTATAGAGAAGAAAAAACATTAGTTGACGAAGTGTGAAAATTCAAGTTTGTGTAATCGTAGAATCGGAAGTTAAGGAGGAAACATAATGGAATACAGAAAATTTGATAATATAATAATAGCGAGAATTGACAAAGGGGAGGAGATTTTGGAGCAACTGAAAGCAATTGCCATAACTGAGAATATAAAGCTTGCCAGTATTAATGCTCTTGGAGCTATCAATGATTTCACAGTCGGAGTATACAAGACAGATGAGAAGAAATATTACTCAAACAGTTTTAAAGGATATTATGAAATTACATCGCTGACAGGTACAATCAATACAATGGATGGAGAATATTATGCACATCTTCATTTGAGTGCCGGTGATGAAAAAGGTGAAGTGTTTGGGGGACATCTGAACAGAGCTGTTGTGAGTGCAACTTGCGAGCTCGTGATTACGGTAATTGATGGAAAAGTTGATAGAGTTTATGATGAAGAAACAGGACTTAATGTATTCAATTTCTGAACACTTTTTGGTTTTTCATAATAGTATCTATAACTGTTGTTATTTTTATTTGTGGTCGATATTATTTTGCACACAATAAAAGCTATAAAAATGAGGCAATTGATTATGCAAAATGGGAGAACTTTGCAAAAGTAATTAAAAGAGCAATGATCGCATGTGAAAACAGCGGGCACAGTATTCCAGACGATTTTCCTGAAGTCAGGAAAATCGTTGAAGCTGGAGTCACCACGAACCCCAAAAAAGATTATGAACTGTCAAGATATTCATGTTATCTGATCGTTCAGAATGGAGATCCAAGAAAAGAGGTCATTGCATTAGGACAGACTTATTTTGCAATCCAGACATACAGGCAGGAGTTTGCTGACCATTTTAATGAACTGGACGAAGATAACAGAAGACTTGTTGTCAGGGGAGACATCAAACAGTGGAATCAAATGTTGGCAGAGACAGCACATAATGCAGGAGTTATTACGAATGAGGAATTTGCGATTTTTCAAAATGCCGGATATATGGGACTATATGGTGGATTAGATGTTGAAGGTATTTTGGCAGCAGTTTATCAGAGTGTGTTTGGTGGAGATGTATATCTGTCATTAGAGGAAAAAGTAGCTAATTTATTATTTAATGAAATTGGTAACTCGCAAGTTGTTTAATGGAGAATGTATGAAGAAGAGAATAACGCTTATTGTTTTTTCGGTGCTAATAATTGTTGCTTTATATGTGTTGTATTGTTTTAATTATATTCCACATAAAAAATATACAAATGCAGATTTCAATATAGAAGCTTACAAGAGCAATATTGATAAAGACAATGATGGTATAGATGACCAAACAGATATATTAAATAATGCAAATAATTACATAAAAACTAATCCAAAATATAAAAGCAAATATTACAACACAGGTTATCCAGATGATGAATATGGGGTTTGTACTGATGTAGTAGCTTTTGCTTTAAAAGATGCAGGATATGATTTGATGGTATTATTAAATGAGGATATAAAAAACAATAAAGAATTATATGATATAGATGCCGTTGATAAAAATATAGATTTTAGAAGAGTTAAAAACTTAAAAGTATATTTCGATAATAATGCAATAAGTCTTACTACAGATATAAATGAAATAGAAGAATGGCAAGGTGGAGATATTGTTGTATTTAAAAAACATATCGGCATTATATCTGACAAGAGAAATCGAAAAGGTATATGTTTTGTTATTCATCATGCAAACCCATATCAAATATATTATGAAGAGGATATATTGGAACATCGTGATGATATCATAGGACATTATAGAATCAGTTAAACAACTCCCAGTTTTTGAAACTGAGAAATCGGAATTTGTAAAGGAGATATACAACATGAAGAAAGTCTGCTTAGCGGTTTTGCCAGCTTTAACAATAGCGTTAGAATTATTGCCCTTGGGAGCAGTTTGTATTTTTGCAACATCTCCAACAGAAAGAGTAAAAGAAACATTCTCATACTTTAGCCTTACACCGTTTGGCTATGCAAATTTTGCTCCACTTATTACAGCCACACTTACTGTTGCCATCTTCTTACTTTCATTGTTTTCATTGAAGAAGAAAGGTGTTCTCAAAGCATTGTTTGTCCTTTCCATTATTACGGTAGTTATTTCTCTTTTGCCATTGATGTATGGCTTAAACTACTATACCCTTGTAGGAGCCTTTATAACAGTAACACTTGTAATAGAAAGTATTTTGGCTAAGATACAACAAAAGTAAAGCGATAACTTTCAGTTTGCAAAACTGACCAAAAATACAACCAGTTCGTAAAAGTATTATTTTACGAACTGGTTGTATTTTTGTCAATTTTGAAAACATAAATTTAGCTGTTAAAAACTTGCAAAATATCATTTCCAACTATTCCTGTTAATTAGGCTTCTTGTTCATTTGTAATTTTCTTAGCATTGACATAGTATTTTCAAGTGTTATCTATCATAGGAACATTCACCACTTTGTCTGAATCATGATGGAAAGCTTTCCCTGTTTTATTTTAGTATCGGTCTGGATTCTCTCTCATAAAGATAAATTCTGCTACAGAGCGGTCATATGTTTTAATGTGTCCAAATAGCCAATCGATTACATTTTCCTGAAGCTTTTCCTCTTCTTTGAAATGAAAGTTAGTATACTCATCCAGATAATCCAGCATTTTGATTGCTTTTACTTTGCTGTCGCCATTTTGACAGGCAGTTACAAAGTTCTGGATACGGTCGATCAATTCTTTATGCTGGGTATCAATTGTTTCATTTCCTGTTACTAAATTGTCATCAAAGGTAATGTTTAAATCGTAAGTCATAATTTGACCTCCATTTCTTTTATATGTTCTCTTAGGCTCTTTTAATGTCTGGTAGTTTCGTACCTGCATTTTCTGCTTAGTCTTCTACAGGAACGAAAACATCTTTTCCTAATCCGCAGATTGGGCATGTCCAGTCATCTGGAATATCCTCAAATGCAGTTTCTGGATCGATACCAGCGTCTGGATCTCCTACTGCCGGATCATAAATATATCCACATGGTTCACATTCATATT
>OMCS01001236.1_pt1 | contig 11869 bp, 6 predicted proteins | sample 1674241 | NCBI WGS metagenome assembly OMCS01 (sample SAMEA103958153, study PRJEB25191) | human gut metagenome
TTTGCGCCTTGTGAGTCATTACATCGGATTTGGCAAGTGGCTCGTCCTCTTGCTAAATCCGATTTTCATTGTTCTTTAGTTCCTTATTTCCCCGAAAAAATGAAGCAATATCTCAAACCCCTCAGTTATGTGCTATTAGTGCATGTAGTGGCATTGGTCATAATGAGTCTGTTCCGCCTTGTGTTCTATTTCACAGTGGCACACCAACTCACCCCCGATGTGTCAGGTCAGCCCCACCTTATCGCCACCGCTTTTTTACGTGGCGTGTGGTTCGACAACGTCATAGCCTGTTACGTCACCGCCCTTCCCCTCGTTGTAGTTTGCGTAATGGCAGGGGTAGGGTGGTCGAAGCATTGGATATACCGAGCCCTTAATGTGTGGTATGGCGTGTTCTATGCCCTTGTGTTCATGGCAGAGGCAGGCAATATTCCCTACTTCAACTACTTCACCAAAATGCTCAATGCCTCCATCTGGAATTGGGCAGAATATGGTGGCACCACCTTAGGTATGATATTTGGCGAAGCCTCCTACTACCTCTACATAGCCTGCTATTTCATAGCCATTGCAGCATTTGTTTGGATGCTTCGTTTCTTGCGCAAGCAATACATCGCAAGCCAACTCCGCGCAGTGTCAACTACGGCTTACCCACTTCGCCAAAAACTCCTCACCCTTCCCCTCACATTGGTGCTGTTAGGGGCTTGCTTCTTAGGCATACGCGGACGTTTGGGTTACAACCCCATCAAGGTGAGCGCAGCCTATTTCTGCACCAGTCCGGTGCTCAATAACGTAGGTGTCAACCCCATGTTCAGCTTGCTAAACAGCACACTCGATGCCATGCGTCCCGAAAATCGCACCCTCCACCTCATGCCCCCAGCACAAGCCGTGGCACAAGTGCAGCAACTCTATGGCAGAAAGGGCATTGACGGACTCTCGCCTATCGCCCGTCAAGTGCGTCCCGAGGGCAAACCCACTCGTCAAAATGTGGTAGTAGTGTTAATGGAATCCATGTCAGCCAAACTCATGGGCGCCTTTGGCAATCCCCATGCACTAACCCCTAATTTAGATTCGCTCTACCACCACTCCCTGAGCTTTTCTAATTGCTATTCGGCAGGCAACCACACCAACCACGGACTCTATGCCACGCTCTATTCATTCCCCTCTATTATGTTTCGCAATGCCATGAAGGGAACCAGCATACCCGTATACTCAGGGTTGCCCACTGTGTTGCAAAAAGCAGGCTACAGCACAATGTTCTTTATGACGCACGAGAGTCAATACGACAATATGAATGCCTTTCTTCGCACCAATGGCTACGACGAAATCTATGCACAAGAGAATTATCCGCGCGAAAAGGTAGTCAATCATTTTGGCGTACCCGACGATTACCTCTTCACCTACGCCCTCCCCGTGTTGCGTCGTCATGCAGCCCAACATCGTCCCTTCTTTGCCACCTTGCTCACCATAAGCAACCATCCGCCTTACGTCATCCCCCAAGCGTTCAACGACCCCAAACTCACCCCCGAACAGCAAATTGTGCGTTATGCCGACCATTGCATCGGAGCCTTTATGCGCGAGGTGCAGAAAGAGCCGTGGGCAAAAAACACGCTTTTTGTATTCTTGGGCGATCATGGCAAAATGGTGGGACAGGCAGATTGTGAGTTGCCCGAGTCGTTCAATCACATCCCGCTCATCTTCCATGCCTCGTGGTTAAAGCCCGAGCAGCGCACCCAGTTTACCGGACAAGTAGACGTGGCACCCACCATCTTAGGACTTTTGCGCCAACCCTATGTGCAAAACAACTTTGGTCTCGACCTCCTGCACGATGCACCGCGTCCTGCAGCTTTCTACACAGCCGACAAAACCATTGCTGCTCGCAACGCCACTGCCCTCTATGTGTATAATGCCGAGGATCAGCGCGAATATTGTTATCATCTTGCGCCCAATGGCAAACCGCGCCCTGCAACCTTTGGTCCCGATTTTCAGCAACTCAAGTCCTATGTTTTCCCCTTGCTCCAAACAACCGAGTATATGGTGCAGCATGGAATGACAAAAGATAAATAACTTAATTTTCGGATTCAGTCAAGACGCCCTGAAGGGGCAACAGCACATAGCCCAGGGCAAGCGAAGCGATACCCTGGGTCAAAGTACGTTCGTTAGTGTCGCCCTGTAAGGGCAGAAGCTTTAAATAAATTATTCAACACCGAATGCTTTTGCCCTTACAGGGCGTCAATGCTATGGCAATTCGTAACCCAGGGTGTCGCTTCGCTTGCCCTGGGCTAGGCGCTTTGGGGCTTTTATTGTCATTATCGGCTGCGTCTCAGCAATTCAAGCAAGCTTGATTGCATTCGACTTGCACGATAATTCAGCCCGAGCATTATCGACTGCACCTCAGTAATTCAAGCAAGCTTGATTGCATTCGGTTTGCACGATAATTCAGCCAGTCTTGACTAAATCCGAAACTTGAGTTACTTTATTATGCAAAGATAATGCAAAGCGTGCGGAATCGCAAGAATTTTGTGTATAGTTTTTGTGAATTTTGAGTGTATAAAGCCATTTATAGCCACATCGTACCAAGCAAACTTATTCGTGAAGCGTAAGGTTTAAAACCAACTTTTTACTTACCTCTCGTTTCTTTTTCACATACCCTTCCCTCTCCTCAAAACTAAAAGAGCCGTTTTCGATATCGAAAACGACTCTAAAACTAAATGTATAAAAGGGGTATCTTAGAAATCAATTTCAAGTCCAAGACCAAATACATCGTTTGTACGATGGAAATTGTCGCGACCAGCGGTAGAGTAATTTCCTAAACCAGTAGCAATGCTATTTGCTGCCCCCATTTCTGTGTTAATCTGACCAAGGCGCTGCTCGTAGATAGCACGTTGTGATTCGCTCAAGTTAGGATCTTGCAAAGCCTGGTTAATTTGTGCCTTACCAGCAGCAAGTTGTGCAGCGAGCGGAGCGAGTTTACCAGCAAAGGTACCCTTAATGTCATAGAAATCCTCGTGCTTACGTTCGTAGTGCTTGTAGAACGTCTTGAAGTAGGCAATGTTGAGAGCCACCTTTTTGCGTAATTGGAAGCGTGCGCCCAAACCAACAGAGTTTGAGTTTGTTACAAAGCTCATGTCGCTAATAAACTTACTATCCTTGCCCAAACCATAGTTTGTAGTTTGCCAACCAGCACTCACTGTCCAACGCTTATTCACGTCAAATTCAGCACCAGCCAACACTTCCCAACCACCATTTTCCAAATAGTTGTGGCGGTTTTCGTTTTGTGTAGCCTGCTTATCGAAGTAATAGTGGAAACCAGCGTTCAGTCGCACTCTTTTAATGGGGCTATACTGAGCACCCAAGGTAAGGATAGCAGGAATATCAGCCTTCACCTTCTTACCATCGTCATATTCCTCAATGCCACTTGAGTTCACACCTGTTTGATTCTTCAAGCGCAAGCGTGTTTTAAATTCATAACGTGCCGAAAGGTTCACCTTATTGTTCACCTGCCAGTCTACACTCACAATCGGTGTAAAGCCCCAACCACTTTGGTCACAGTTCAACTCTTTGTCAGTAACAAGTTGAGCAAAGTCGGGCATATTCTGACTTTTAAAGAAATCAGTAGCAGGCATATTCACCACACCAGCCTGTGTGTTCACATCCAAGTTAATGTTGCGCACATAGCCGTAGTAGTTACATTGTGCATAAATAACGCGTCCACCCACACTCACGTTCAAGTTAGGCAAAATTTTATAACCCACGCCAAATTGTCCGCCAAAGTAATACTGACGACCCTGCATGTGCGTATCCATGCTGTAGCCTGTGGCAACACCAGGAGCAATCGCACCGACCAATACGGGCAACATAGCCACCTGACTTTCGAACGAGGGAAGACCATCAGAGAACTTACACTTACCGCCGCCACCAGTAATGCCAAAGTGGAACGAAGCAAACCATTTTTCGCCCACACGTGCCAAGTCAAACGAAGGAATTACGGGTGCTTTAGCCTTACCTTCAAATGCCTTGTAACCATCCTGCGTATTCTTCACACCATTCACTGTGCCCAATGCAAAGGGAGCAAAAACAGTTTGGTCTTTACGTGTTTGGTATGCACTCTGCAAGTCAAAGCCCAAGTGCCAACCTTCAGACATAAAGCCCAAGCCCGCAGGGTTGTAATATGCACCATCAATGTTAATGGCTGCATCGCGTGCAGGGTTGCGCAAAAAGTTCACGCTTTGGTTTGTATTTGTAAGGTAGCCACCTGCTTGAACTGCTGTGGTAGCGCTCAAAGCAAGCGCAGCTGTAAGGATAATTTTTTTCATTATTTCCGTTTTATTGTTCTAAACGTCGGCAAAAGTACGAAGAATTTGCACAGCAACCAATAAAATGCGCAATTTATTAACAAAACGAAGCATTTTTAGTATTTAACCATTTTGTTGCAAAGTCTGTATACCAAAAAGGTGCCCATGTCCGCACAAGGACATGGGCACCTCCCCTTTATTTGGGTTTTAGCAGTTTACTTGTTCAACTGTTCATTGATGAAAGCTTCCATTTCGGGAATCTTCTCTTCAGCACGCTGCAACAAGGTGAGTTGGTTCTTAGAGCGCACCAAGTTGTGTTCAGGATACTGAATCTTGTAATAAGTGTCACCGTTCAAGTAGTCGGCAAAGAAACGTACCAATTGCATGTAGGGGAAGAGTGTAGCGCCATAAGGCAAGTTCTCAATCTCGATAGGAGTGAGGAAGGCACGAGCCGTCTTAAGGTACCCCTCAGTGAATGCCTTAAAGATGTCCATGCGGAAAGCAATCTTGTCATATTCGGGGCTATCTTCAGCCTGTGTGTTAGCAGCCGAACGAAGGAAATCGCCAAAGTCTGAGAAGATAAAGCTAGGCATCACAGTGTCAAGGTCAATTACGCAAAGCACGTTATCGTCTTGATCAAAGAGGATATTGTCTACCTTTGTGTCGCAGTGGCAAATACGCTTAGGCAATTTACCTTCGCGGAAGAGTTTTTCGCTCTTGCACATGCTCTCGGCACGCTTTTCAATTTCGTCGATAATATCCTTCACACCCGCTGCACGACCCATCTTGTCCTCCTTCACAGCATCGTGGAATTGCTGCAAGCGGAATTCAATGTTGTGGAAGTCCTTAATGGTTTCGCCCAACTCTACGGGGATATCAGCCAACATAGCTTGGAAGTCGCCAAAGGTTTCGCCCACAATGTATGAGCTTTCGGGTGTAACGCCACTCTTCGACACAGTGTCGGGGATAAACACCATTACGCGCCAATACTTGTTGTCGAACACATAATAGTATTTGCCGTCCTTGCAAGGAACAAACTTCAGCACCTTGCGGTCGATGTCCTCGGTGTTTTTCGCCTCAAGCTTTTTGCGGATATGGCTTGTCACAGCCACAATGTTGTTCATCAGCATGTCTACATCGGGGAAGATGTCTGTATTTACGTGCTGCAACACATAGTCGGGAGCGTCGCCCTCAGTCACTACTTTATAGGTAGTATTAATAAGGCCGTTGCCAAGAGGCTTTACCTCGCATACGTTACCTTCAATCTCGAACTGACCAGCAATATGCTGCAAATATTTCTGTTCCATGATATTTATTTGTAGAAAATTTTTAGTTGTTATACTTGGAAACTGTCATGCAAATGTAACAAATATTTTTTGTACATGCCATTTTTTGTACCGAAAAACGTATGGATATTGTTTTTTTTGTAAATAACTTCGTAACTTAGCACCTACTAAGCATTTTAATAGCATCTAACACCCTAATCATATTACCACAATGATTGAAATCAGTAACAACCAACTCGCTGTAACCATCAGCCCTATAGGTGCCGAGGTACAGAGCATAAAAGACGTAAACACCCAGTGCGAATATCTTTGGCATGGTGATGCACAATGGTGGAGTGGGCATTCGCCCATTCTCTTCCCTATTGTGGGAGGTTTGTGGAATGGCACATGCCGTGTCGACGGACAAGAGTTGCACATCAGCAAACACGGTTTTGTGCGTCGTGCCCCTTGGCGTGTAGTTTGTGTTGAGGCAGATAAGGCTGTTTTCGAGTTTGTCAGCACCGTGGGCACCTTTGCCATCTTCCCCTATGCCTTCCGTCTCACTGCTACCTATTCGCTCGATGATCGTAAACTACGTGCCGAGTTTTGTGTAGAAAACCTTGGTGGTTCGCCCTTCTGTTTCCAACTTGGCGGACACCCCGCCATTGCATTGCCTAATTGGGACGATGCACAGCCTCTCGATGGTTATTTGCGTCTCGAAGGCAATCCCACCCACGTGCTTCGTGCTGGCGAACAAGGATGTCTTGAACCCGACACCTTCCCCGTGCCTCTCAATGCCGACGGTTTAGTGCCTTTAACGGTCGACACTTTCAGCCACGAAGCGCTCATCTTCGACAATCATCAAGTCAGTGCAGCTACCGTTCTCACCCCTTCAGGTCAACCCGTAGCCCGTGTAGAGAGCACCGCTCCCGTATGGCTTTTCTGGAGTCCACAGGGCATACACACCCCCTTTGTGTGTCTTGAACCCTGGTATGGTCTTTGCGACCATCAGTCTTTCTGTGGCGACATCACCGAGCGTCCTTACATCAACACCGTCAATGGCCATGCCACTTGGATGGGGGGATATGGGATAGAAATATATTGAATTAAGTATTAAGTAATAAGTATTACAAACTATTGAGGCATCAAGTATATTTGCATAAGCCTATCGTATAGTTTGTAATACTTAATACTTATTACTTAATACTTAATACTTTACTTATTGCTTTACTTAACACTTTCGTCAAACTTGTTACCTTTGATGTATGCCTTTTTTACTTTGTTCAATGAAATCTCTGCAACCAAATCCTTTGCTAATAAACCAATTACATCTGTCTTGGCGGTTGTAGGACTTACGTTAAACTTCACTTGCAAGTCTTTTATTGTTATCAATGTATTAGGGTCGTCGTCAAACATCTTGATAATTTGGGCTTGGCGCTCATTGAAATTTCCCATACGCAGAAAAATGCTTGCAGCCTTTTTCTCTTCTTGTTTTCTTTTGATGTAATCTTGTAATTGTTGAAACGACTGTTCCAAAACCTTTAAGTTGTATGCCACAAAATATCCCATGTCCATTTCGTCAGCCTCAGTATAAAGAAAGGCTTTTTCGTATGACTTTTTAGACTTTGCTATAACCCTTGAAATTGAAAGGTATTCTGTCAACCAATATCCGTTTTTCAACATATACCAGTAAAACATAGCCCTTGCTGTTCTGCCGTTTCCATCGGCAAAAGGGTGAACATACGAAATCATGAAATGAACCACAATGCCCCGAATAATAGGGTGAATAAATTGGCGAGGATTTTCTTCGTTGAAGAAAGCGCAAAGGTCTTTTATGAATTGGGGGATTTCTTCGTGAGGGGGAGGGGTATGTACCGTTTCGTGCGTAATGCCATTTTCTACAACCACATCATCATTTCCTCTTATGCGTCCTGCGTCTTCAGGGTTCTGCATCGTGTTTTCTGTCATCAGGTGGTGCACCCTTAACAGCAAGTCTTCTGATAAAGGTTCGTCCTTATGTTCCACAATAAACTGTATGGTCTGATAGTTGTTATGAATCATCTGCTGCGATTTATCCCTTGGCGTCATCTTTTTGCGGAGCATTTCTTTAGCCACTTTTCTTGTTGTGGCAGCCCCTTCCATCTGGCTCGAATAGATGGCTTCTTCCATCAAAGAACTTATCAAGAATTGCTCTTTGTTGTCAGCGTCAAGGGTCGAACTGTTTCCCCAGCTACCACCCCAGTTCATATCAAAATGGTGGCACATTTTCTGCATTGAATTTGTCAAACTCAATGTCACACCATACTTTTCCCATATTTTTAGACTGTTCTTTAACCTTGAAGCTTTTACCCATGTCCACAACTGATGTGGCGTGCAATCTGATGGGCACTTCTTATACTTTACCGAATCCCAATATTCAAAGCTTTCATTGATTTTGTCAACCATGTCGCTTGTTTGAACACTTAGGGGGTGTGCTAATGCAGAAAACAACTCTTCTTGGTTTATATGTGGAGGTCTTTCTATTGCCATATCTTATGTTTTTGCGTACAAAACTATAAAATTCTTTCCAATTTTGCAAACATTGGAAAGAATTTGAAAGAATTCTTTCTCTCGCGATGCTTCTCAATACCTCCTAATACATGTATGATATGTTTATGTGGAATGTGAGGTTCGCCTATACCCAACGTCATGCCCTTAAAACAAAACATAAAAAGCGCCACACAAGCCCAAATTGGTTTGTATGGCGCATTATTTTTATTGGGTCAAAGACTCAAAATGATTAGTCTTCGTCGGCAGCCGACCAGTTGTCGCTGCTCCAACCCTTTTCGCTAGAGAATACCTCGTCAGATTCTTTGCTTTGGTCAACCCCTACTTTAGAGAGGGACAGTAAAGCATCTTCAGTGAAGAGGCTCACTGCTTGTGCCTGAGGCTTGATATATGTCTTTTTCATTGTGTAAAAGTCTTTTTGTAGAGGTTAATGATTACTTAATGGACTTCTTACCATTCTGGATGTATACACCACCCTTCACAGGAGCTACTACGCGACGACCGCTGAGGTCGAAAACAGGAGCGTTTACACCATTCTCACCGAGAACTACAGTGTTAACACCTGTTGTGTTGCCACCAAAGTTCATTACGATAGAGCTTGAAGCAGGCTTGTTGAGGTATGCCTTGTTAGCAGGGATTGAAGCAACCTTTGCGCTGGGAACATAGAAACCTACAGTGCCTTCGTTCTTACCAAATACGAGGTAGTTGCCACGAGGTGCTTCAGTAGTAAAGGGAATGTAGAGGTTTGTACCAACCAAGCTATTTGAAGTGATTTTCGCAGTTGATTCGCCAAGAGTAAGTGTAGCCTTAGCATTAGCAGCACCTACGAGTACAACACCATTGTTTGCAGGAATACCACCTTCAATCTGAGCCATATCAAGAGCATCGTTAGTAGTGTTCAAAGTACCAGTGTAAACTTCAGCACCTTCTACATTGCTAATAGCGTAAGGAAGATATGCAGTAGCATATGACTTGTCGCCTACTGTGTTCATGTCAATCTCTGCAGTAGTAGCAGGAACTACGTGCCAAAGGCTGGGGTTGATTCCTGTTAACGGAGCATCCCAACCACAGAGGTTGCTATCGTTGCCATCACTTTGATTGTTGCAGTGCAAGTAGCTACGATTAGAAACATTACTTGTTTGATCATAGAATCTAAATGTAGTACCCACGTGATCTACTCTGTAGCTACCTTTGTTTTCTGATGTAGCGTCTTCAAGGAGAATGGGGAAGTCATTGTTAACGCGCTTACCTAAAGTCTTTCCACCCATCATCATGCGGAAACGACCTGTTTCGCCGTCTTTTTCAAAAGTAACTACAGATAATACGCTATTATCCTTGTCAGCCTTGGTAGACATTACATTCTTGTTATTGAATTGAGCCTTGCTACCATTGTACAATTTAATGTAAAGATATTTTTTATCTCTTGCATTGTACAAGCGATAGTTCTTACCTGCTTCAATTGTCGTTTCGGTGGCAGTGTTGATGCCATTTTTTACTTCTTTTAAAGTGTTAATCTGCTCAACTGTTGCAGTGTTATTTTGAATAGCATCGTAGATAGTTACGAAATTGTTATAGTTGTTGCCTGTTTCAAGGTATGAGTTGGCACCAACGGCATTAGCAAGAGCGCCTTCTGCCTTAGTATATACATTTCTGTAATTTGTCAAAGCATCGTCAATAATTGCGCTTCCTGGTACAAATGCACGGCAAGTTGAACCACCGTCTGCCTCATTCCAACCCTGAAGAACCTTGTTGTTATATCCGTTAGGCTTCTGAGTGTTTACGTAGAATGCGTCATCGTTAAGTTTAAGACAGAATGTTTTTCCAGAGATGCTAGTCCCTGTTCCTGTAGGCGAATAAAGCTTAAACTGATTGTTGGTGTTTTCTGTAGACATTACACAAGCTACGTTACCATTAGATGTATCTTCAGTATTTGTTGTTGTGTTAGTCTTTCTCAATGTATAATTCTCGCCAGCAGCCTTGTTGTAGATTTTAAAACCGTCAAAAACGTTACCAATGATACACCAAAGCATATTGTCGGTGTAGGTAGCAGTCTTCAAGTCTGTAACAGGGAGTATAACATTATGGCTTTTTTCACCTTCGGCATCATAGGTCCATACATAATTTTCTGTCGCGCCATTTATGCCAGAGTCACAGTTATGCATGTCAATGATAAACCACTTAGCACTAGCATAGTCAGTAGACGTGGTGAAGGGAAGATTCTCCTCTACAAGATTCACAGTATACTCGGTTGTGCCAGCTTCGATGTTTGTTGGAGACATAGATCCAACGCTAGTGTATCTAACATCTGATGCAGGGGCGGCAGATTTGTCAGAACCAACGATAGAGGCTATCGTAGTCTTTGAGAAACGTTTTTGTCCTCCAAAGGAATAGTTGAATGTATACATACCTACGTTGGCTTCTACAAAAGTCCAACTAGAATTTCCGTCATTCGCTGCCCAAAAGCCCAAGTTGTGACCAACACCGCCAACCCAGTTCCAACTTGAACCTGAGGTTTCGTCAGTAACGGTGTTAGGTAAGATATCGTAGCGGTCTGACTGATTAGTTTCCGACTTGATTTTCCACTGCTTAGCATCAGCCTTTGAGTCGGCAAACGTTATGTTAGAATAAGTTTTTGCTCCAGTTTCTGAGTTCGTAGTTTCGGTGAAAGTAACGTACTTGTTGTTGTTGAGGCAATACAGGTAGTATTGACCAGATTCGCCGTTTTCAACTTTAAAATAGGCAACACTACCAATGTTTGAAGTTGAACCAATATTAGCGCCATTTAAGGAGCAAAAATAATTGGTCTGAGTGGCGTTTTTGATAGCATACACATGTGTTTCGCTATCAGTTGATGGCTTGAAAACACCTGCAAAAGCACTTGAGGCGCTTAAACCAAGCAACGTAAGTAAGAAAGTAAATTTTTTCATACTTCTTTTAGGTTATTTATTGAGTTATTAATGTTTTGTTTCAATTAAGGATGCCTTTAAAGCAGCAAGAAAGTGTAAGTAGACAGTTTGCATTTATTAGTGAGTTAAGTGTGCTTTCCATCTACTCCGGCTGCAAATTTATGGACTAAATCTTTAAAAAGCAAGTAATTGCGCGTAAAAGTTGTTAATTGTTTTGCTTTTTATGTTTTTTCGTGATAGGGATGTTGCACCTTGTGGAAGTGGTTTTTATATAAAATAACACGAAAAATTTGCATTTCGCCCTCAAATTTTGTATATTTGTGTGGTTTTGAGAGGCTTACGCTTAAATCAAAAAAGTAAAGAAGTATTCGAATATTCGGTTAGATATAAAAATATGCGTAATGAAAAATCCGTGTTTTAGAACAATCATGTTAGGCGGGGCGATTTGTCTCAGAATAGGTTGCATTTTGGGGGTCGTTGTGCCTTTGTGATGTCTTCGGAATGGTATCGGAATGATATCGGAATGTCTTCGGAGTCTTTTTGATTGCTTAAAATTCAAGGATTCGTATGTTTAAATTTCATCTTTTATTTTGTTGGGTGGAAGGTTGAAATCCGACAAATGTGCTACATGATTTTGTTGGTTTTTTGTTGTCGATAGGGGTATGTCCCAAAATCGACTTTTATTAACTCCTAAAAAAATTATTAACAATGAAACAGTATTGCAGTCCGCCCAATAATTCCGATGGTATATTTCCGCATCGTTCTTCGCATCGTTCTTCGCATCGTTCTTCGCATCGTTCTTCGCATCGTTCTCCGTTCGTTCTCCGTTCGTTCTCCGTTCGTTCTCCGTTCGTTCTCCGTT
>OMCS01001247.1_pt1 | contig 11794 bp, 13 predicted proteins | sample 1674241 | NCBI WGS metagenome assembly OMCS01 (sample SAMEA103958153, study PRJEB25191) | human gut metagenome
CGGGATCAGCCGCCAATATTTGCCGTACCCGCGCAGGGTCAACAGGCCAATCCTCACTTCAAAGATTCCGTATTCGTTCTGGCCGGTCGTGTCCTGAAGGTCGATTCTGAGCGGAATGAATGTACTCAGCGGAGTGCCGTTCTTTGTAAACTCTGCCAGGCAGTTACCCAGATATGGCATAATCTCGCTCCGGCGCAGATCGTTGGGGCATTCTGGGTCGTCACCTTCACGGAACGGCATTCTCGTCCAAATGTCCTTTGCCAGTACCAGACAGCCGTGTTCGTCTGCATCCAGCTTCACAAACTCCTTGCCCAGCGCCCTGAAGATGCCGCCAATTTTCACGTCGCCCAGAGTTACGCTTTTCAAAATCTTACTCATCGTTATTCCTCCACTAAAACCACATTGGCCCAGCTGGTTTCGTATGTTTTCCCGTCAATCGTGACTTTCACGATACGATCATTGTGTACAAATGAACTTACCTTGTCTGCCCTTCCTTTGTCCAGCAAAGTGCCATCCGGCAGATAAACATATACCGTCTTGACCGGATTTTCGCCGATTGTTGCATCCTTGACAGCTTCGCACCCGGTCAGTGTAGCGCACAGTGCAGCAGTCAAGGTGGTCAAAGCCAGCAGTTTCACAGCCTTACGCATCGTTTTTGTCCTCCTGTTCGCTCAAGTCCTCCACATCGGCAACATCCCTAGTCTTTTTCACCATGTCGGCAAGCTCACGCAGTCCAGACTTTGCCAGAGGTTCCAGCTTTACAGGAAGCACCGCGCCGCGCACCACCATTCCGTCCTTGATAACATAGTAGCGTCCGCCGCTCGCCATCTTCCTGGCGCAGTATTTGAAATATCCGCTCTTGCGGATTTCATCTGCTACTGGCATGATCTGCTTCGCATCCACAAAACCGACCGTTCCCGAAACAGGCTCGATCATTGGAACCAGTTCACACCCGCAGTACCGGATGCCGATTCTTCCGGTCACGCAGTCCATTTCTCCGTCTGCCGTGTCGTCCAAATCCATCCCTTCGATGTGATGGAGATCATCCGGGCAGTCATTATCAAACTCGATGTCTGCCCATTCCTTTTTGCTGATGCCCAGGAGGGTTGCCAACTCACTTTCATTTTGTGCCTTCGGAAATCCGGTCAGCGGGAATATTGCCGTTTTGGTTCCAATGTACAAATCATAGGTTCTGCAATCGTCATAGAACACTTTGTAGAGTTTACAGTACCCATCTGCCTTAATGAGCTTTGCGATTGCTGCCAGCTTCATTTGCTTCTCCTTTCAATTTCGATAGCCTGAACTTCAAACTTTTCGTACTCCGGGTAATGATTCTCGGCCTGCTCCTTGGCTTTTTCAACAGCCTGTTCGGCGCTGTCTGCATCCAGCCGGTACGGCAGCCAACCCGGCCACCCACCAGCACCGGTCGCTTTCAGCAAAATGTAGTACCTCTGCATCGGTGTGTTCTCCTTTCAGTTTTGGGCAATCCCGGAGTTGAACCGGGCCGGGCCTGTTCCCATGCTCACAAAAAAGGCCGCCGCAGCGGGCGGCCTGTGTCAGGAGTTGTGCGACCTTATTTTCAAAATTTTCTTTGCTCCCTCTGCGTGGAGAAGGACGCTGTCCCGGCAGGTCATACCCGGTTCTTGCAGCTCATAGAGTTTGCACTCTTTCGTGCATCCCTTACTGCCTTTTCGGGCCTGCTCATTACACGTTATAAATCGTGCGGACAGAATCCGTGTCAGCGTTTCACTGTCCATCATGCCACCAGATAAAGCCAAAGGAACTTAATCAGTGCGGCAGGCACAAAGAAAATCAGTGCCGCCCACAGTGCCACAGCTGCCAAAACCATCAGAACACCCAGTGTTTTCACAAATCCGTCCATTGCTTTTTTCTCCTTTTAAGTTCAATTCTTGCCCAAGCTGCAAGGTCTTTCCAGTTTTCAGATTCCCGGTGACATGGAGTATCGCTGGCGCGTTTATCAACTGCTTCTGCAAGTTTTTCAACGCACAAGTCAGGCAACTCCTCAATGTGTGATTCAAAAATATAGCCATGACATCCAACGGAGCGCCCGCAGCAGCAATAGCCAAAACTTCTGCGTCATTTTTCTTGTCTCCGTGCGTTTGGAGCTTGCCCCACATCACTTCGCTGCCTCCTGGATGATCCAGACCCGGTGCGTTCCATAGCCTTTCCAGCTCAGTGCATCTTCGTGGCTTCCAGAAACGGCTATGTCCAAGTGTTTTCCCTGGATTCCCGCTCCTTTGTCCTGAACGATCCGCACTCCTACATCCTCGATATAGAGGACAGTCCCAAACGGGAACACGTCCGGGTCTGCCGCCACCGTCACATCAGCTTCCACGGGGGCACCGCTGGCGGTAATTCCCGTTCCAGTACCACAGATGTGCTCCCGCTTTTCGGTGCAATATGCTGTGCAGAGGAAGTCTCCTGCATCCTCTACCAGCAGCTTCCCATCCAGCCGATCCCGCGCTTTAAGCGAATCCCGCAGGGTATCTGCATACCCCGCAATTTCTTTCGACACGCCCTCCCAGTCCTCATACCGGGACTTGTAGATGTCTCGCTGGCATTCCAGATCATTGATCCGGTGGTAAAGCGTAGTCGTCTGTACACCAGCGATCAGTACTACCACCAGAGCGATTTTTCCCACATCAATTTTCATATTCTTTCCTTTCCGGGAAGCGTTTCTTTGTAACGGCAATCGGAAATTCTTCAATCTCCGATGCCCACCGAGCAGTCCCGATGCCGTATGTAGTTTCCCATACCAGTGGGAAGCCGCCAATCCCGTCAAACAGGCTTCCCAACTTTGCGCCATCGCCCATGTACGGCTTCATTTTCTGTGCAATCCAGAACCACTGCGGCAACGCAATGGAATTCCCAAGTGCTTTATAGCGTGGGCTGTCTGCCGGTTTGTGCTTTTTGCCCTTGGTGTCCGTCCATTCCCCAATGTCTGTCCATCCGTCCGGATAGCCTTGCAGGCGTTCACACTCTGTTGGTGTCAGCCTGCGAACGATCCATCTTGTTTTTTGCCCGGCAAGCACTGCCTGCTGGTTCCCGCCCGCTGATTCTCTGGACGGAAGTGCTGGGAATGTGCCATCTTCGCCATATACCCGCCGCGCCTGGGTGTCCCATGGATTCAGGCAGCCGGAGTATTCGATTGCCACAGCCTGCGCATCGTGCATGGTGTCCAGCGTCCCGGATTTTTCCTTACTGGCGTAGGCGTGTGCCTGTCCATTGCCGATGCCGTAGCTTGTGACCTGCCCCGGCACGGCCACGAGCGGCGTATTTCCCCCACCTGTTCCCCAACTGTCACAGCCCGTTGGGGAACAGGTGGGGGCTTCCTTGTACCGTGCGTCCTGCGCATGGTTTTCAAAAACAACAGGCTTGTCTGCTGGATGGTCCGTAATCATTGGGACATACCCGCCGCCAAGGCCCATACTCGCCGGTAATGTTGGGCAAATACCCGTCTGCGTGACCGTTGCGTGAACCTGATTGCTTTCCAAAACTACCGGTTGCGCAGGGTTTTCTTCTTGAATGCTGTATACCACCGCGTGCCGGTCAACAGTGTTAACTGTAAAGGATCCGTTTTCTCTTACGCCTGACCCGTTCTGGTTTGTTTTCCGGTCAACCGTATTCCCGCTAATGCAGTATGTCGGTTCTCGAATCAGTTGGAAGAGCGTTTGGTCTTGTAGCGTCGATAGCGTCCCGGTTTTCTCCGTCTGCACCAGCGCACCCTTGCCGCCGCCTGCGCATCCCGAACGTATTTTCAAGGTGTAGGCTGCGTTCCGCCCCCCCTCTGCCACCACTCGATCATTTCCAGCAGAGCAGTTTGTAGTAAGTCCGGCAACTTCTTTCCACGCCGGGATGCGCGGGTCAGGATGCCTTGACAGGCTCGTGCGCTCAAATAATATTTCTCCGGCGCGTTGACCTCCAAGGTCGAGGATAAGAGCGATACGCTTTCGGCGCTGGGCCACTCCGAAATATTGACTGTCCAGCTGTCTCCACGCCAAAGACCATCCGTTTCCGGCGATTGCTCCGGCTTTGCTCCATCTGCCCCCCCTCGGAGGTCCAGGAATAACAGCGTTTGGTTGCTCCACGCGGGCAAGTTCTTCCAGGACTGCTCGGAAGTCCTCTCCGTTGTTACTGGAGAAGGCTCCGGGTACGTTCTCCCAAATAGCGAAAGTTGGACACAATCCATTTGTGCTTGACCTCATTTCCTTTATGATCCGAACAGCTTCCATGAACAGTCCAGACCGTTCTCCTGCAAGACCTGCTCTTCGTCCGGCAATGGACAAATCCTGGCACGGGCTGCCGAACGTGATGCAATCCACCGGCTCTATTTCATTGCCGTGGATTTTTGTTATGTCGCCCAAGTGAATCATATTGACCTCATTTCTTTTTGCACGGACGGCCAGCATCGAACTGGCTCACCTGTTCATGGGGGATTGTCAGAAGCAGGTGCATCCTCTATGCGTCCGCATATCAGACCCGCCCGGCAAGAGAGCGCCGGACGGGGCGTCCACGGCAATGGCCTACCGCTTTTGTTCCTGGGCGGATTGAACAGGGCATTTCTACGCTCATGCTGCGGCGCACCCGTTCCCGTCGATTCCATGCGGGTGCGGCTTTTGCGGAAATGGCAGCCCGGTTTTGCACCGGGCTTTAACGGAAAGGAGGACGCTGCTGTACAGCACCATTCCGCTATGTCGGCCGGCTGATTTCCTGACCGTACCGGCTTCCATGGAAAACTCAACTCGGCACATACAGGGTCCGGCCCTGCTTGCAGCGCTCAATGCCTAGAAAAAGCGCCATGCGCCATATAAAAGCAGCCCCGCTTCTGCGGTGCAGGGCTGCTTATTTCACGTTCGAGAAGAACCATGCTTTGTATCAGCGGCACTGTTTTTCTCGTAGTGCTTGCACTCCACGTTGTAACCACTGCAAGGTGCGCACCGGGCTGCGGTTATCTTGAATGTGTGCTTGCACTGTTCTTCAGTACCCTTTTGTTTTCCCTTGTGCAGGGATGCTCTGGTATGTGTACTTCTTGCCAAGCTCTTGATCTTCCTCGCTTTATATAAATAGGTGTTTCGGCCCAAAGGCTTTGGGTCTCGACGCTTGTCCTGCACCGCTTCCCGGCGCACCGGTGGATTGAAGTTTTTCCGCAATTTCATCCAGATTTTGAAACTGCTGAAGTCGCTTTCCCATGTTCCGAATGTTTCATCCATCCACTTGAACATTTCTTTTACGGCTTCTGGCAATTCAAATTTTCCATCACATAGGGGTCCCGGCACTTCCTCAACATCCGGCATGGTTGTCGGCAGTTCTATTCGCTCACCATTCGGAAGATCATAGTAGGCGGTGCCTCTGCTCACTCTTCTACCTCCATGATGTGCGTTGCAATCATGTCAGCCGTGTGCAGGCACAGGGCTTCCGGGCAGCGGTCGTATACTTTGCTGAGCGTTCCCCAGTCCTGCTCTCCGCTATATGCTCCCATGTGCCACCTGATTGCCAGGGCTTCCGTGTCGGTCAAGAAAATCCAGTCTTTGATAATGCTGACGGATGCTTCACCGTGTCCCATCAAGTGACTATCTTCATAACGGTAACTGCCATCCGGCTTTTTGATGTACTGCCCAGCCTTGCAAACGTCATGGAGTAACGCGGCGGTCAAGACTGCGTCCTTATTGCATTTTGCAAACTGCGGCATCTTGTCGCATAATTCCAGGGCAGCTCTTGCCACATTGAGAGAATGCAGCACCAGACCGCCGGGGACATTCAGGTGATGCTTCGCGCTGGCCGGGGAATTGTAAAAGTCCAGTTCTTCCAGCACCCGCATCAGTGCCATACCGCCGCGCCTACCCTCAATAGCCTGTACCAAAAGGCTGTTGAACTGGTCTTTCAGCGAGATTCTTGTTGCTTCATCCATAGGTCGTTCCCACCTCTCAATCCCAGTCCCGGACTTCATTGTTCCAGTCATAAGCCTTGTTGACCAAAGTGTCCAGCAACACCGGCACTGCCCATGCAACGGCAATGAGATCTGGGTTGTAATTGATTTTGAACAGCCAGCAGACACCCCAGATCAGGGTTGAAAAAATGCCATACAGCACGCCGAACACCAGCAGGCTTTCTCCCAGGTGCAGCGCATCGCGGCGGAAGCGCCGCCAGTTGAATGTCTTGTTGAAGTTGTTGATTGCTCTGTGAAGTTTTTCAAGAATCATTTTTTCTTTCCCTCCATGTGAAACAGGCTTGTTTGACTTGTGTACTCAGAAAACCGTTCTTCTTCCAACTGGAAATAGAACGGATCAATTTCAAATCCGATAAAGCCAAGCCCCGCCTCATATGCTGCTATGCGGCTGCTTCCGCTTCCGAGGTGGGTGTCAAGGATCTTCTGCCCTGGCTCTGCATAGTTTTTGAAAATCCAGTCATAAAGAGCAACCGGCTTCTGCGTTGGGTGGATTCGCTTTTCGTTCAAGCTCTTGTTTCCCTGCATGGTGTCGCCTTCTGTGATGCTTTTTCCCTGCATCATGCCGGACCACATATACCGGAACATTCTCACTGAGGAAAACAAATTTGTTGCCGCAATCTCGCAATCTGAAAAGCTAGAATTTCCATTGCACTTGTCCCACACGATCCGTCCGGTAGAAAACTGGTAGTCAAAATAGTTGCAGCCCCATACAATATAGTGGCGGCACACTCGAAACAGCTCCTTGAAATACTCCGGCTCTGGTTTACTCCAAGCAGGAGAGACGGGGTAGTCACGATGTACGCCTATTTTGCTGACTTTGGATCCGTAAAAGCCTCTGCGTTCCGGACCAGAGAAATACGGCGGATCCACAACCGCCAGATCAAAATAATTATCCGGGAACAGTTCCATTGCCGGCAGGCAGTCCATGTTATAGCAATGGTTCAGCTTAAACACTTCTCCCATGCCTTACTCCGCCGGGCAATCCGCCCGATACCTGAACCGCTGCTTTGCGTTGTATAATCGCTGCTGCCCAAGCTCTGCACTATATCCTGCGCGACCATTGGCATCCATCTTTCCAGTGTCACCGCGCTTCAGTTCCTTATAGATGGTGGAATAGTTGAAGCTCATCGCCCTGGCAATTCCGGCAACGCTCTGTCCAGCATTGTACCGAGCTTCCAGCACCTTGCGGTCATCCTGCGTCATGTGTTTTGCCATTCCTGTTCCCTCGCTTTCCTGAAAAATGCGCAAAAAAATAACGCAAGAGAATCCGCTAAGATTTCTCTTGCGTTTTCTCTTGCGTTTATTTTACAAATTCAGCCGGTTCGGTGCAAAAAGTGCCTCGGCGGCGGGCGTTACAGGCAGATTTTACCTGTTTTGCCCGCATTTTACACCGCCGCTCTTCCGTGCGCCAAAGGTTTACCTAAGTGTTACACGGGGCTGGTTTCGCCGCTGCGGGTGGTGCGCTACAATACAGGTGTTCCCACAAGAAATAGTAGAACCGCCCCAAGCCGGGCTGAAAAAGAGAGGATATCTGTTATGAAGAACGCGAAAATTTCCCGCCGCAGCTTCCTGAAGGCCGGTGCCGTGGCATCGGCAGTGGGGATGCTGTCGGCTGCCCCCGTAGCCGCTCACGCCGCCGAGGCCGATGCTTCTGCCGCAGCAGACGAAGAGAACGGTCTGCTGGACGTGTTCAAAAAGCCCAAGTACGTTTTCCTGTTCATCGGTGACGGCATGGGCACTGCCCAGATCCAGTCCGCACGCTTTTACAAGGGCACTGTGGACAACAACGGCGCTGTGACCGAGGCTGACCTGAGCTTTACCAGCTTTCCGCAGGTGGGCAGCGTGACCACCTACGACAGCACCTCCTTCTGCCCGGACTCCGCTTCCACTGCCACCTCCATCGCCACCGGCCACAAGACCGAGAGCGGTGTCATCAATATGTGCCCCTGGACCCGCGATGTGCCCTATGAGACCATCGCTGAGAAGCTGCACAGCCAGAAGGGCTATAAGGTGGGCGTGATCTCCTCCGTCAACATCGACCACGCCACCCCGGCTGCGTTCTATGCCCACCAGAACAGCCGCAAGAACTACTATCAGATCGGCGTGGAGCTGGCAAACTCCGGCTTTGAGTACTTTGCCGGCGGCGAGTTCCAGAAGGTGAACGGCGACGGCACCGGCCCCAACAACCACGAGGTGGCTGCTCAGGCCGGATACAATGTCGTCACCACGCAGGCGGGTGCTGCTGCACTGACCGCAGGCGCAGGCAAGACCCTGATCATTGCCGAGAATCTGGGCGATGGCAAGGCCATGAACTACGCCATGGACGCTGCCAACGGCGAGTGGCAGCTGACCGACTATGTCAAAAAGGGCATTGAACTGCTGAACAACAAGAAGGGCTTCTTCCTGATGACCGAGTCCGGCAAGATCGACTGGGCCTGCCACGCCAACGATGCCGCTGCTTCCATCCACGATGTGCTGGAGATGAGCAACGCGGTGCAGGCTGCGGTGGACTTCTACAATGCCCACCCCAACGAGACTTTGATCCTTGTCACCGCCGACCACGAGACCGGCGGCATGGCCATCGGCTACAAGACCACCAACTACGACACCTTCCTGACCAATCTGGCACACCAGAAGATGTCCTACGCAAAGTTTGATTCCACCTATGTGCAGGGCTACATTGCCAACAAGACCCCCTTTGAGACTGCCATGCAGGATGTGAAGAACGTCTTTGGCCTGACCCTGCCCACCGACCCCACTGCCGCCAGCGCAGGCAAGCTGCTGCTGACCGACTACGAGGTGGAGAACCTGCGCAAGGCCTACGAGCGCACCCTGCAGGTGGGTTCCTCCAGCCAGAGCAAGATGAGCCAGCAGGATTACGAGCTGTACGGCACCTACATCCCCTTCAGCATGGCCATCTGCCACACCATCAACCATAAGTCCGGCATGGACCACACCACCTACGCCCACACCGGCGCAATGGTCAACATCTATGCCAAGGGCGTCGGCGCCGAGAAGTTCCGCGGCGTGTTCGACAACACCGAGATCTATCATAAGCTCGCTGAGCTGACCGGCGTGCAGTAAGGCTGGAATACCCTAAAAATAAAAGACCCCGCTCCCTTTTCCCTTGCTGAGACGGCAGGGAGGAGGGGGCGGCACGGTCTACGCATAACCCCAAAAAGCGCCCGGCGGCTCAGATGGAGCTGCCGGGCGCTTTGCTTCGCTAAAACGTAAAGATCAATCGTTGATCTCCGGGAAACCTTCCAGCTTGGAGGTGCAGTGGGGGCAGCGGACGGCCTTGATGGAAATCTCGCTCTGGCAGTAGGGGCAGACCTTGGTGGTCGGCTCTGCGGGAGCTTCCTCTTCGGCCTTCTTCTTGTTGAAGAGGGCGTTGAATGCCTTCAGCACCACAAACAGCACGAACGCCACGATCAGGAAGTTGATGATGGCGTTGAGGAAGGAACCGATGCCGATGCCGACATCGCCGATCTGGATCACAACGTCCGAGAAGTCGGCGTTGAAGAACAGGCCGATGAGGGGAGAGATGATGTCGCCGACCAGCGAGTTCACAATGGCCGTGAACGCCGAGCCGACGACCACGCCGACGGCCATGTCCAGCACGTTGCCGCGCATGGCGAACGCCTTGAACTCTTCAAAAAACTTTTGGATGCCCTTGATCTCTTTTTCTGCCATAGCAATACCGCTCCTTTTTTGCGTCCGCAGGGGGACGGATTCATCATTATTATAATAGCATTTGTCAGCGTCCTTGCCCTCTCAGGCGCTTCGCGCCAGCTCCCCCAGAGGTTTAGGCTTGGTGCGCGGCAATCCAAGCTTCCATCTCTTCGGCGATGGCTTTGATGGAGCCGTCGGTGAAGGGAACTTTCAGGCCCGCCGTCTCGCACAGCTCGGAGTAGCTGGCTGTGCCCGCGCGGCGGACCAGCTTGAGGTAGCGCTGCCATGCGTCCTTGTGGTCCTTCAGGCTGAGCAGGAAGAACTGCAGCGCGGCCATGGTGGACAGGCAGTAGTCGATATAATAGAACGGGCACTCATAGATGTGGAGCTGACGCTGCCAGCCCGCGCCGCGGCCGTAGAAGGGCAGGTTGTCGAAGTCGATCCACGGGCGGTATTTGTGCTCCAGATCCAGCCAGACCTTGTTCCGCTCGTCGGGGGTGAGGTCGGGGTTCTGGTACATCAGGTGCTGGAACTCGTCCACAGCGCAGCCGTAAGCGAGGAAGAGGAAGCTGTCCTCGGCGTGGACGAGGGCATACTTCTCGGTGTCCTTGCCGAAGAGCAGGTGGTGCCACGGCGCGGTGAGGAACTCCATGGCCATGGAGTGAATCTCGGCGCTCTCCATGCCGGGGCATTCGAGGTCGGCGGGGACCTTCGGGTTCCGCTCGGCGACGTAGCCCTCGAAGGCGTGGCCGCACTCGTGGGTCAGCACGTCCACGTCGGCAGAGGTGTTGTTCCAGTTTGCGAAAATGAAGGGGGCCTTGTAGGCGGGCAGACTGGTCATATAGCCGCCGGACATCTTGCCGGGGCGGCTCTCCACGTCGAACAGCTCGTTGTCCTGCATGAAGTCGATGAACTCGGCGGTCTCCGGGCTCAGCTCATGGTACATGGTGCGGGCCGCAGCCATCCGGGCGTCGTAGCCCTTGATGGGGGAGGGGTTGCCGTCCTTGAAGGTGACGGGCAGATCGGCGAAGGTGGGGTGCTCGATGCCGGTGCGCTTGCGGCGCAGCTCAATGACCTTCTGCAGCTGGGGCACCACATCCTTGGCGACCTGATCCCGGAAGCGCTTGATCTCCTCCGGGCCGTAGCCGATGCGGTTCATCCGCACATAGGAAAGCTCGCTGTAGTCGTGGTAGCCGAGGATGCGGGCCTGTTCGTTCAGGTTCTTGACGATCTTGGTGTACAGCTCATCCAGCTCGGCGCGGTGGGCGTCGAAGTAACCGGCCTCGGCCTCGTAGGCGGCACGGCGGACGGCGGGGTCCAGATTTTCCTTGTAGGGGCCCAGCTGGGGGATGGTCAGTTGCTTGCCGTCCAGCTCCACCAGTGCGCCGCCGTACACCTGCTGATACTGGCTGACGAGGGCATTGTACTCCTTCTGCAGCTCCACAGTGCGGTCGTCCATGCCGAGGACGGCGTTCTTCATCCCGGCCACGCAGGTAGTGCCGAAGGCTTCGGTCAGCGCGTCCACATCCACGGCAAAGCCCGGCTTCATCGGGACGGTCTGATACGGGATGCCGAAAAGCTCCGCATAGACCTTATAGAAGCTGTACGTCACGGACGGGAAACGAACCGGCTCGTCGGGGTTAAAGAACGCAGGGAAGCTCAGCGAGAGCACCTCGTCCGAGCCGTTGCCGAGGAACACCTGATCAGGCGAAAGTCCCTCGCGCGCGGCGATGATCTTGCGCAGCGTTTCGCAGTCGATTTCGGGATAAGCAGCGCAGAACTCCGTAATCTCCGTGCTTGGCGTGCCCGGATAGCTGGATACCACCCGCACGCCGGCCTCATACGCGCCGCGCGCAACGGCCTCGTTGCCCAGCATCAGCTTTTTCATCGGTAACAGCTCCTCTCCGATCCACAGGATATAATTGATAGTATAGCAGAGGCGATGCTGAAAAGGAAGCACTATTTTTGTTCATTATTTTTCCGTTTTTTTCTTTATTTTTTCTATACAATCAAGGCAAAAATATGATATACTGTGCGCGTATGATCCGACGAACAGGAGGAATTTACAAATGGAAGATTGCAAAATGTGCATGGTACCCCAGATTCAGCTGGATGTAAACCATATGATGTCCGCCACCCTGGGCGAGCGCGGCA
>OMCS01001255.1_pt1 | contig 11715 bp, 8 predicted proteins | sample 1674241 | NCBI WGS metagenome assembly OMCS01 (sample SAMEA103958153, study PRJEB25191) | human gut metagenome
TGGTGCTTTTTGGTGCGCCCGCGGGAATTCGAATCCCGGACACCCTGATTAAAAGAGCCCACCGGGCAGAACACTCTGACTTTAGAAGTTTCGAGTTTTCGCTATTTTTGTGCAAAGCATCGTGATTTTCCGCCCGGCAATTTCTGCACCCTTTGTCGTATTTTGCAAGTCAGAGTACCCATTGCAACCCTTGAAACCGTGCAAAAACAGTGCAGAAACCGTGCACTTACTCTGGGATAAATAAAAAATGATGATTTTTAATCCATGACTTGGTGGCGATTTGAGTGACCACAAAGGTAAATTTGATACACGGAAAGAAGAATGCCCACTCGTCTGAGGAGTTCTCAGGGGAGTGGGCAGTTCTGTATAATGGCGTTTTGTATATGTCACTTGCCACTTTTAGCATAGAGGTTGCCATTTTTTGAGATGAAGTTGCCACTTTTAGCGTAGAGGTTGCCACTTTTCTATGGCAAGTTTCCGCACTTTCCGCATTGCTTTCCACACTTTCCGTACCTCATAGGATATTACTCACCTCGCTAAACTTTTGTATGGGGCATTGCTATTGAGGTGTAAATTGAATATAATCTTGAATGGAAAGCGGACGTCACTCCGCTGGTGTGGCTGACACCTAAAATCCGATCTGATGCAAGACGTAAGGGCTTGAGGTTGGCGGGCAATGATAAAACCCGAAAGAGATGCAGGACGTAAGGGCCTGAGGTTGGCGGACAACGATAAAATCAGTCGCGAGGGACATCGGACAGCACTACGGTGTTGTAGGTGTCCCTTTTATTTTGTTGCTGTCCAGTTCTCCGCTGAATAACCAAAAATATCCGCCCACCTCTGGAGCTGAATCTCCACGGTGAGCGGGCATTTTGCGTTTTTGTTCGATTCGAGTGAATCTATTCGGCTTGTGGTTATCGCTGAACCCACGGTTTGGCTCTACAACAGGCTGATGCCGAACCAGTCTATTGCTTCAATGCCACCGATAGCTGGTCAACGCCGCTATCCTCTAAAAGTATTATACACCGTTGATGTGGCATTGCAAGGAAAAAACGCGATACACGATAATATACTCAATCGAAAGTCGATACTTTTGGGGAACGCAATATATCGAAAGCGATACTTTCTTCGTCAATGTCGATACTTTTTACAAAAATATAGCGAGTTCCCGCACTCCACGGGATATGCTTGCTCGCTAAACATAGTACGCAGGACATATCCAAACAATATAATCCTAATTATGATAATTCAAATTATATTGTTCTCATAAACAGTGTCTTCCTGAATCAAAATCAAGTTCGGATTCTCTGCAGCCATCTCCACCAGTCGATCGGTAAAGCCGCTCTTAGAGAACAGTCCGTACACAATTTCATAGCCCTTAAAGGCCGCTGTAAGTTCTTTGGACTGCCCCTTTTCTTGCAAGGCAGAGTAGACCGCCACATCCACAGGTTTCGCATGGTACTTGCACTCGCCAAGGAACAGCCGTTTGTGCTGATTGTCCACCGCAGCAACGTCGATTTCTGTGTCTCCCTCGTTGTCGTTGCGCCAGTAAGAGCCAATGCGTGAGGGTGCAAAGTCGATTTGTCCCTTGCGGCACAGCTCCGCAAAGATGTTCCGGCAGATGCTCTCATAAGCGAAAGCCACAAATTTTTGCTTAAAGTCTTTGCCCATCTCGTCCAGCACGATCTGTTGGTTGTCCAGTTCCAACTCTCCCTTGAATGGGTACACATAGCGGAACCAGAAGCGGATGAAGTTGTCCGAAACATAGTACAGGCTCTTCCGGGAACGCTCCGGGTTCTTTTCTGTGATGGGGACATTTTTGGTGACAAAGCCAAGGTCGATTAGTGTTTTCAGGTACGGCGTGATGGCTGAAGTGTCCTGCTCCATCGTCATGCCGATCTTGCTTAGCTTGTGATTGCCGTCCGAAATCGCTTTCAGCACAGAAAAATAGTTGATAGGCGTCTGTACTTCCTCGTTGAGCAGGAAATCGGGTTCTTCGTACAAAAAGCCATTTTTCGACAGCACCACACGCTGAATCTGCTCCACCAGCGGTTCGTCCGACTGGAAAAACTCCATATATTTCGGTACTCCGCCCGTGATGGCATACTGCTCCACAGCCTGCTCAAACGACAGGTTCTGCGCTTCATATACATCCGTGAATTGCAGCGGCATCAGCCGGATCTGTGCCGTTCTACGGCCATAGAGCGGGCTGTCGTATGCCAGAGCGTGTTTTTTCATCATGCTGATGAGGGAACCGCAGAGAATCAGCATCACGTTATGGTCTTTCAGCACTTCATCCCATGCGTTTTGCAAGATGGACGGGAAATCCGGGTTCGTCTTGACCAGATACGGAAATTCATCAATGACAAGCACCTTTTTCTCGTCCGGGTGGTCGTCTGCTACCACTTGGAATAAATCCAGCCAGTCGGTGAATGTGACTTTGCTGAGCATGGGATTCTTAGTAGTGCGGGAAAGCACCCCGGCAAACCGCTTCATGCTCTGGGCTTCGCTCTCTGTGGTTGCCAGAAAGTAAAATGCGCGTTTGTCCTTGATAAACTCTTTAATCAGCGTTGTTTTTCCAACACGCCGCCTGCCGTAAATCACCACAAAACCGCTGCCACGCTCTAATTCTGCATTCAGCGTTGCCAGTTCGGATGTTCTGCCGATGAAGTCCATACCGTTCACCTCTTGCTTAATATAATTTGAATTATGATAATACAAATTATATTATAGCTGTTCTGCACAAAACCGTCAATAGGACGAAACATCGAATTTTCAACATAAAATTCATACAATGTAGAAAACTCCGGGCTTCCCCCTTTTGCAGATTGAACCGATCCCGAAGAAACGGTATAATAATGGCATAACAAATTATTGTTTGTCGAGCTCATTTTCTCGACACGCAGGAGGAACATACATGGTAACCGGAGAACTGAAAAGCAAAATTGACAGCCTGTGGGAAATTTTCTGGACGGGCGGCCTGACGAATCCCTTGGATGTGATCGAGCAGATGACCTATCTGATGTTCATTCACGACCTCGATGAAAGCGACAACACCCACGCCAAAGAAGCCGCTATGCTGGGTCTGCCCTACAAGAGTATCTTTGCGGGCGAGGTACAGGTCGGGGAGCGCACCGTGGACGGTGCACAGCTCAAATGGAGCGTTTTCCACGATTTCCCGGCAGGCAAAATGTACTCCACCATGCAGGAGATGGTGTTCCCCTTCATCAAGAATCTGCACGGCGACAAGGACAGTGCCTACGCCAAGTACATGGGTGATGCCATTTTCAAAGTGCCCACGCCGCTGATGTTGGATAAAATCGTGACTGCTATGGACGGAATGTATGAGCAGGCGGCGCAGCTTTCCAACACTGACATTCGCGGCGATATCTACGAATACCTGCTTTCCAAGCTGGCAACGGCGGGTGTCAACGGTCAGTTCCGCACGCCGCGCCACATTATCCGCATGATGGTTGACCTGATGCAGCCCCGTGCTGACGATGTGATTTGCGACCCGGCCTGCGGCACGGCGGGCTTCCTTGTAGCCGCTGGCGAATATCTGCGCAAAAACCGCAAGCAGGAAGTGTTCTTTGACCGCAAAAACAAAGACCACTACATGAACCACATGTTCCACGGCTTCGACATGGACCGCACCATGCTGCGCATCGGTGCTATGAACATGATGACCCACGGCGTGGACAACCCGTTCATCGAGTACCGCGACAGCCTGAGCGACCAGAACCCCGACAAGGACAAATACAGCCTGATTCTGGCAAATCCCCCATTCAAGGGCAGTTTGGACTACGACATTGTTTCCACCGACCTGCTCAAGCTCTGTAAGACCAAAAAGACCGAGCTGCTGTTCCTCGCCCTGTTCCTGCGGATGCTGAAGGTCGGCGGACGCTGTGCCTGCATCGTTCCGGATGGCGTTCTGTTCGGCTCTTCCACTGCACACAAGGCGATTCGCAGGGAGATCATTGAGAACAACCGTCTGGAAGCCGTAATTTCCATGCCCTCCGGCGTGTTCAAGCCCTATGCGGGTGTTTCTACTGCCATCCTGATTTTCACCAAGACCGGCCACGGTGGCACCGATAATGTCTGGTTCTACGATATGAAGGCCGACGGCTTCTCTCTGGATGATAAGCGCAGCCCGACCACGGAAAACGACATCCCCGATATTATCGCCCGGTTCCACAACCGGGAGGCTGAAGCCACCCGTGAGCGCACCGAACAGAGCTTCTTTGTGCCGAAAGACGAGATTGCGGGCAACGACTATGATTTGTCCATCAACAAGTATAAAAAGACCGAGTATGTGCCGGTGGAGTATCCTTCCACACAGGAAATTATGGCACAGCTGCGTGATTTGCAGAAAAAGATTGACGCAGAGATGGACGCTTTGGAAGAACTTTTGAAATGAAACAATTCTAATTTGTGGGAGAGAGTTTATGGAATACGCCCTGTCGGATCTTTTTACTCTCCAGATGGGCAAAACCCCATCCAGAGATAACTCAAGCTATTGGAAAAAATCAGAAAACAACTGGATTTCTATTGCGGATCTGACTAACTCAGGAAAATATATATCAAATACAAAAGAGACGCTTTCGGATTCAGCTGTTGCAGAAAGTGGCATCAAAAAGATTCCCGCCAATACGGTCATAATGAGCTTTAAGCTGTCTTTGGGCAAGGTGGCAATAACAGAAAAAGAGATGTACTCCAACGAAGCTATTATGGCCTTTATTGATAAAGGAGTAGAAAAGATTTCGCCGGAATACTTATACTACTTGCTTCGCGCAAAGGATTGGAGTAAAGGAACCAATAAAGCAGTTATGGGTGCTACGCTGAACAAAGCCACTCTATCTACTATAAAAATTCAGCTTCACGAATACGATAATCAGCTTGAAATTGTAAATATGCTTAATCGGGTATCGTCTAGCATTGATTTCAGAAAGCAGCAACTCACCAAGCTGGATGAACTTATCAAAGCTCGATTTGTGGAGATGTTTGGTGATCTCGTGGAGAACCCCAAGCAATTTCCCTGTGTGCTGCTGGGTTCCATTATGACTGTTATGCCACAAAATGGACTATACAAACCACAGTCAGCCTATGTTCAAGACAAGTTCGGCACTCCGATTTTGCGTATTGATGGTTTCTATAATGGAAAAGTAACCGATTTTAACAATCTGAAAAGGTTATGTTGTACAGACTTTGAAAAAGAGCGATATTTGTTAGTGGAGAATGATATTGTTATCAATCGTGTGAATAGCATTGAATATCTTGGAAAATGTGCGCGTATTAGTGGCTTACAAGAAGACACTGTTTTTGAATCCAATATGATGCGCTTTCATTTGGATGATAGTAAGGTGAATTCCACTTATATAACAACTGTGCTTTGTTCTCAATACATTTACCGTCAGATTTTAACACGAGCAAAAAAAGCTGTTAATCAAGCAAGTATAAATCAGGGAGATGTTCAAAGCCTTAATGTTGTTGTTCCCCCTCTTTCCCTCCAAAACCAGTTTGCCGACTTTGTAGCCGAGGTAGACAAATCAAAAGTTGAAGTGCAGAAAGCCCTTGACCAGACACAATTACTCTTTGACAGCCTGATGCAACAGTATTTTGGCTGATAATAAGCAACAACAGGCACTTTGCCGGAGCAGGATGTTGGTACACCAGAAAAGGAGTGCGCCAATATGGAAGACAAAATCGTGAAGATTATCAACGAGATGGCAGAGTACCTGAATGTTGCGCAGATGAAAAAGCTGCAAGAGGTGCTGTTGCAGACGTTTTCCGAATCCGAAGCGCAGAAAGAGCAGATTTCCAACGAGGAATATCTGAAGCTGTTCCTTGATGCCAAGAAAATCGAGGGCTGCTCTGAGCGCACCATCCAGTATTACCGCGTTACCGTGGAGCGGCTGCTGCAAACCGTGGACACGCCCCTGCGCAAGATGACCACCGAAGAGATCCGGCGGTATCTGGTGGAATATCAGAAAATCAACAACTGCGGCAAAGTGACCATCGACAATGTGCGTCGGAATATTTCCAGCTTTTTCTCGTGGCTGGAAGAAGAGGACTACATCCTCAAAAGCCCCATGCGCCGCATCCATAAAATCAAGACCAAACAGCCCGTGAAGGAAACCATCTCGGACGAAGCTATTGAACGCCTGCGGGATAACTGCAAGTGTGCGCGCGACCTTGCCATGATTGATTTGTTGTATTCCACTGGCATTCGTGTGGGAGAGCTGGTGAATCTGAACATTTCAGAAATCGACTTTGAAGCCCGCGAGTGTGTAGTGTTCGGCAAAGGCGACAAGGAGCGCCGGGTTTATTTTGATGCCAAGGCAAAGCTGCATTTACAGGACTATCTGCGCTCCCGCACCGATGCAAACCCGGCGCTGTTTGTAACGCTGGATGCCCCGTTTGACCGCTTGAAGATCAGCGGCGTGGAGATCCGTCTGCGGGAGTTGGGCCGGGAGTTGAATTTGGACAAGATCCACCCGCATAAATTCCGCCGCACCATGGCTACCCGCGCCATCGACAAGGGAATGCCCATTGAGCAGGTGCAGAAAATCCTCGGTCATTCGCAGATCGGCACCACCATGCAGTATGCAATCGTGAATCAGAACAACGTCAAGACCTCCCACCAGAAGTTTATCGCCTGAAAAGGCAACTTCTAATTTGTGGGAGAAAACAATGCGAGTCAAACTTGAAGATGTTTGCGAACGTGGGACATCCAGCTTGATGCAAAAGGACATCGTTGATAAAAATGGAAAGTATCCGGTATACGGTGCATCAGGTCGTATTGGAAGCATGGAAACCTATCAGCAGGAACATCAAACTGTTGCTGTTGTGAAGGACGGTGCGGGCATTGGGAGAACGATGCTTCTTCCCGAAAAATCCTCTGTCATTGGCACGATGCAGTATCTTATACCAAAGAACTGCATTGAATCTGAATATCTATATTATGTTGTCAAATATATGCACCTCGAAAAATATTTTTCAGGTGCAACTATTCCGCATATCTATTTCCGGGATTACAAGACCGAGGAATTTAATTTGCATGATAAAACGGAACAGCGAGAGATTGTTTCCACATTAAAAAGAATAGAGGCTATAATTTCAAATCGTCAGGAGCAGCTTACCAAGTTGGACGAGCTTATCAAAGCTCGATTTGTGGAGATGTTTGGGGACTGTCGATTAAACCCAAAGGGGTGGGTCACAAAGAATCTCGACCAAGTGGCAGATGTTGGCTCCAGCAAACGTGTTTTTGTAGAAGAGCTTCAATCTGAGGGGATACCATTCTACCGAGGAACGGAAGTCGGTGCATTGGCTGAGGGAAAATCGATACGGCCAGAGCTCTTTATTACAGAGGGACATTATAAACAACTGTGCGAAGCAACGGGAAAACCTCAAAAAGGTGATTTGCTAATGCCGTCAATTTGTCCAGATGGAAGAATTTGGGTTGTTGATACAGATGCACCCTTTTATTTTAAGGATGGCCGAGTACTATGGGTTCATTTGACAAGCCAAAACTATAATCCCGTTTTTCTGCTTTACACACTGAAAGATCGAATTATGACTGACTACGAGAGCATTGCGTCTGGTACAACATTCGCCGAATTAAAAATTTTTGTATTGAAGAAATGCAGAATTTTTGATGTTCCTCTTTCCCTCCAAAACCAGTTTGCCGACTTTGTAGCCGAGGTAGACAAATCAAAATTGCTCGCAGAACTTTTTGCGCAAAGCACTTGCATTTTGGCTGAAAATCGTTCAAAATAGAAGCCGGGAGGTGTGAGAATTGACCAACTTTGACTTTCTGAAGGATGACCCGCAGTTTTCCGGCTTTGCGGATGCCGCGATCGCTGCGGAGAGGATTCTGCCCATTGATGCGGCCACCGCTGTGCTGGACTGCCGCCGTGCCATGGAATTTGCAGTCAAATGGATGTATTCGGTGGACAGCTCCCTCGTCAAGCCGTGGGATGATAAGCTCATCAGCCTGATGAGCACAGAAGAGTTTCACGACATTGTGGACGATGATTTGTGGCGGCGGATGGATTTTATCCGCAAGCGCGGCAATGATGCCGCCCACGGAAGCCGCAGCATCAGCCGGGAACAGGCGGAACTTTGCCTCGAAAACCTGTTTCTGTTCCTTGATTTCGTAGCGTACTGCTATGGAACAAGCTATCAGGAAAAGAAATTTGACACTTCCCTGCTCACACAACAGCCTGCTGCACCCGTTGCACAGCCCGCCCTGCCAGATGTGGACTTGGATGCACTCATCAAAGAAAACGCTGAGCTCAAGGCGCAGCTGACCGCCCGCCGCGAAACGCAGCAGCCCACCTATGTACCCAAGCCGCTGGAACTTTCGGAGTACAAGACCCGAAAACTGTATATTGACTCCATGCTCACCGATGCCGGGTGGGTCGAGGGTAAAAACTGGGTCAACGAGGTCCCTCTGCCCGGGATGCCCAACAAGAGCGGCATCGGCTATGCAGATTATGTCCTGTACGGCGATGATGGCCGTGCGCTGGCTGTGATCGAAGCAAAGCGCACCTGTAAGGATGTTGCAGTAGGCCGCCAGCAGGCAAAGCTGTACGCAGATATTCTCGAAAAGCAGTTTGGTCGCCGCCCGGTGGTATTCCTGACCAACGGTTTCGATACCCGCATTGTGGACAATATCTATCCTGAACGCAAGGTTGCTTCCATTTACTCCAAGCGTGACCTTGAAAAATGGTTCAATCTGCAAGCAATGCGCACCAGCCTTGCCAATGTGGATGTAAACAAAAACATTGCCGGACGGTACTATCAGGAAGGTGCCATCAAGGCGGTTTGTGACAGCTTTGGCCGCAAGAACCGCCGCAAGGCTCTGCTTGTTATGGCAACAGGCTCCGGCAAGACCCGTACCGTCATTGCACTGGTGGATGTATTATTGCAGCATGGCTGGGTCAAAAACGTGCTGTTTCTGGCTGACCGCAACAGCCTTGTGACTCAGGCAAAGCGCAGCTTTGTCAACCTCCTACCGGAGCTTTCCGTGACGAATCTCTGCGAAGAAAAAGACAACTTTACGGCACACTGCGTGTTCTCAACTTATCAGACCATGATGAACTGCATTGATTCCGTTCATGATGCAGAGGGCAAGTTGTTCACCTGTGGTCATTTTGATATGATCATCTGCGATGAAGCACACCGTTCCATCTACAATAAATACCGCGACATCTTCCACTATTTTGATGCGCCGTTGGTTGGCCTGACCGCCACACCCAAAGATGAAATCGACAAAAACACCTACGAGATCTTTGACCTCGAAAACGGTGTGCCCACATATGGTTATGAGCTGGCGCAGGCCGTTAAGGATGGATTTCTGGTTGATTTCCTCTCGGTGGAGAGCGAAGTCAAGTTTATGAAGAACGGCATCACCTACGATGAACTTTCGGACGAAGAACGGGAAGCCTACGAAAACACCTTTGAGGATGAAAACGGCAACCTGCCGGCCAGCATTGATGCATCTGCTCTGAACAGCTGGCTGTTCAACAAGGATACCATTCGGCAGGTTTTGAATGTCGTGATGCAGAACGCCTTGAAAATCGACTACGGCAGCAAAATCGGAAAAACGATTATTTTTGCCAAGAGCCACGACCACGCAGAAGAAATCCTCAAAGTGTTCAATCAGGAATATCCTCACCTGAACGGCTACGCCATGGTGATCGACAATCGGCTCAATTATGCGCAGAGTGCCATTGACGAATTCTCTGACCCGAAGAAATTGCCGCAGATTGCCATCTCGGTGGATATGCTGGACACCGGCATCGATGTGCCGGAGGTACTGAATCTGGTCTTTTTCAAAAAGGTTCTGAGCAAGGCAAAGTTTTGGCAGATGATCGGACGCGGTACGCGCCTGTGTCCGGGGCTTCTGGATGGTGAGGACAAGAAGAAGTTTTACATTTTTGACTTCTGCGGAAATTTTGAGTTCTTCCGCATGAACAAAGGAAACGCTACCCCGAACATGATTGCCGTTCAGGGCGCGATTTTCGGCCTGCAGTTTGAAATTGCGTATAAATTGCAGGATATGCAGTTCCAGACCGAAGAACTGAAAGCGTTCCGGACTTCACTGGTGGAGCACATGGTCAGTCAGGTGCAGAAGCTGAATCGTGACAATTTTGCGGTCAAGCAACATTTGAAATATGTCGAGTTGTATGCGGACAAGAACAGTTACAATGCGCTGACCTATGCAGATACCTTGATTGCCCGGGAAGAACTTGCCCCCTTGATCGAACCGGAGCCGGACGACCCGAAAGCACTGCGTTTTGATGCATTGCTGTATGGCATCGAGTTGGCATATCTTGCCGGGAAGCCGTATAATCGTGGCCGCAGTGAGTTGCTGAAAAAAGCAAAAGCGGTTGCGAGTGTGTCCAACATTCCGGAGATCGATCAGAAACGCACGCTGCTCGAAAAAATTATCCAGACCGACTATATCAAAACTGCCGATGTGAACGAGTTTGAGCACATCCGAAAAGAGTTGCGTGACCTGATCAAGTACATCCCCATCGAGCGTGTACGGTACACCACAGATTTCTCTGACGAAATTCTTTCGACAGAATGGAAAGAAGCCGAGCTGGAAAACGATGATCTGAAAAATTATAAGGCAAAAGCCGAATATTATGTACGGCAGCATCAGGATAATTCAGCTATCGCCAAACTGAAAGGCAACATCCCGCTCACTGCCGAAGATGTCAAAGAACTCGAAAAAATTCTTTGGAGTGAGGTCGGCACAAAAGAGGATTATGAAGCCGAATATGGCACAAAGCCTCTGGGCGAGTTCGTGCGGGAAATTGTTGGCCTTGATATGGCTGCGGCGAAAGCTGCATTTTCGCAATATCTGGATGGTGCTAACCTCGACAGCCGACAGATTTACTTTGTCAACCAGATTGTCGAGTACATCGTACACAATGGCACGATGAAGGACCTCTCTGTTTTGCAGGAACCACCTTTTACAGACCAGGGAAGCATCGTAGAGGTCTTTACAGATTTGAGCATCTGGCTTGGCATTCGCAAGACCATTGAACAGGTCAACGCCAATGCAATCGCAGCATAATAGAATACTTTCTAAAACGGTAAAGTGGATTTTATCCGCTTTGCCGTTTTTCTTTTTGTCTAAAATTGTGAAATTTTCAAAACTGTATTCCAAAACGGTCCTGCGGATTCCTATTAGTGTAGGGGCTTTCAAAATCTTTTGTAAAACGGCTTTCCGCTAGTTCTATAAGTGGATAATGAACAAAATCTATATTCTAAAATTAGGCAGTTCAACAAAATTTGAAAATCTGTATGCCAAACACCCATTTTAGAATGTTATAGGTATAGGAGGTTGTTTGAAAAAGTGAAAATTCCCCAAATTTTCATAAGACCCCGTTTAAAAACACCCCTTTAAGTTTGTATAAGGTGTGGGAACTACTTTCAAAAGCAGTCTTACTCGCATTTTTGAAAGCCCTCAACTTCTTACAAAATCACAGTGCACCTTGAAAACCACATGATCGGCTGCAAGTTAATATGCTTTTTCGGGGAAGTGCCGCCACGACACGAGCGCACCAAGAAAAAGCCATACGCCGGAGGAAATCGGGCAGGAACCGCTTGCAGGCAGACCGACACCGAAGAAGAACCGGGCAAGCTGGCAGAGAGGACTTCGAAAAGTTTTGTCTGTCAGGTTGTTCGGCGCAAGAGTGC
>OMCS01001265.1_pt1 | contig 11660 bp, 9 predicted proteins | sample 1674241 | NCBI WGS metagenome assembly OMCS01 (sample SAMEA103958153, study PRJEB25191) | human gut metagenome
TTCGCTACGACTTCTACAAGGGTACGCGAAGAATGAAACTGCTGGATAGTAATGAAATCCGGCAGTTGAGAGATGTGTGCGTGTTTGAAATAAATGGCATGGAGGTGTTTATGTGAAATCAAAATTGATAAACTCATCAATTTTTATCTTAACCCACTAAAATATAGACTATATTATTAATCCTTTTCGCTTTCTTATTGTATCTTTGTGGCATATATTATATGAATATGCCAAGAGAACAGGTTAATAGATTGAAAATAGTGCTTGCTGAAGAACAGAAAAGCAACAAATGGCTTGCCGAACAATTAGGCAAAGATCAGGCCACAATTTCGAAATGGGTAACGAATTCCAGTCAGCCTGACCTTAAAAATCTGTTGCGCATCGCAAAGACTTTGAATGTGGATGTGGCAAGATTGTTAAATGCAGATGTGCTAAATGAGGATCAACAAGTAAATTTACAGTCTGCAACTTCCGATAATATGGTATTATCTGAAAACAAGGAGGGATAAAATATGACACCAGAAGAGAAAGCAAGAGTTAAAATAGACCGTTGGTTCGCTGATGCTGGTTGGCTGGTTGTTAATCGCGAGGAGTTCGAACCTACGATGACAGCCGTGGCTGTGCGCGAAGGATTGCTGAAAGGCAATCTCGAAGCAGATTATCTTATGTTCATCAACGGCAAGGTATGTGGTGTGCTTGAAGCTAAACGCGAAGAAGTGGATGTTGATTCTGATAAGGTGAGTGATCAAGTGACCACTTATGCTAAAAGTGTACCAAGTTGTTATCAAACATGGCAAAAGCCTATCCCCCTTTTATATAAGTCAAACGGTAAAATTGTCTTATTTCAGGATTTTCGTAAATCGAATACGGATTGGGAGGAAATCAACCGTATTCATACACCAAAGGAAATTGTGGCTTTGTTGGGTATAAACGACCCATTTGCAGGACTGCCTACGCTTTACAAAAAAGGATTGCGTGAGTGTCAGTATGAAGCTATTACCGAATTGGAGAAGAGTTTTCGTAGTGGACAGAACCGTGCGCTTATGGTTCTAGCTACGGGTGCAGGAAAGACCTATACGGCTTGTCTTGCTGCCTATCGCATGCTTTCTTATACTCCTATGCGACGAGTGCTTTTTCTCGTTGATCGCAATAATCTTGGACGACAAGCTGAAAATGAATTTGGTACATTCCGTCTTACTGACAATGGCGAAGCCTTCAATACTATATTTGGGGTGGAACGCTTGAAATCTGCCAAAATTCCGTCTGATAGCAATGTGCTTATTTCTACTATACAACGTTTGTTCTCTTTGTTAAAGGGTGAAGATATTCAAGATAATGATGACGATGATGAAGAAGAAGATGTGACAACTGAAATGGTTCTTCCCGACAATCCCAATTTGCCGCATGATTTCTTTGATATGATTATTATTGACGAGTGTCATCGTAGTATTTACGGTAACTGGCGTAAGGTGCTTGAGTATTTTGATACGGCACGTCTTATTGGTCTTACGGCAACTCCCATTCCTGAAACAATGGCGTTCTTCAATAACAATCGTATTGTGAACTATACGCTTGAAAAGAGTATCGTGGATGGCGTGAACGTGGATAACCGTGTATATCGTATTAAGACGGAAGCAACGGAAAACGGAGGGGCTATTATGAAGGGTGACCGTGTGCGTGTTGAAACTCGCTATACGGGCAAAACGGAAGAGTTAAATACACGCGAGACAAAGAATTACACAAAAACGGAACTTAACCGTTCTATTGTCAATCCTTCTCAAATAAAACTCATCCTTACAACATATCGCGATGCTGTTTACTCGGAAATGTTTAATGACCCACAGCGTGAGCCTAATTTTGAATATCTCCCCAAAACACTCATCTTTGCTCTCAACGAGGCTCATGCCACGAATATTGTGAACATAGCTAAAGAGGTGTTTGGAGAGAAATGCCCTAATGCTGATATGGATAGGTATGTACAGAAAATTACTTATTCTTCGGGTGATAGCAATGAACTGATTCGCCAATTCCGCAATGATCGTGACTTCCGTATTGCTGTTACTTGCACTTTGGTGGCTACAGGTACGGACGTGAAACCGCTTGAAGTGGTAATGTTTATGCGTGACGTGGAGTCTGAACCGCTTTTCATTCAGATGAAAGGGCGTGGTGTGCGTACCATTGGCGATGAGCAGTTGCGGGCTGTTACTCCTAACGCTATAAGCAAAGATTGTTTCTTCCTTGTGGATGCGGTGGGCGTTACCGAGCATACTATGTCTATTCCTGAGCAAGGTGAAGGACCTGATACAATCACGATAACATTGAAGGAACTGCTGGAGCGTATTGCTCACGGCAACTTGCCTGATATGTACCTCAAACGCCTTGCAGCTACTTTGTCGCGTCTGCACAATAAGGCAGACGGCAGCCAGCGTATGGAGTTCGAACGATTGGCAAGCGATTCCATGGATGCGATTGCACAACGTATCTACGATGCTTTGGCGAATGGCAGCTTACCGCCTTATAACAACATCAATGAACCTAACAATGAGCGTAAGGGACTTGTTTCTCCTATTGCCAATCATGCAGATGTACGTCGCTATATTCTTATTTTGGCTGCTGGTTTTGTAAACACACTCATGCCTGGTGAGGATACGCTTATTTCCAAGGGTTTCTCTGTGGAGGAGGCAAAGAACACTACCGAGGCTTTTGAACAGTATTGCCGCGACCATGCTGACGAAATAGAGGCTTTACGAATCTTATACAATCAGAGTGGCGAGCCTATCACGTTCAGCATGATGAAGGATTTGGAGAATAAACTGAAAATGGAGAACAATCGTTTCAGTACGAAACAACTTTGGAACTCGTATGCTATTGTTACTCCTGGTAACGTGCGATGCACAACGAGAAAGGAGGAAAGCGATGCCCTTACTAATATTATTCAATTGGTTCGCTTTGCATTCCGACAGATTGAAAAACTTGACAGCGTTTGCGTTACCGCACGGCAGTATTTCAATCTTTGGTGTGGTCAGTGGCATCGTGAAATCTCTGACAGGCAAAAACAACTCATGAGTCAGATTGTTGATTATGTAGCAAGTAATGGTGCTTGTACTATCAATGATATCCGCGAGGATGATCGAACACAGGCGGCTCAGATGATTGCTGCATTCGGTACTAAGCAGAAGGCGGATGATGCGCTCCTGTCTTTGTTTAATTTTGTGGTTTTAAGAAAAACAGCATAACTTTGAATTATGGCAAACAATATATCTACAGAGCAATCGCTCACTAAAAAAGTATGGAACCTCGCCACTACGCTTGCAGGACAAGGTATTGGCTTTACTGATTATATCACGCAACTCACTTATCTGCTTTTCCTGAAGATGGATGCGGAGAATGTTGAAATGTTTGGAGAAGATTCTGCGATACCTACTGGCTATCAGTGGAATGATCTTATTCAGCTCGACGGACTGGATCTGTTGAAACAGTATGAAGAAACATTGAAAGTGCTCAGCGAACAAGACAACCTTATTGGTACAATCTACACTAAAGCGCAGAATAAGATTGACAAGCCTGTTTACTTGAAAAAGGTCATCACTATGATTGACGAAGAGCAATGGCTTGTGATGGATGCAGACGTGAAGGGTGCTATCTATGAAAGCATTTTGGAGAAGAACGGACAAGACAAAAAGAGTGGCGCAGGTCAGTACTTTACACCTCGTCCCCTTATTAAAGCTATGGTTGACTGCATCCGTCCACAAATAGGCGAGACTGTGTGCGACCCTGCCTGTGGCACGGGCGGTTTCCTTCTCACGGCTTATGACTATATGAAGAATCAATCGGCTGACAAGGCGAAACGTGATTTCCTCCGAAACGAGGCTTTGCATGGCGTTGACAACACTTCGCTTGTGGTTACTCTTGCTTCTATGAACTTGTATCTTCATGGTGTGGGTACTGACCGCAGTCCGATTTCATGCGAGGATTCGTTGGAACGTGAACCAAAAACATTGGTGGATGTTATTCTTGCCAATCCTCCTTTCGGACAACGTCCTGCTGGTTCTGTGGAACTTAATCGTCCTGATTTCTATGTGGAAACGAAGAACAACCAGCTCAATTTCCTCCAGCACATGATGCTGATGTTGAAGGTGGGTGGTCGTGCCTCTGTAGTATTGCCTGATAACGTGCTCTTTGAGGGTGGCGCTGGTGAAACTATCCGCAAACGTTTGCTCGCTGACTTTAATCTGCACACTATTCTACGCTTGCCTACTGGTATTTTCTACGCGCAGGGTGTGAAAGCTAACGTGTTGTTCTTCACGAAAGGACAGCCCACTAAAGATGTATGGTTCTATGATTACCGCACTGACGTGAAACACACGCTTGCTACAAACAAATTGGAACGTCATCACCTTGATGATTTTGTGAAATGCTACAACCCTGAGAATATTAACGATCGTAAAGAGACTTACGATGCAGATACGAACCCTTCTGGACGTTGGCGCAAATATTCCATAGATGAGCTTACCGCTCGTGACAAGACTTCGCTTGACATCACTTGGATTAAGCAAGGGGGCGAGGAAGAACAACATTCTTTGGCGGAACTGATGGCTTCTATAAAGGAACAAAGCCAGAGCATTAGCAAGGCGGTGAGTGAGTTGGAGAAATTGTTGGGTGATATAAAAGAAGATTAAGGGAATGGATGAAATCATAAAACGAGAAGATGCTCTCTTTGGACATATCTCTAGACTTATTGACGAGGCGCACAAGCATGTTAAAACTACTGTGAATACCACAATGGTTTACACTTACTATGGCGTAGGTAAATATATTGTGGAGGATGAGCAGCAGGGATATGAGCGTGCAGCGTATGGAAAGAAAGTGTTGGAAAATCTTTCAGAAAGACTGTGTCTGAAGTACGGTGAGGGATGGTCTTACTCTAACTTGCGACAAATTCGACAGTTTTATTTGGCGTATGCTAATTTGACAGACGGTGTTTGTCAAATTCAGTTTGACTTGTCTTGGTCGCATTATCTTATCCTTATGCGTATTGAGAATCATGACGAGCGTAACTTCTATGAAATTGAAGCAAAACAACAGAATTGGAGTGTGCGTGAACTGAATAGACAAGTGGGTAGCTGCCTTTACGAACGTTTGGCATTAAGCCGCGATAAGAATGAGGTGATGCGCTTGGCGAAAGAAGGTCAGACGGTCGAGAAACCATCAGACATCATAAAGAATCCTATCACATTGGAGTTCTTGGGATTGAAACCCGATTCTGTTTATTCGGAGTCTAAACTGGAGAATGCCATTATCAGCAAGATGCAGCAATTCTTGCTCGAACTTGGCAAAGGATTTCTTTTTGAGGCACGACAGAAACGGTTTACTTTTGAAGAGCAGCATTTCTTTGTAGACTTGGTGTTTTACAACCGCTTGTTACAATGCTATGTGCTCATTGACTTAAAGATAGATAAACTTACCCATCAGGACCTCGGACAGATGCAGATGTATGTCAACTATTATGACCGCTATGTCAAACAAGACTTTGAGAAACCGACTATAGGCATACTGTTGTGTAAAGAAAAGAATGATGCCCTCGTGGAACTTACCTTGCCAAAGGACGCAAATATCTACGCTTCTGCCTATCAACTTTACCTTCCCAACAAGGCTTTACTGCAAGCCAAGGTGAAGGAATGGATTGAGGAGTTTGAAGAGAACGAGGATCTAAAGAAACTGGAAAATAACGAATAGCATTTGTGCAGTCCCTGACTGCACAAATTGCAAACTATAATTTAGAATGAATACAAAAGCGTTACGCCAAAAGATACTCGACCTTGCGATACATGGCAAGCTTGTACCGCAAGACCCGAACGATGAACCTGCCTCGGTGCTACTAGAACGCATCAAGGCAGAGAAAGAACGCCTTATCAAAGAAGGCAAAATCAAACGTACCAAGCGGTCAAAAGCTGCTTGTGATAAGCCCCATTATCCCTTTCAGCTGCCGGAGGGGTGGTGCTGGACGACAATAGAAGATGTTTGTTCAAAAATAGGTTCTGGCAGTACGCCAAAAGGTAGTAACTACTCAAAAGAGGGCATTCCTTTCTTTCGATCACAAAACGTGCAAAACTTTGGGATTGTTTTATCTGATATAAAATACATATCTGAGGAGGTACATCAATCAATGAAAGGAACCGAGGTCATTGCTAACGATTTATTGTTGAATATTACAGGTGGTTCATTAGGTAGGTGTGCGGTTGTTCCAATTAATTTTAAGATAGGAAATGTTAGTCAGCATGTTTGTATTTTGCGAACAGTGCTCGTTAAGCCTGAATATTTGCACTGTTTTATTTTGTCTTCTTTCTTTGCAAAAAGCATGAAGATAACTGGAAGTGGACGTGAAGGTTTACCCAAATATAACTTGGAAAAGATGCTTTTCCCATTACCTCCAATACATGAACAAGAAAGAATTATAATTGAGGTCAAACAACTACTGAATTATATTGATAAACTTGACACATGTCGTGTCAATCTGATAGAATTGGTATCACATGCCAAGTCTAAAGTTCTAGACCTTGCCATTCACGGCAAACTCGTACCGCAAAACTCATCGGACGAGCCTGCAAGCGAACTGCTAAAACGCATCAACCCTAAGGCTGAAATCACTTGTGATAACTCGCAGTATGGAAAACTGCCGAATGGGTGGTGTGAAACTTTGCTCGGAAATATTGGAACATGGCAATCAGGAGCAACGCCAAGTCGATTACGAAAGGATTATTATGGTGGTAGCATACCCTGGCTTAAAACAGGTGATTTGAATGACGGCATTGTACAATCTATCCCAGAGTGTATAACTGAAAGAGCATTGGAAGAAACCTCTGTAAAGCTGAATCCAGCAGGAAGTATATTGATAGCTATGTATGGAGCTACTATCGGCAGAATCGGAATATTATCAAAACCTGCAACTACCAATCAAGCCTGTTGTGCTTGTGTTGATTATCTTCCAGAAAAGAAGTTTCTGTTCTATTTTCTCCTTGCGAATAGAGAAAATTTTATAGCAATGGGAGGTGGTGGTGCTCAACCCAATATTTCAAAAGAGAAAATTATCCATACACACATACCATTACCACCCCAGCAAGAACAACACCGCATAGTAGCCAAAATAGAAGAACTATTCGCTCAACTCGACAACATAACATCATCGTTATAATTGTCATATTTAGCCATCGTAAGTCCAATGCTTACGGTGGCTAAATAGCATTGATACGATTACCAAGTAACTACCCTGTCAACTATCTTCTGCTGCTCACTTGCTGTGCGACGTAGATAGATACGCGTGGTTTCGATGCTCTCATGCCCCATGAGGTCGGCAAGTAAGGCGATGTCGTTGAACTTCTCCAAGAAGTTCTTGGCAAAGCGGTGGCGAAACGAGTGTGGATAAACCACCTCCCGATTGATTCCGTAGTTCTCGGCAAAGTGCTTTAGCTGAATGGCAATGCCACGAGTGGAAAGGCAGTTGCCAGTGCGGTTGGTGAAAAGATAGCCTGTTGTCAAGTCACGTTCTTTCAACCATTTTGCAGCTTCAGCGCAAAGCTTCTTGGGGATGTAGATACGGCGCATTTTGCCGCCCTTACTATATAGGTCAAGATAGCCTACATTTACATGTTCCGCCTTGATTTGCAACAATTCGCTGACACGTGCGCCAGTGGCTGCCATAAACCATACGATAAAATACCATTGGTCATAACCATCGGCTTTCAATTTTGTTTTAAGGAACTTGTAATCGGCATCGCTGATTACATTTTCCAAGAAGTTTTTCTGTTGTGCTTTGACAAACTTCATTCTCAGTTTTTCCTGTTTGCTAAACTCTAAAAACTTGTTTACAGCTTGCAACCGTAGGTTCACAGTTTGCGGTTTGAAATTCTCCACCAAATATCCCTTGTAAGCCAAGAGATTTTTCTTGTTCACTTCCTTGTAGTGCTCAAGATAATACGTCACCGTCCATACATACGATGTAATCGTATTTTCTGCCAAATTGGTCTTGGCAAGATACGCTTTGAATTGTGTTATCATATTGTTTTTGTTTAATGAACAGGAACAATATAAGATGACGTATCTCGCATTATCGCAATCTGCCTAAAGGTTGGGCGGTGTGTAGACTTGAAGACATTGTAGAAATATTTGACAATCTGCGCAAGCCTATAAACTCAAACGAGAGAAACTCACGCATAGCGAACAAGCATAAAGATGAACTTTATCCTTATTATGGTGCAACAGGTCAAGTTGGCCTTATTGATGCTTATCTTATTGATGGGACATATCTTTTACTTGGAGAAGATGGTGCTCCTTTTCTTGATAAAAGTGCGGTCAAAGCATATCCAATTGAAGGCAAATGTTGGGTGAATAACCACGCGCATATTTTGAAACCACTATGCGATTTTGATTATTTGATGTTCTATCTTAATCAAGTAGATTATAAAGATTATGTGAATGGAAGTACACGATTAAAGTTGACTCAAAGCGATATGCGTTCTATTCTTGTATTGCTACCTCCAATAGCAGAACAAAAACGCATATCAGCTAAGGTCAGAGCCTTATTTGATTTACTAGACTCGATAGTATATCACTTATAAATTGGCAACAATCTCATCGAGGGTTGTAAATGCTTCGTTAATAGCATTTACAATCCTTTGTTGTTCTTCATAGGGCGGTATCGGCACATCAATTGTCTTGAATAGCTTTTTATTCAAGTGTGGAATGGCTGAACCGACCTTATTCTCTCGCAATGTTTTGCGATGAAGGTTGATAACTTGTAGAACGTAGTCCGTGTACATGTTATCATTGATTGCCAACTGCTTAAACGTGCTGCCCTGATAACCCTCAACAGGAGTACGGAAAACCTCTCCTGAGTTCTCGCCATCTACCAATATCAAAAGTGTGTTTGCTGCTACATATTTGCCTGCTGACAAAACTTTTGCTTCACGTTCTCCACGCAGAAACTTCACATCAAGATTAATTCTTTCAACGCCACTTTGCTTCTCGCCATCAACCAAAGAACACAACATTTGCATAGGCGCAGCTGCCCATCCTTTAGGCAGATTGCGATAATGCGAGTTATCACAAGTGATTTCCGCCTTAGGATTGATGCGCTTGAGCAGTTCGTAGGCTGGCTCATCTGTCGGGTCTTGGGTTACAAGTTTTCCGTGTATGGCAAGGTCGAGAATTTTGGACTTGGCTTGCTTGATAGTGTCTTGCAAGTTGTCTTTATTCTCTTCTATGCTATTCACTAATGACAACCAATGTCCTATACTATCAACTATTCGTTTTTGCTCTTGTAAGGGTGGCAAAGGCATTAAGGTTGTTATAATCTTTTCTTTGGATATGTTGGGCTGTGCTCCACCACCACCCATTGCAATAAAAGCGTTGCGGTAAGCCAACAAAAAATAAAAAAGATACAACTTATCTACTATATACTCTGTGCATGCACAACACGCTTGATTTGTTGTTGCTGGGTACGTCAATATTCCAACTTTGCCAATGGTTGCCCCATACATAGCTATTAAGACACTATCTTTGGGATTAAGTTTGACTGATGTTTCTTGTAAAGCAGTATTTGTTATCGACTCTGGAATTTCGGTAATGAACCCATCATTCAAATCACCAGTTTTTAGCCAAGGTATATTACCTCCATAATAGTCCTTTCTCAATCGACTTGGTGTCGCTCCTGATTGCCAAGTTCCAATCTCTCCCAACGTCGTCCAGCACCACCCCTTCGGCAGTTCATAGGGATAATGGGGCTTATCACAAGCTTTTTCTACAATTTCGTCTTTTCTCCCTCACACCATCGCCCATAGTTTTGCAGAAACAAACAAGCAAAACTATGGGCGATTTCAATTACTTACACATAACAGGCGTGAACGACCTGCCCGGCTATCATGCCGCGGCAGCGTTCACCACCAAAAGCAGCGAGGTTTTCAAGGAGGCGGAGGAGATTTCACCGCGCCATGTGAGCGACAAGGTGAGTTATATGCCTTGGGGAGCAGACGACCAAATGCCGTATGACATTATCAATCTGATTGAGAGTGATGAGACTCTAAGTACTTGCCAGATGTTCAATGCAGAGGTGTGCTATGGGAGCGGACTGGTGTACCAGACTGATGAAATGTGCAAACGGAAAGTGGTGAACGAGGTCGAGGAGTTCTTCTTGGATAACGACATGGCGAGTTATTTTCTCGGTGTTTGCCAGGACTTCAAACACTTTGGCTTTGCCGTGAGCGTGATTATTCTCAATGAACAAGGCAACAAGGTGGTGAGGGTGCTGCGCAAGGAGGCTTGCTATGTTCGCTTTGCCCCTGCCAACAAGGAGGGCGTGATACCACAAGTGTTATACGCGAATTGGCGCAACTCGGTGCGAGCGGAACAGGTGGAGGTGATTCCACTGCTCAACCCGCAAAGTCCTTGGACGGACTTGCAGGCACAGGTGAAGAAGGGCAAACGCAAGTTTGCCGTGGTCAGCCGTGTGCCAACGCCTGACAGCACGTATTATCCCATTCCTTATTATGCCTCGCTCTTCAAGGGCAAGTGGTACAATATCAAGCAACTCATCGGGGTGGCGAAGGAGGCGAAACTGAAAAACTCGGCACCTATCAAATATCACATTGAGATTGCGAAATCGTTTTGGAGTAACATCTTCAAGGCGGAGGGTATTACCGACCGTGTGAAGCAGCAGGAGCGAGTGAACGAGGAGAAGGACAATATCATCAACTTCCTTACGGGCATGGAGAACTCGGGCAAGGTGCTTTTCTCGGAATTTTATGTGTCTCCCAATGGGGAGGAACAGCATGATGTGGTGATCAACAAGATTGAGACGGACAAGGAGGGTGGCGACTGGGCTACGGACATCATCGAGGCGGTGAACATGATGTGCTTTACCATGCGTGTGCACTCGAACCTTGTGGGTTCTGTGCCGGGCAAATCGCAAACAAACAATTCGGGCAGCGACAAGCGCGAACTTTATACGATTGCACAAGCCCTGCAAAAGCCGTATCACGACCTTTTGTTTAATGTGCACCGACTGATTATAAGGTTCAACAGGTGGGAAGGGGCTTATCCCGACTGCCCGTTTATCCAGCTTACCACGTTGGACGAGAACCGAGATGCAAAAGCCGTTAGTGTGAATCCAAAATCTGATGAACAATGAGCCAATTGATACCTAACAACGAGGTCCTTCTAATGTTCGTTCCGAACGTTTTGAAGTCTGTGCAAGGCGAAACCTTGCTCTTTGATAAGATTGCACCGCACTTGGAGGTGGCGGAAGCGTGGCTCACGACCACGTTCCTCTCTGAGGCAGTCCTTGCGGAACTGCCCACACGCGATGCCAACAACAAATTGTTGCATTACGCGCGTATGGCTGTGGTGGCAGAAGCCATGCTCTATGCCGTGTCACAATTGGATTTGGTGCTTACGCCCAATGGCTTTGGTGTTGTTTCAAACACCAATATAGCCCCTGCCAGCAAGGAGCGCGTGGAACGCTTGCTCCTGTCGTTGGAGAAAATGCGTGATGACACGTTTTCTATCTTGCTTCCCTTGTTGGCAAGTACGGAAGCATGGGCGACAAGCGACCCATGCCAATACTGGAGCCAGACGCTTTACCCGTGGTTGGATCTGCCTCGGAAACT
>OMCS01001276.1_pt1 | contig 11609 bp, 9 predicted proteins | sample 1674241 | NCBI WGS metagenome assembly OMCS01 (sample SAMEA103958153, study PRJEB25191) | human gut metagenome
CTCTGCACGTTTTGAAACCGTGCAAAATCCGTGCAGAAACCGTGCACTTACTCTCCGACAAACAAAATCGCTCTATCCCCCCACCGGCTTGACGGCATTGGTTTGAGTGGCCGCACACTAAAAATCAAGTCTTGGAGGATACCACTATGATGAAACTGCTTTCCTGCCGGTACAACGGAAGACCACCGGCCTGACAAAGCAGACCGGGGGCAAGGAAGTATCTCCGGGAATGTCACATGGTAAACTGGATAGCGCAGAAGGCAGCGTAGATGCACAGCAGAATAATGCCCTGTGCACGGGACAGCTTGCCGCGCTTCAGTGCGGGAAGGGTCATGATCATCATGACAGCCAGCATGACCGGGATCTCCAGCACAAGGCTGGAATTGATGCCGAACAGGGTGGAACTCTGCGGCACGGTGAAGGGTGCCAGCGTGACGGACATACCGCTGACCAGCACCAGATTGAACACGTTTGCGCCCACGATGTTGCCAAGGGACAGGTCGCTGCAACCCTTAACCAGCGAGGTGATGGCGGTGACCAGCTCCGGCAGAGAGGTACCCAGTGCCACAAAGGTCAGTGCGATGACCGACTCCGGCACGCCCAGTGCCTGTGCGATGAGGGTGCCGTTATCCACCAGCAGGTTTGCGCCCAGTGCGATCAGCACAGCGCCCAGCACCAGCAGCACCAGCGTTTTGGTAAGGGACATCTCTTCCCCGGCATTTTCGGCCTCGGCCTCCGCTTCGGCGGCGGCAGGGGCTTTTTTCATCTGCAATACGTTTGCCACCATGTAAGCCACGAACATGGCCAGCATCACAAAGCCCAGCGGGCGGGTAAACTCGCCCATGGCGTAGGCAGCCACGCAGTAGATGGCGGCTGCGGCAAAGAAGAAGGCTACCGGCACCCGCAGGGTCTTGGGGTCTACCTTGCCCGGACGGACGGCGATGGTGATGGCGGCGATCAGGGCAGAGTTGCAGATGACCGAGCCGATGGCGTTGCCGTAGGCGATCTCACCATGGCCGGACACGGCGGACATGGTGGACACCATGACCTCCGGCAGGGTGGTGCCGATGGACACCACCGTTGCGCCGATGAGCAGCTCCGGCAGGTGGAACCGCCGTGCCAGTGCCGAAGCACCGTCCACGAACCAGTCGCCGCCCTTGATCAGGAACAGCAGACCGACGATAAATAGCAATACAGGAACCAGCATAATTTTTCTCCTCTGATTTTTCGCGGGGCGTGAACCACAGAACCGGGAACGGATCGCTCCATCCCCGGTTCTGCACAAGATCGGTCAGTTGGCGTTATTTCTGCATGATGTGGATGGCAAAACCGCCGTACTCGCCCTCAAGATACACATTCTTGATGCGGCCGTCCTCAAAATAGGCGGCAGTCTCCATGCGGAAGCGGAAGCCATTTTCCTCCAGCTCCTCCATCGCAGCCTTCAGGTCGGGGGTGCGCATTGCGATGTGGCCGTTCTTGCCCAGAAAGGGGCTCTTCATGCACTCGAAATAGTTGCCGGCAAACTCAGACTTCTGTCCGTGGCGGGGCTCTAAGTTGAACAACTTGCACAGCAGCAGCGCCAGCTGCTCGGCCTCGCCTGCGTTGTCGGTGTTGATGCCGACGTGCTCCAGCTCAAACGTGTTTTTCATTTTACGTTTCTCCTGTTACTTCATGGGGAAGATCAGCACAGCGCCCACCGTCAGCGCCAGCAGACGGATGAAGTACTGCGGAATGGTGAACTTCCAGAACTCGGTGATCTTGTAGTCACCGGCGCCCATGATCATGGCGGGCATGCCGTCAATGGGCAGGAAGTGTCCGCACCAGCCGGAGACCACGATAGCGGCAGCGGCTGCGGTGGGGTCCAGACCCAGATTGACGCAGGTGGCAATGGCCATGGGAGCAAAGACGTACACGGTGCCGATGGTGGAACCGGTCAGGGTGGCCAGCACACTGGTCAGGATGCAGAAGGCGAAGATCAGCACGAAGGGGTTGACGTTGGTGCCCAGCATCTTGGCAACGGTCTCGCCGACCAGACTGGTCAGGCCGGTGTTGCCCAGAGCATCGGCGATGCCGATGACGCCTGCGGACATCAGGATGATGGGTGCGCTGATGGAGTTGCGGATCTCGTTGAAGTCCATGACGCCGGAGATCAGGATGATGCCCACGGCCAGACCGGTGATGGCGTAGCCTGCGTCACCGATCTTGCTCTGCAGGATCATGCCCACAACGGCGAGCACAAAGCTGAAGTAGGTGATGAGCTCCTGATTCTTGGTCAGGGCAACCTTCTGCTCACCGGCGTGGAGAGCCTCTTCCTTGGCCTCGGCAATGGGGTGATCCGGCAGGATCTTGTAGGCCAGGATGCACCACACCAGGAAGCCGATGGACAGGCACAGGTTGACCAGAGAGAACTTGACCAGATTGACGTTTGCCGCAACGCCTGCGCTTTCCAGAACGGCGATCACGATGCCGTACTGCAGAGCGGTGTTGAAGGGCAGCAGCGGGTGGTTTGCTGCAAAGCCCGCAGGCATCAGAACTCTGGACGGGGGCAGCTGCTTGGAGTAGGGCAGAGTGGACAGCAGGCCGATGACCAGCACATAGTAGGCGGTGGAACCGGTGCCGAACAGGCTGCAGCCCAGCATAACGATGAGGATCAGCAGGACGTAGGCCTTAAAGCCGCCTTTGCTGGCCATGTTGAACATGGTCTGCTTGAACTTGACGATGAAGCTGGTCTTCTGCAGGGCCGCAATGATGGCCATGAAGGATGCCAGCATGACGATGGTGGGGTTTGCGAAGCCGCCGAAGGCGGTCTTGATGTCGGTAACGCCGAACACCACCAGCAGCAGCAGCGCCAGCAGCGGGGGTGCACCGAAGGGCAGTTTATCCACCATGATCAGGATGATCATGAGGACAGTCACTGCCAGAGCAATGATCATGGGAAGTGTCATAGAACGTTTCCTCCTTTTTTGTGTCCGCAGTACCTGTTGCGCAAGAGCCCGACCCTTTGCACAATTCCGATGCGGCTTTCTTGATTAAAAGTATATAGTTTTCCGCTGTGCGTCACAATCATTTTTGGGCTCGTTGTGTTCTTTTTTGAAACATATTCAGAATTTGTTCAATTCTTTTGCCGCAATATGTCGCTTTTTGAAACATATTGCGGTTAGTTTCGGCTGATTTGTTGCTTTTTGAAACAGGGCAAAACCAGAAAAAGCCGCCGCACCGTACGGGGTGCAGCGGCTCTCTCTGGAAGAAAATGAAGAATTGGTTGGGATGAGGATAACTTAGTGGGCGCGGCCGGTCATTTTGACCGCATACTTGATGGCGTTGACAAGGCTCAGCTCGTTGCCGTTGCCCTTACCGGCGTGGTAGAAGTCGGTGCCGTGATCCACGCTGGCGCGGATGATGGGCAGACCCAGTGTGACGTTGACGCCCTCCACGGCCTTCCACTCCTGCTTTTCGCGGTCGTAGACAAAGCCCACGGTCTTGAGCGGGATGTGACCCTGATCGTGGTACATACACACCACGATGTCGTACCAGCCGCCGAGGGCCTGCGAGAACACGCTGTCCGGCGGGCAGGGGCCCACAACGCCGGTAATGCCCTCGGCCTTGGCGGCTTCGATGGCGGGGGTGATCTCCTCGATCTCCTCCCGGCCGAACAGGCCGTTCTCGCCGCAGTGGGGGTTCAGACCCGCCACAGCGATGCGGGGGTTCTCGATGCCCATATCCTTGCAGGCCTTGTTGGCGATCTCGATGACCTCCAGCACGCGGTCCTTCTTGACCCGGTCGCAGGCTTCCCGCAGGGAAACGTGGGTGGAAACGTGCACCACGCGCAGGTCGTGATGGGCCAGCATCATGGTGTACTTCTTGGTGTGGGTGTAGGTGGCGTAGATCTCGGTGTGGCCGTCAAAGTGGGTGTAACCGTCCGACTTTTCGCCGTGGTAGTACTCCAGTGCCTTGTTCATGGCTTCCTTGTTCAGGGCGTTGGTGCAGGTGGCATCCACCTCACCCGCCATGGCCAGCTCAATGACCTTTTTCACGCACTGGAAGGCTGCGTTGCCGCCCTCCACGCTGACCTTTGCTATCTCAAACTTGCTGATGTCCTCGATCAGATCCAGATGCAGCACGTCGATGGTGCCGGGGGTGAACAGGGCATCCGACACCTTCTCGCAGCGGTGGATGACGATGTCCTCGCGGCCAACGAACTTCTTGGCCTGCTCCATCACCTTCACATCGCCCACCACGATGGGGCGGCAGTAGCTGTACTGCTCCGGGTCAGCCAGAGCCTTGATGGTGATCTCCGGGCCGGAACCGGCGGGATCGCCCATGGTAATACCGACAATGGGTTTATTCATAGCAGCCTTCTCCTTGCTTCAGTGCGTTTCAGTGCAGACCCTTGGCCTCGTTCTCTGCCAGAACCTTCTTGATGGCCTCCATGCCCTCTTCCGGCACATAGTTGAAGGGTGCGCGGCACTTGCCAACGGGGTGACCCTGCAGGGCAACGGCGGTCTTGATGATGGTGTTGGGGTTGCCGTACTTGAAGGTCTGCTGCAGGATGGCAATGGCGTCCTGTGCAGCCTGTGCGCCCTCCAGATCCCCGGCCTTGAAGCAATCGTAGATCTTGGCAACGGTCTCCGGCCAGATGTTGGCACGGCCTGCAATGCCGCCTGCGCCGCCCTCTTTCAGGCAGGTCAGGATGGCGCCGTCGTTACCGGCCAGAATGGCAACTTCCTTATCCAGCTCGCGGGTCAGGCGGATGTAGGCCTTCAGGTTCTCGATATCGCCGCTGGAATCCTTTGGCGCCTACGATGTTCTCCACGTCACGGCACAGTGCCTGCACGGTCTCGGGCAGCAGCTTGTTGCCGGTGCGGGCGGGGATGTTGTACAGGATGATGGGCAGGTTCACAGCCTTTGCCACGGCGGTGTAGTGGTCGTACAGCTCCTTCTGGGAGGCCAGTGCAAAGCTGGGGGTGATGATGGACAGTGCATCTGCGCCCAGCTCCTCGGCACGCTTGCTCAGGCGGATGGTCTCGGCGGTGGTGATGCAGCCGGTGCCTGCGTAGACCGGTACGCGGCCCTTTACCTGATCGATGACAGTGGCAAGGATCTCTTCCTTCTCCTGGAAGGACAGGGCGTAGGCTTCGCCGTTGGTGCCCATGGGGAAGATGCCGTGCACGCCGCCTGCCAGCAGGCGCTCCACCTGCTCGCGCAGAGCCTGATGGTTGACCGTCTGCTCAGGGTCGTTATTCATGGGGGTGATTACGGGAGGGATGATGCCCTTGATATCGCTGGTCTTCATAAGTCTTTACTCCTTTTCTGTTACATGATCTCCTGATACAGCTTGCGTGCGTCGTCGGCGGTAACGGGGCGCATATTGTTCACCAGCAGGCGCTGTACCTGCATACCGGCGTTGACCAGACCTTCCAGATCCTCGGCAGGCACGCCGAACTCCTTGAGGCTGGTGGGGATATCCAGATGCTTGACGATGTGCTCCAGACGGGCGATCATCCATGCAGTCTTTTCCTCCACGGTGGTGCAGGTCTTTTCCTCGTGGCAGCAGCGGTCATAGGCGGCAGCCAGACGCTCGCGCACGGCGGGGTGCTCGCTGTTGAAGCGCATGACCGGTGCCAGCAGGATGGCGTTGGACACGCCGTGTGCAATGTGGTACTTGCCGCCCAGCGGGTAGCTCAGTGCGTGCACAGCGGTGGTGCCGGAAGCGGTGATGGCCAGACCGCCGTAGTAGGCTGCGATCTGCATCCGGTTCTTCTCTGCCATGGCCTCGGGGTCATCGCAGGCTTTTTCGATGTTGTTCAGGATCAGGTCAAGGCCTTCCAGTGCGTACAGATCGCTGAAGGGGTTGGCCTTGTTGCTGGTAAAGCACTCGATGCAGTGTGCCAGCGCATCCACGCCGGTAGCGGCTGCGATCTTGCGGGGCAGGTTCTTGATCATGCGGGCGTCCAGAATGACGTAGTCCGCGATCATGTTCTCGTTGACGATGCCCACCTTCAGCTCCTTCTCAGGCACAGCCACGATGGCGTTGGGGGTGACCTCGGCGCCGGTACCGGCGGTGGTGGGGATCAGCACGATGGGCACGCACTTCTGTGCCATGCCGGGGTTATCCAGCAGCTCCTTCACGCCGTAGGCGTCGGTCACCAGCACGCTTGCCAGCTTGGCAGCGTCCATCACGGAGCCGCCGCCGCAGGCCACGATCAGGTCTGCACCGGAGACCTTGAACTCGTCCACCAGCTTCTGCACAGCCATGTAGCTGGGCTCCGGGGGCAGCTCGTCCAGCACATAGTACTCTGCGCCGGAGGCCTTGACGGCCTCTTCCGGCAGAGCAAACAGGCCTGCGCCCTCAATGCCCTTATCGGTGAACATGGCTACCTTTTTTGCGCCGCGCGCCTTGATGATGGCGGTGATATTGTCCATAGCGTTCTCGCCGCCGTAAACTGCGTGCGGCATTTTAAGATTGTACTGGGTCAGCATACTGATCAACCTCCTGAATAATGTTCTGATCTATAAAAAGGATGAAACTCTCGAAAAGCTTTTTCAGCGGCTCTGCGCTGCGGTGGGGTTATACAGACCCACGGTCTCCCGCTTTGCGCCCAGCACGTCCTGCTCCGAGAAGCGGACGTACTTGATGCCCTGCCGGGTGCGGGCAGCGTAGGCCAGATGCAGCATGCCGTCCCGTCCCTGCATCAGGTAGGGGTACTCGTACTGCTTGTTGTTGGTCTTGTTCTCATCGCCCATGTAGCCCTCGCCGCGCTCCATCCAGCGGATGATGGGGAAGGTCAGGCCGCCGTCCTCCGAAAGCGCCACCGCCACCGGGCAGCGCAGGCCGGGCCATGCAGCCTTGCCGGGCACGGGGTTCGGGGTGCAGGTGGGGTTATAGGCAATGGCGATGCGGCCGCTCTGCAGCTTGACCGCGCTGATGCTGGAGTTGTTATTGGGCAGCGGGGTGGGTGCAGGCACCGTCCAAGTCTCGCCCCAGTCAAAGGACTCGCTGCGGTGGATGCGGTAGGCCTCGCGGTTGCGCATAAAGGCCACCAGATGCCCCGGTTCCAGCTCGATGACATTGGCGTGGACGTGGCCGTTGCTGCCGGGCATCATGACCATGCGCCAAGTTTTACCCTCATCGTCCGAAATGCGGAAGGCGGTGGGGTCGCCGGACAGACCCTCGGCAGAGTCGGTGCACAGCCAGTTGGCAAAGATCCAGCGGCCGTTGGACAGCACCTGAATGGGCTGGCGGCAGAAGGTGCCTTCCTCCGGGAACACAGTGGTGTAAGCGCCCCATGTTTTGCCGCCGTCGGTGCTCTTCTGGCAGCGCACCACAGCGGTGAACTGCATATTGTCCTTACCCTCTACGCGGTCCAGCTGGGCGGTGTACATCGCCCACACGGCGTTGTCCGGGCCGTAGAACAGCGAGGGGTTCTGCTCGCTGCGGGTGGGGTCGCCGGAGATATTCACCGGCTCCAGCCACTTGGTACCGTCATGCGGCAGCACCGAGCAGATGATGTGCACATCTGCGCTGCCCTCATAAGTACCGGCGAACCAGCAGCAGAGCAGGTCACCGTTGGGCAGCTCCACCATGGCAGGTGCGTGGGCGGTGGGCCAGCCGCCGGTGGGCAGCAGGGCTTCCAGCGTGCCCATCTCCTCGTTCTCGTACACGGTGCCGTCCCAGGTCAGGCCGGGCAGTTTTGCATAGGTCATGGTCGTTCTCCTTCTGTTACATTTATCTTCTGTTCCAGCCGCAAAGGGCTGTCTGCTTCCGTTCTCAATGCTTTGCAATGCGGTCTGCCAGCTCCACCAGCAGATCCTCCTGCCCAAAGCCGCCGGACTTGGTAATGACGTAGCGGGTGCGTCCCTGATAGGTGAACCGCGCCAGCACGATGCCGCTTTCCAGTTCGCACACCGGTTCCAGCTCCCGTGCGCCCACGCTGTTCATACATTGCAGCAGGGTGTCGCCGCCGGTGAGCAGCAACGTACCCAGATGTTCGCTGCCGAACAGCGCCCCGAACATCTGCCCGACGCTGCCGGAAATGCCCACCCGCATGCCGTCCAAGTCAATGCCCCGGGCGGCGGCGTAATCGGCGGTAAGCTGGTTGCCCCCGGCGTCGTTCGTTTCAATGATGCAGCGGGGGTTTGCTGCCAGCATGGCTTCAATTTCTGCCAGCGCAGCCTTGCCGTCGGCGCTTGCCCAGTAGCCGGGCTCCAGCTTCTGCCGGGGGGTCAGCCGCAGGCGGGCAAAGCCTGCCTTTTCGGCGGTGTCCATCTGCCGCAGGGTGATGGGGTTCACGCTGCCGCAGAGCACCAGCAGCCGGGGGTCCAGCTGCGGGGTCTCGACCACGCTGCCGTCCGAAAGCCCCAGCAGCTCCGGCAGAAAGGCGGCAAAGCCTGCGCAGCCTGCCAGCACCGGGGGTGTTCCATTCTGGAACAGCTGCCGCCCGGCTGCTTCAAGGTCTGCGGCGGTGGCAGCGTCATACACCAGAATGCCGGTCTTGTCCGCTGCCGTCTCACCGGGGCGCAGGTTCTGTGCGGGGATCTCAGTCTGCAAATGGATCAGCTTTGTCACCTCGGCACAGCGCACCGGTTCGAAGGGGTCGATGCCGAAGGGGCTTTCGTTCACCGGCACACCGTCGATGTAGTGGACGCCTTTTTTTGTGGTGCGTCCGATCTGCGGGAAGGCCGGCAGAAAGGGCAAATTGCGTGCGCCGCTTGCTTTGAGCAGGGCGGCAAGCTCTGCGCCGATGTTGCCGCGCAGGGCGGAATCCGTCTTTTTATAGATGCAGCCCACGCCGTTTTCCACCGCGCTGCGGGTCAGCTCTTCAACAGCCTTTGCAGCCTTTGCGGCGGGCAGATGCCGCGTTTCGGTATCCACCACCAGCACGGTGCTGCTGCAGACGGAAAGGTCTGCCTGACCCACCACGACCTGCGTGGGGATGCCGTGTGCCGCAAGCTGTACGCCGGTATCCAGCACACCCGTAAAATCATCTGCAATCATCAGCAGGCGAAGCATTGTTCGTGCCCCCTCACTTGTTTTTGTGCTTTCATTATGCCGTATCCGCCGCGGGAATGCACCCGGCGCAAGCGGGAAAAGCGTTTCATTTTAGCACGTTTTCAATTTTCTTTTTGTTTTGTTGGCAAAAACGTTCTATTTTGAAACCATATTCTGTTTTCTTTTTGAATCAAACCGTTTATAATAGTTTCAAAGAGAAACACGGAGGGATATTTTATGGTCGAGACTCACACCCGCATTCTGGGCATTGCCCCCTACGACGGAATGCGCACCGCCATGGAGCAGGCGGCGCAGGCCTACCCCAACGTTGAGCTGGAGGTGTACACCGGCGATCTGGAAGAGGGACAGGCCATCGTGCAGCGCATGGCCCCCAACAGCTACGACTGCATTATCTCCCGCGGCGGCACCGCCACCCTGATCCGGCAGGTGACCGACCTGCCGGTGGTGGATATCCATATCTCGGTGTATGATGTGCTGCGCACCATGAAACTGGCAGAGAACTACACCAGCCTGTACGCCATCGTGGGCTTTCCCAGCATCACCGAGCCCGCCCACACCCTTTGCAGCCTGCTGAACTTTGATCTGGACATCCTCACCGTCCGCAGCGCCGAGGAGGTGCGCCACACCTTGGAGCGGCTCAAGCAGGGCGGCTACCGGATGGTGGTCTGTGATATGGTCACCCACACCATTGCCCGGGAGATGGGCTTTGACGCCTTCCTGATTACCTCCGGCATCGAGAGCCTGCACAGCGCCATCGATCAGGCGGTGAACATCAGCACATGGTTCGGCCAGCTGCGGCAGGAGAACCTGTTTCTGCGCAGCATCACGCAGGAGCAGGGCGGCCGCGTGGTGGTGATGGAGCCGGACGGCAGTCTGTTCTATCATAATATGAAGGACATCTCCCCGGAGCTGCACCGCTGTTTGCAGACCCATCTGCGGGAGATCCCTGCCACGGGCAGCTTAAAGTTCTACTACACCGAGCGCAGCCAGCTGTACAGCATCACAGCACAGGTGCTGCTGATGAACAATGTGCAGCGGTATCTGTTCTACTGCGTGCCCTCCCGCATTCCGCTGCATTCCAGCCGCCCGGGGCTGCGGTCGCTGAACAAAGGCGAGTGCGAGTATCTTTTCTCCAACAGCTTTTACAGCCTGAGCGGTGCCATGGGCACGCAGGACGCCGAGATCAACGCCCTTGCTGCCGTGCGCCAGCCCCTGTTCATCTGCGGCGAGCCGGGCACCGGCAAAGAGCAGATCGCCCGCTACCTCTATCTGCACAGCGCACTGGTGAACCGCCCCCTCGTGGTGGCGAACTGCGCTTTGATGAACGATAAATCATGGGATTTTCTGCTCAACCACTATAACTCGCCCCTGAACGCCAACGGCAACACGGTCTACTTCCAGAACTTTGAGGCTATCCCGGAACAGTGGAGCGCCGAACTGCTGGCTGCCATCGAGGAGACCGGTCTTGCCCGCCGGGTGCGGCTGCTGTTCTCCCGCTCGGTGCGCCCGGAGGAGCCGGTCTCCCCGGTCACCCGCCGCTTTATCGAGCGGCTGGGCGCACTGACGCTGGAGCTGCCCCCGCTGCGCAGCCGGTCGGACGAGATCCCGTCCCTTTCCAGTTTGTACCTGAACAGCCTGAATCTGGAGCTGGGCAAGCAGATCTCCGGCTTTGAGCCCCGCGCCATCGAGATGCTGCGGCAGTACCCGTGGCCGAACAACTACACCCAGTTCAAAAACCTGCTGCGCTCCCTTGCCACCCTGACGAACGGCCCCTACATCCGCAGCAGCAGCGTGGCCGACCTGCTCTCCAAGGAGCGCAGTCTGCGCAGCGCCCCGGCAGCGCACCCGGCGGCGGTGGTCAGCACCGACACCTCCCGCACGCTGGAAAGCATCATCGGCGAGGTGGTGCAGCAGACGGTAGCCGCCCACGGCGGCAACCGCGCCGCCGCCGCCCGGCAGCTGGGCATCAGCCGCACGACCCTGTGGCGGTACCTTGGAAAAATCGAAGCCGGGGAGCCTGCCGACCCTACCTGACGCTTTTGTCCCTCAATGGGTTCGTTTTCCATGCTTCATACGGAGCACCGAAAGAGCGTTTTTCAAAAACGTGCAGCCTGCATCCATCGGATGCAGTTCAAGGGCTTGGGTGTTCCCCAACAAGTATTTTGCAACGCAAAAATGGTATATATATACGTGTGAAGACACCTCTTGTTAGCACTATGAGGCTGCTCAAAACGCCTCCCAAATTTGACAATCATTTTGCAAGAATGATCGTCCGTTTTCAAGCTCAACTTGAAGCAGACGGTTGTTTTTCTGTTCGGAAAAGTTCCGAGTTTGCATTCCGTTGCAAACAGAACGAGCTATCCAGCCCTCTCTTTTTACCAAGGTTTCCATCATTTTTTCTCGCAATCTGCCGAAAGTAGTGTGTTTTCAAAACTTTTTGTTGACACGGCTCGATTTTTGTGGTAGCCTACTCCAACAATTTAATATAACATATTTACTTAGAGTTCCAGCTCGGCTCCCGAAGGAGCCGGAGCAAGTTTTTGACTTTCTTATCGCTACATAACGAACCCGAACCAAGGCCATCCCGGAAGGGATGGTC
>OMCS01001280.1_pt1 | contig 11583 bp, 15 predicted proteins | sample 1674241 | NCBI WGS metagenome assembly OMCS01 (sample SAMEA103958153, study PRJEB25191) | human gut metagenome
GTGTCCACCATAGCAACACACTATTTACTTTACCATGCTAAAGTTACAAGGACAATTGTACACCGTACAGCTACGACATGAATACAAACTGTTCGAGCGAATTTGTCAAACCATGAATTTCCAGAATGAAAAGATCATTAGCAGCTCCCGCACCATATACGTTGACGGTATCTGTACTGACTGCATATCTGGTGATGGTGTTGCCCGTAGTAGAAGCACCTCTGATTTGACCAAAGTAGAAACCAATATCCGGGATGGTGATTTTGAAATTGCCAGCAACTGTAGTCTTTCCTTGCAGCTTTAAGAGCAAATCACCATTGGTTGTCATTGACACCGTGGCATTGAATGTGCAGTTTTCGCCAGATTGATTCGTAATATGCCGCACTTCGCCCGCTGCGTTGAAATTTTCGGTAACACCGTTAACTATTGAATTATAGATATAGTCTGCTAAAAGTGACGTGTAACCGTCAAGAGGATGTTTACCGTTCATATGGTAGCCGCGGACACCAAAGGGGGGAATATGGTTGCCATTGATAAAATGAAAACCACCATTTCTGGCCGCAGAAAATATCGCCGATCTATAAAAGTCGGTAATGTAGTATGGTTTAGAGTTGTCAACACCAGTATACCCCAGCGGGGAGATTAAATATACCTCCTGCTGACGCGTCACCGCGTTTAACTGCTCCCAAACAGATCGTAGACCAGACCAAAAGCTGTCTGTGCCAGAATCAGCATATTTCCCGATGGGTGTGCCCTGTGCAAAGTCATTGATACCACCAAAAACTACCACATAGTCAAACTGATTCAGGTCAACTGTTGCCATAACGCTACCGAAAGTATGTGATGCAGCTTCCCGCTTATAGCCCCGCCCCGATTTGCTGAGATTTGTAATTTGACAGTTAAATGGTGCAAGTTTTTCACGGAAATGCTTAACCCAAACTTCGCTGACACCGGCAATTGTGAAATTTTCATCAGAGACACTATCGCCGACGATTAGAATTTTCTTGTTGTTGAATCGTACATAATCTTGTGTGACCCGCTTATTTAGTTCTGCAAGAACATTATCCATTTTAGCGTTGACATCCGCCAGCACCCCATTTACAATAGCCGTAATATCCATAATTTCCAGCCAATAGTCATGGTTAGTGATATCCACGCCTGCCGGAACATTGTCAATTGCAAGATACGCAATATATCCATCAATGACAATGTTATGTGCCGGATACTGCGTTGTGATGTTCCATTCCGGGGGATTGTGTACTTTGATCGTGTTGTTTTTTGCAAAGTCCCGGATGAAACTTGACTGATTCTTGATTTCCTGCAAAAGCCAGTCAAGATTTAATTCGTGGACGTTGCTATATGGAAACTGATTAAAAGCCATATTTCAACCTCCTTTTTAGTAGACCATCAGGCAGAATCGCTGCTTAAATTCTTCGATGATGATATTCACCATGTCATATTTGGTGCGCAGATTCAATTCAGCCTCGATCATCTGTTGGGCCATAGTTACACCAATGTTTCCGTGAATGTGGCCGCTGTGGCGGCTTCCGCTGTCGGTGGACTGTTCGCTGGACGATTGATCCTGCATCTGATCTGCCACGTTAAAACCGGCAACTTTATTCAGGTAGCCGCCTTTACTGTTGGCCGTGTCGTTCCACTCCTCGTATCGGTCATAGTTTTCAATTGGGCTATATTCCGCGTTTATTGCTGCTGCTATACGATTCCACGCCCCAACCCTGCTTTTAGACCATGACGCGATGGCGGCTTTCATGGTTTCCGCTGACGGATACACTAATTCCAGCTCTGCCAGCGCGGTTGTCAATTCCGTCAGCACGTCACCGGCATTAACACCGTCCGGCCACGACATACCATCAAACAAAGAAGGGTCATAGTCGTACAGTCCTTTAATCGTCAGGGTTGCTTTCATCGGTGTCACCTCCTCCCGGAATCGTGGGGATTTTTCGCCAGTCCACCCACAGGTCAAGACCAAACATGTTGTTTGCCTTTTGGCAAGATTCCTGTAGCGATTCCAGCCACAGGGAACATTTGCTATAGGTTTCAACGTTGTTGGCATTGACTTCGTCGGTCACCAATCGCTCCCGCTTGTCGGTATTAGCGTTTGGAATTCCAATATGAGTATCAAACATAGATTCGATTTTCCTCATATCGGACAGCAGCTTGTCTACAATATAGTTTTGCCCAATGTTTTGGAAAAACGCTTGCCATGCCGGACTGCCGTCATCGTTGAACAGGTTTTTATCAATGACGGCAGCAGGATTCCCGGCCCCGATCTGGTCATACAGCTTTTTAAGGCTTTCAGCAGCTGTCTTGTTACTGGCGGCGAACACATAAGACAGTTTGCTGTTAAACAAGTTGATGGAGATAGTCTCTGAGACAATAGCCATCAATTCGGCATAGTCACCCACCAAATCTAGGATTCCGCCATAGTCAGGCTGCAATTTGAATAACGTGCAATCAACCCCAATGCGGGGAGACATGTTGCCGGACAACAGCGGATTGCTAATCTGTATATGCGTGGGCTGGTAGTAGATATCATAGCCGGACAGCGTGCCGCCCTGCGGAATCACACCGTATTTGTCTGTGTTAATAACGGCAATGTTGCCCCAGCAGTACAACACATACAGGAAATAATCCCTGCTCCACGTCTCCGGTAGCTGCCATTCAAACACCGACATTGCTTTTTGCAGCAAATAGCGCTTGTAATAATATACAAGGTTCGTATTCTGGCTATGCACCGTTCCGGGGGAATTATGACTGGCCAAAACGTTTTGTTCGTCATAGGAAAACGGCGGTTTCATTCTGCTCACACCTCCTATTCATAGAAAAACCCTGCACGCATATGATTTTGAATCTGTGCATTTTCCGTGCTGGTGCAGGGGATATCAATATCAGGGTCAGATATCATCATGAACCCCGCCAGACTGTCAAGCTGCACGCGCTTACAATACGGTCTGCCACGATCCGGCCAGTCCTCGTCCGCGATCATCTGGAAAGAGGCAATCAGCATACCGCTGATTGTGCAATCATTCAGCCCACCCAGACCGCCAGACGTGGAAACTTTGTCGCCGAAAGAAATATTTCCCAGTTTGGGAATACCGCCCAAAATACCACTCACACCCTGCACCGCTCCCACCAGCGCGTCACCCAGCATAGCGCCAAAACCGCCAGAGTTGCGCAAAGCGTTCACACCCATGCCTAAAATATTGGATTGCAGCTGTGCAATAGGCATTGACACGCCCACCTGATAGTCTACCACTTGAGTTGCCGTTCCGGCAGAATTAGGTGTGATTAGACATGTTGCTTTTCCGGTCGGCAAGTCAACGTTGACTTCGATATTGATTGACGTTGCATCAATCATATCATACCCTTGGATATCCAGCATTCCAAAACAGGGCAGACGCAGAGTGTAATGAGCAGTGTCACCGGCATTCAGCCACTTTCCGCGGCTCTGCTGCGGGTGCTTCGGCAGATTCACCGATGCACCATAAAAAGCCATCGTGTTACCGCCCATCTTATACCCCTTACTGCCTGTGATAGTCCACCAGCCCATTTCCACCGCCTGCGTTCCCGGCAAAAGCGCCACGGAAAACGGGAACCATACGATCGTTGTAAAATACTGGATCGGATTGAAACTGGCTTTCAAAGCCTCATCTTGGAATCCATAGTCATAGTTAAAAACAATGGACATAAAAGACTGATAGTTGGAGTATGAAAAACCCCAGTAGTTAATCACGCCACCCTGACCAACTATGCCCACGATATAGCTTCCACCATCCACCATTCCTGTGATATTCCACGCTGCTTGATCGGAATTGAACAGCGTGAACGGGATTTTTGACACCGAAAAGTCAGCAGTCCGGTTATAGGTCATGTCTGGAATCGTTCCGGTAAAATCAGACGCACTGCGTTCGACATAGAGCGTCTGCGCTCCAATTTCCGTTTTCCAACTGGCAAGCACGTCAATGGTCATGGCAGCATACCACAGGCCATTTTGAAAAGTCCAATTGGTGATAAAATAATACCGGTCAAAAGCTGCTATATGCGCGTAGTTATATTGTGCGGGGTATGTCCCCGCCCCGATATTCAGAGGAATCACCGGGGCGAGGACATCCAACGTATCGTTGGAAACACACTGGTACACGGCATCAGCAGCTTTCGCGGGAATCATTGTGCTATTGGTCTTTTTAGAGATTTTCCACAGTTCAACCGGAAAAGCCACGATTGCACCGCCTTTCTTAGTTGAGCAGAAGAATAACGCCTTTTTCCGTCATGTCCTGCATAGTTCGGAAATTGACATGGTCAAAGTCGTTCCAGTAACCGCCCTTTGCGTTAAATGGTGTCAGCTGGTTCCATGCGTTGACCTGCGCATAGCCGAGCGCGTCTTCGTCAAACATGATGCCAAAAATACCGGCCTGCTCGATGCCCGCGCTGCTGTCGTCGCCCACCTTGGTCTGAACACTGCCGTCTGTGCCGGTATAAACGGGATTGACGGAAATGCTGTCGGGCTTTTCAATCGACTGCCAGAACGTGACGGATTCATAATCCGTATAGCGGATTAAATCATCGTGGAAGGTCTCCGCTGCCACCATGGCTTTGATCATCTCCATGGCAGGCGCATACATATACAGCTTGAGACGATCTGGAGGAGTGTGACGCATGACCGGCTTAGCATTGACGACCGTCTGGAACATCTGGGAGCGCTCGCGCATCAGCTCCATCAGACTACGGACGCGGGAATAGACCCACCGCATGAACGGAGCGAAGTTGTCCGGCTGATAGACCGTCTGGGCGGTCAACTGCTGGTTGGTCAGTGTGTTATACTCCGTCAGCAGATGCACCACACGGCTGGCCTGCGCTTCGGCCAACAGCGCCCCGGCATAGTTTGCCAGCAAGCCGCGCCCAACGGTTTCACGATACTGTTCCAGCTTATCGGCGCGATTCTGCCCCACCATGGAAATGAACCGCATGAATTCCTCCGGGCTGGTGAATGCAGTGTCGAGATTGTCGCGGAAAATTGTATAGCTGTTTTCGTAGACGGACTGCCCGTAGAAATTCGTCTGTAAAATATCAGGCTTGTTCAGCGCGTACATATCCACAGACTTTCCGTCACCGCTGGCGGGGGTCTGATCCGCGTTGTAGCCCACAGGCCACGAAAACCGCGCGTCATCCTCCACGGGCTTGTCGGCGACAGACATTTTCCGGGTAGCGTTCCCCCAGCGCGTCATATCCATTTCCAGACCCTTAAAACGGCGGCTATAAGGCCGCTGAGAAAAGATCGTACGGCCCCACAACTGGGACAATGCGTTGATGATAGGATCAACGCCCGTTTTAAGTGCCGTAGTTGCCACGCTGACAAACTCCGTGGAATTGGTAGGCGCGATAACCGTCTGGCCGGTCGCCTGCTTTACAAGGCTCGTCAAAATCGTTCCGGCCTGATTGACTACCACATCATTTACAGTTGCCATGTTTAATCCTCCTTCTTAATAGGTTTCGGGGCGATAATATTCGCCAGAATCTGATCCGCTGTCATAGGCTGTTCCGGCTGCTGGCTGTTATGCACGTTGCCGGTCTGAATAGCATTTTTGATACCCAGCAATTCGGCCATCATAGCCTGATAGTCAAACTGTGCCGTAGGTGCCACGGGTGCAGCAGGTGCAGCAGGTGCAGCAGGTGCCGCAGGTGCAGCAGGTGCAGCAGGTGCCGCAGGCGCAGCAGGTGCCGCAGGCGCGGGCATCTGTTCCAGCATAGCCAGCTTTCCGATCTGGTCTGCACTATAACCGGCATGGGCCAACGCCAGAATGTCTTTATAAGTCATGTTCTCACCTCCTTAATAAAAGCATTCGGATAATCCTGTTTCACAGTCTCAAGCATTTGTTCCGCGTTTTCTCGCTTCTCAAATGCCCCAACCTGCACGTGATACATGACTGTTTCACGTGAAACATAGGGAATTTTAAAGTAGTCGCAGATACCTCTCGCCAGCGCTTCGGCGATCTGGTCAACGTGGTTGACGATCCATTTGGCATCGTCAACATTGTCGTGGAAACCAATTTCCGGCAGAATCGCCGGTGCTACCGGATATTTCAGCTCATACAGGCTATCAGTCTCCACGATTTTGGATTTGGTAAATCCATCATACACCGTATCAAGCGCTGCCATGATGCACTTTCCAAATTTCCGGCTTTTGTCGGACGGGTAACAATGCACCCGGATACCCTGTACAGACCCGTCAAAAGCGTTGGTGTGGGGAGCAATATAGCCGTCAACATTTTCCGCGTTGGCCTTGTTCACGCGGTCACGTAAATAGCCGCTAGGCAGATAGATGACCTCAACACCACACCGCGCCAGATGCTCCACCAGCTTTTCCGCCACACGGTGCATCTGGTAACCCTCATTGGTGTCGCCATAGGCGTAGCGGTTCCCGTACTGATCGGACGGGCTGACGGCGATCTTGATTTTCTTAGACATGACCATCATCTCCCATCTTTTCACATAGACGTGTCATAACGATAGTGTTGTTGTTCAGCGCTTCGGAAAACTTGTCCATTTCCGCCTTGTGCTGCTCGTCTGATTTGATCATACGCCAGAACAGTGCGCCGCAGCAGACGATAGGGAAGCCCAGGGTGCTGACCAACTGAATGATTGCATTCTGATCCATTGTACATTTCCTCCTTATAATATAATCGGTTGGTGGTAATGGCAGCTCGTGCGCTGCACCCGCGCATGGCCACCCTTCCGGGGCTGTGCATGGCCGCTGCCACTACCACCTTTATTGTATACCAGCCATGCGCATTTGTCAATTTTTTTCACAAATCCATGTACTTTTTGAATAAAAGTTCCGACAGAAAATCCTCAAAAAACACCTGCTTGTAAAAATACGCGGACACGAGCCAACTATACCGGATACGGAAGCGCGATAAATCAATAGACCCACTGCTGTATTCTTCCGGCGAACCTGACTTATGGCTTGAGACGAAAAGCCATTTTTCTGATTTATGCCGGTAAATGGTGATTTCTCCCACACTGGAAATGGGCCGCAGCTCTTTCAATACCGCCGTTCGGGGATTGGTGCATTCTTCCGAAAAATCGTTGTCAACTGCCATCGCCGCGAAACCTGTCCCGGCCGTCAACTTATACAGGGCCGTTTCCTTTTTCTTTTCAGAAATGGGGGAGTGCTGCAAGATTGCCAGAAACAAACCGCGTTCCGCGTCTTTATAAATCTCCGTTTTTGATTTATACATTTTGACGGCCCTGCCGACAATGCCCAATTCCAGAAAAATAGGATTGCCCATCAAATTCGCGTTGGACAGCAGCACAGATTGTACAGGCGGTTCACCGGACAGCTCACGGTTACGGTTGACCGTTTCCACAGCATTGAAAAATGCTGCTGCTTCGTCTTTGATTGGGCGGCGGTGGCGTTCCGGTATAAACTCGTCAAAAATGATCGCCTGCACATCAGAAGCATCAATGCCGCGGACATCTGCAAAGGTGGACAGAGCCATGCTATAACCTATAAGCTGCTGTGTCTCCTCATCAATAAAGCCATAGCAGTCTTTACCCATCTTTTTTGTTAATGTATTGTAGCCGTGGTATTCGTCCAGCTTCTTAAACGGCGACAACTCCGGTATGCCGGTGGTGCGCGTCTCGTCAGGGCGGCGGCGCAGGTAGATAAACCGCTTACCGGTATCGACCGCCGATTGCCGGAAATATTCCAGCACACCGAAAGTCTTACCGGTGCCGCGACCACCCACCATTATTACAAATGGCAGGTGGCCGGACAGCACCCACGGGATATCTACATAGCCGCTATGCAGATATAAGCCCATTGTTACTCCTTAAAAGGCAAGTCGTCTTCGCCCTCGTCCTCGTCCTCGTCTTCGCCCTCGTCCTCGTCCTCGTCACAGGCTTCCAGCACCGCAGCGATGATTTCTGCGGTATCGTCTTCGGACAGAGGCGCCCAGCAGTGATTATACCACTTGCCGCCCTTCTTGGCGGGCTTCTTTGACGGGAAACTGATAAACCAGCCGTTTTCGCCCTCGATCAGCTTACAGCCATAAATACTGATACCGTTCAGGATCATGTCAAAGAAAAACATATCCTCATACGGTGTCGCGCGAATAACGGACATGCTGGAAACCTCAATAGGCTTGATCTTCTTGGTGTTCTTGTTGTTCTTGGTGTTCTTGGTGTTCTTGGTGTTCTTTTTCATGATAATAATCCTTTCTTAAACACAATAAATTCTGTCAGGTTTTTCCAGCACTCTTAAATAGTCGGCAGTCAGACCGACAGTATAGGTACTGTCTTTGATGCAGATATTAGGCCCTATTTCCAGATCATGGCCGTCCACCTGTATCGTGCTGCGCGGTGTATCATCGTTGTAAATGCTTTCTGTTCCACCTCCTTTTATAAAAACCATACCTTCCTTAAAGGCTGAAAGTCCTCCGGCAGCTTTTAACTCCTCCGCTCCTTTCTTCTTCTCAACGCCGGAAATTGTTATATGCAGTTCCCCGTTTTGGGTATATGCGTACTTCTTGGCACCGAGGGTTTTAAACTCATCATATTTTCCCTCGTATTCAAAAACTCCCATGTAATGCCGCTCACCGGCTGGATCGTCAGCGTACGCGCTTGACCTTGTAGACGCTTTTATACGCTTGGTATTGTAGGCAGTCCAATCAACATCACCGACATATTTCACACTATCAGTATCGCAGTAGATAGCCCTATCACCGGCCAGCTCCAAACCTTCCTGCAATCGCAGTCGCGCCCATGCGGTGATCCATACACCCCACGCATAACATAGATAGGCTCTGTTACTGTTTTTTTCCAACAATTCCGCAATAGGCTTATCGTCTATTAAAAAATTCTGGCCGTCAAAAATGATGCCCTGTTTACACTGGTCTTGAGCCATGCACCCATAGATGCTATTCAAAAGCGCTTTTTTCTTGCCGTATAGCATAGCTTCATAGCTGCCCTCTAGAGCACCTTTCAACGTTGTTTTATCGCGGTAGTATTCAATGCATGTTGTAACCAGCGGATTAGGCAGGTAGCCATATCGACTATAATATAGGTCGCTCACCTCCATATTGTCCCAGGTATATTGTTTTTTGACAATTTTCCAATCCACATCCGTCAAAGTCGTTTCCAGATAGTCAGCACTTAAAATCCGCCCGTTATCCGTATAAGGGTTCATGATCTGGCGGCATTTCGACCGGGAAATATACGGGAATCCCCAGTATGGATCGCGCAGCCGAAAACCGCTGAATTTTGACCGGAACAGAAACGCCCGTTTCGCCTTAACCAAATCAGATATGGTCAAGCCGTCTGCCGGTCTAAACACTGTCAACGGAAACTTGCAGTTGACCAGCACATCGGGATATGAAGACGAACGATCCGCGCTTTTGACATTAGGAATGATCTTTCCGGTGTAGAACCTATTCGCGTGTGTGTCGCCACCCCGGAACGCTTCTTTCAAAAGATGGTAGACTTCCAAAGACGGCTGTGCATCTATTACACGTTTTGTCCCACAGACCCGCATAGCACGCTTTACGTCTCGCCGGACGTAGCCGGTGGATGTCAGCGGCATTGTAGAAAGATTGTCGCCGTCCATTTTCATTTCCGCTTTATAAGCTTCCACGAGGCCAATCACATCATTGTAACAGTATTCCAGCTCTCTGTCTGTCAAAGGCGTCCACGGATACCGCGTCACTTTATAGTCAAACTCGTCACCGGACAGCTTTTGATGCTGCACGTTAAATTTTTTGGTGTATGCTGCCAGTGACATATTGCTATGGATATAAGTACACCGATATTCAAGCGCTTTGTCATACATAGTGCATTTACACACTTTTCGGCGGTCTAATGCGAATACGTCATCAGACGTAAAGTCATAGATCGTGCGGAGAAATTGGAACTCGTATGAGAGATTATGAGCCAAAACCACGAGGGTATATTCGTCTCCAATGACCCGCGCCAACCGTTCTATAAACCGGCGCAGCTCCCGCCACGTCCGGCCTATAACGGTTCCAATCCCGTCAAAATGCCACTGCCATATATACATGATAGCTTGATCCTGCTCCGGCAGCTTGCTCGTCTCGATATCAAAAGCTGTGACAATATCAAGATAGCGTTTTTCACTCCTGCTGGCTGGATTGCCTTTTTTCCGTTTCTCCGGCCTGATTTTAGCAAACTCCGAAAACGGGAAAAGTTGCGGTGTTGTATATCATCACCATTCCCCCCTTCCGAATTTATAGAAAATCAAGCAGGTGCCTAGAATCGCAAGAAAAAACCACATATTATCAGCTCCTATCCTGTAAAAACTTTTGAAACTTCTGTTCAATTTCTGCTTTTCTGGCCTGTTCATCTGCGGTATTCACATACCGGCGATTCCTGACTTTCTGGTATATGTAACCAACGGAATCTTTCATTACCTCCAAAAACTCCACCCATGCGGAATAATTGGCGGCATTTACGAAACCATATCCATACTGATTCTGCCATGTGTTGACCTGCTCTGCCCTGATCTCTTTAAGGCCGCTAACCGATGAACTTTTTGCAGATAAAAACCGCGAAATGTCCACAAGGGCCATAGCCAAATCACGCTTCTCTTTAATGGTCTTGGTCATTGGAAACCGCCCCACAGCGTTGCGGTATGTTGCACCGCCTGCAAACTCGCTTTTTCCTAATCGCTGTATTGACTTCTGGGCAACTGCCCGTAATCTGGCGTATTCTTGCCGCAGCTCCTTTTCGGAGCGTTCGGCCAAAGCACCGGGATAATAAGTGGATATTGACCACCTAAAATTACGGTATGGTTTATAGGCCATCGCTTTCACCTCTGGCCATATAGCCATAGATGCTATTCAGCATCAATTTTTTCTGGTTACAGGTCATAAAACGATATGCCATAATCTCTGCCATGGTGATACGATATGCAGTCACTATCTGCCGGATAATCCATACGTTATGGTATTTGTCAGCCATCGTTAGCCACTCCTCCCACATAATAATCAACATAATGATAATTGGTGGTGTCAAAGCGGGGTCTGTGCACCTTATACCCGATGCCAAACCTCCCTTTGTACTCCTCCAATTTCTCCGGGACTTTCCGGCTCACGTAGCCCCTGGCTGTTGCCGTATGATGCAAATTGTACAACTGCCCGTTGATAATCCTATATTGATCCATTATTGCACCTCCATTTCAGTTAGGTCGTTAACTATAACAGTGTCGTTGCTAAAACAGATTACTTCGCTCATCAAAACATTTTTAGGCAGATGAACAATAGTATCTTTCATAGTAGGCCACGTCTGCCCAGCCATTCTAATCCTGACTGTTAACATCGTGTTCATCTCCCACGCGGAATTGGCGAAATATAGATCTTTCAAAGTCATTGTCAAATCCTCCGTTCCTTTGATGATTCTATGATACACCATTCATATAAATATTACAAGTATCATTTTTTTATATAAACTCATATTGCCATAAGCGATACTAATTGTATTTCGCAGGTGTACATTTGTCCTTGTAACTTTAGCATGGTAAAGTAAATAGTGTGTTGCTATGGTGGACAC